>Ga0187893_10002817_pt1 | contig 37085 bp, 37 predicted proteins | sample MA1701074metaG_FD_139574 | JGI IMG/M metagenome (GOLD analysis project Ga0187893, IMG submission 139574) | White microbial mat communities from a basaltic lava cave in the Kipuka Kanohina Cave System on the Island of Hawaii, USA - MA170107-4 metaG ... | reverse complement strand
TGACCGACGCTATGACGACGCTGTTAGCTGTAATGGTGCTGTTAGCTCCGTAGGAGCGACCTGTCTATAGAAAGGCGACAGGAAATAATCCTGTAGCTCCGTAGGAGCGACCTGTCTATAGAACCCCGATACGAAATAATTCCGTAGCTCCGTAGGAGCGACCTGTCTATAGAAAGGGATTCGGTTATGGCAAACACGTACACGCAGATTTATATTCAGGTGGTATTCGCCGTAAGCGGAAGGCAATGTCTCATCTCGAAAAGCTGGAAGGAAGAATTGCACAAATACATTGCCGGGATCATGCGCAACGAGAATCAAAAACTGATAGCGATCAACGCAATGCCCGATCACACTCACATTCTGATAGGTCTCAAACCTGATATGGCTTTGTCCGATCTGGTCGGAGAGATCAAATCATCTTCCTCGAATTTCATAAACCATCAGAGATGGGTGAGAGGCAGATTCAACTGGCAGGAAGGCTTCGGCGCATTCTCTTATTCACATTCGCAGTTGAGCCAGGTGGCAAGGTATATTCAAAATCAGGAAAAGCATCACGCGCGAAGCTCGTTCAAACAGGAATACCTGAAATTGCTGGACAAGTTCAGCGTCGAGTATGACGATAGATATGTTTTCAAGTGGATAGAAGATCAGTAACGCCATTGCTGCGCACATCAAGCTTGGAGAAATACACATGCTCATACCTGCATCGGTGAGTGATTATCAGTTGCTTGCAAAACGCCGACTGCCCCGCCAACTATTCGATCTGGTCGAAGGCGGAGCTTATGAAGAAATCACATTGGCCGAAAATCGCGCCGATATTCTCGCCGTGCGATTGCGCCAGAGGGTGATGCGCGATGTTTCGAATATCGATACGACCGCGACCGTCCTCGGCGAGAAACTCGCCCTCCCCGTCATACTCGCTCCCATCGGAGCGTGCGGAATGGTAGCCCGTCGCGCAGAGGCGCAGGGCGCGCGGGCTGCCGAAGCGTTCGGCGTGCCGTTTTGTTTGTCGACCGTTTCTATCTGCCCGATTGAAGAAGTGCGACAGGCAACCACTGCGCCCTTCTGGTTTCAACTTTACATGATGCGCGACCGCGGCTATGTCCGCGCTCTGCTCGAACGCGCGCAGGCGGCAGGCTGCTCAACTTTGGTCTTTACCGTAGACCTTGCGGTTTTAGGCTCGCGCTATCGCGATGTGCGAAACGGCGTATCTCCGACCGCGCCGCTTGCGGCCCGAATCCGAACCGCCTGGGATATGCTTCGACACCCGCGATGGTTTTTCGATGTCGCAATAGGCGGCAGGCCGCTCCTGTTTGGCAACATCACCGATGCCGCGCCTCTTGCGCGCGATCTGGCTCATCTCAAAAAATGGGTCGATGAGCAGTTCGATGCAAGCGTGACGTGGCGCGACATTGAGTGGGTGAGAGAGATATGGAAAGGGCCGATAGTAATCAAGGGCCTGCTTGATGCGGAAGACGCTCGCGCGGCAGCCGACGTGGGCGCGAATGCGGTTGTGGTTTCAAATCACGGGGGACGACAACTCGACTGCGCGCCTTCGACCATATCTATGCTGCCGCGTATAGTGGATGCGGTCGGCGACCGCGTTGAAGTGCTGATGGATGGCGGAATCAGAAGCGGTCAGGATATAGCAAAAGCGATGGCTTTGGGCGCTCGCGCCTGTCTGATCGGACGCGCATGGGTTTACGGCGTCGCCGCCAGAGGCGAACGCGGCGTCACAGAGGTGCTAGATATTTTGCGCCGCGAACTAAAGGTCACGCTCGCCCTGCTCGGAGTAAAAAAAATAACTGAGCTTGATCGCAACGCGATTGAATCCGCAGACTCACATGACCGCATTTCTCATGCGCGTCAGCATTCGGATTGACGGCCCCTGATGTTTTAACCAGCGGCTCTGGTCTCAGCCTTAGACTCCCGCCCCCGACATTCTGCGTGTACAATGTCGGACGATGTTCGCAGAAATCGCCGTCCCTGTTCATATCAGAAAAACTTTCACCTATCGCCTGCCCGGTGATATGCCCTCGCGCGCAAATGTCGGCTCGCGCGTCATCGTCCCGTTCGGAAAAAAACTTCTCACCGGCTTCATAGTCGCTCTCAACGACATTACGGGAGAAGTGATCGATTCTGAAATCCGCGATGTTGAAGAATTAGTCGACGAATCGCCCGTAGTAGGTCGCGATATTCTCGAACTCACCCGATGGATGGCCGATTACTATCACGCGCCGTGGGGCGAATGCCTGCGCATCGCATTGCCTGCGGGCGCGACAGTCGCGACTGAGCAGATACTCACGCTTACCGAAGCGGGGCGGTCGGCCATCGCTCACGCTTCGAGCGGATTCGCCTGGTCATCTTCGAAACATCAGGCATTGGAATGGCTCGCACGCGCCGGAACCCTCACAGCCCGCGAACTCGAACGCCAGATGTCGAAACCCCAGGCCACATCGCTCATACGCCAGATGCAGCGCGCGGGTCTCATCACCGTTTCCGTCCGCGCAGGCGAAAGCCGCCTTCGGCCCAAGTTGCAAAATGCCGTGCGACTCAGGGGACAGGGGACAGGGGACAGGGGACAGGCAGAGGAGAATACGACAAGCAACGGACAAAGGACGAATGACAAAGGACAAGCGACAGAGAAGCCATTGACCGAACAGCAACAGCGCGTCAGCGATGCGCTTGTCTCGAACGGCGAAATGACGCTCAGCGAATTGCTCGAAATTGCGGACGTGTCTTCTTCGGTCATCCGCACGATGGAAAAGCGCGGGATGGTAGAAGTATTCGCACGCGAGATCAGGCGCGACCCGCTCGCTCACCTGGAACAAGGGTCGCTCGATGACATTACCCTCAGCGAAGAGCAGCATCTCGCGCTCGATCAGATAGCCGAAAAAATAAATGAGCGAAAGTACGCCACCTTCCTCCTTCACGGAGTCACCGGCAGCGGCAAAACCGAAATCTACATACGAGCGATGCGCGAAGCCACACGTCAGGGGTTGAGCGCGATGATGCTCGTCCCTGAAATCGCGCTCACGCCCGTATTCTCGCGCCGATTGCGACGCACCTTCGGCGACGGGGTAGCCATCCTTCATTCAAGCCTCTCGGAAGGCGAACGCACCGACGAATGGCGGCGCATCAAGGAAGGCGATGCCCGCGTCGTGATAGGCACGCGCTCGGCAGTATTTGCACCCGTCGAAAACCTCGGCCTGATTGTAGTCGATGAAGAGCATGACTCTTCTTACAAGCAGGACGAAACCCCGCGCTATAACGGACGCGACACCGCCATTATGCGCGCAGTCCGCGCTCAGGCCGTCGTAGTGTTGGGGTCGGCGACTCCGTCGCTCGAATCTTTTCACAACGCGCATACGGGCAAATACACTTACATCCGTTTGAAATCGCGCTTCGGCAATCGCCCGCTCGCCGATGTCGAGACCGTAGATATGCGCGAGGTCTTCAAGCGTCACGGCAAACAACAAACATTTTCAGATGAATTGAAAACGGCGATAACGGAAACTTTCGAGCGAGGCGAACAGGCCATAGTCCTGCTCAATCGTCGCGGCTATTCCACATTCGCCTTGTGCCGCTCGTGCGGGCTTGCCATTCACTGTCCCAACTGCGATGTCACGCTCACTTATCATCGCTATAACTCCAGCCTGCTTTGTCACTACTGCAACTATATTCGCCCCATTCCGCGAGCCTGCCCCGCGTGCGACGGCCCGTACATTCAATACGTCGGCGAAGGGACGGAACAACTCGAAGCGAAACTCAAAGAGATGTTCGCGGATAAAACCATTGCCCGCGTCGACCGTGACACAACCCGCAGGCGAGGCAGCCTCGAACATCTGCTGATGGAATTCGGCGCGGGAACTATCGATCTTTTAGTCGGCACGCAGATGCTCGCCAAAGGACATGACTTTCACAACGTCACTCTTGTCGGCGTCATTTCGGTCGATGTGGGATTGGCGATGCCGGACTTTCGCGCAGCAGAGAGGACTTTTCAATTGCTGACTCAGGTCGCCGGTCGCGCCGGTCGCGGGCAATTGCCCGGAAGGGTGATAATTCAGACCTATCATCCTGAGCATTACTCGCTCGTGTGCGCGCGGGCGCAGGACTACGAAGAATTCTATCGACGCGAGATAGGATTTCGCCGCTCGATGCACTATCCGCCGTTCACCGCGCTGATAAATATTCTGGTTCACGACAAGGAATTCGACCGCGCCAACACCGCCGCCACCGACCTTGCGCGAGAGTTGAAACAATCGGCTCAGGAAGCCAGCCTGCGCGTACTTGGCCCTGCGCCCGCGCCCATTGCGCGACTCAAAGGGGAGCATCGCTTTCAACTTCTGATCAAGGCTCGCAGTCGACAACGCGCCCGCGAAGTTCTGGACGTTGCGATGGATCGTCTGGCGGCGCTCGGCCACAATCTGCGATCAATCGCGATAGAAGTCGATCCGGTCAGCCTGATGTGACCTGAAGCGTTCGCCATTGGATTCTATTCAAACTTTGTCATCTCGTTTTCCTGCGGCTTTGCCGCTTTGATGTGCGGAGCGTCTCGGACGCTCCGACGATTGCTTCACCACTTTCCTGCGGCTGCGCCGCCCCTCTCAGGTTGAAGGAGCAAAGGGATTGATAGCTTTCACTTGAAAATATCTCTCAGAAGAATACCGAGCGCACGGGCATACTGAACGTCTTGCGATGAACTGGCTTTCGTCGAATCGATGACCGGCGAAGGCGCTGCCACGTCGGGGCGAATGCCTTCGTTGAGGATGTCGCGACCTTCGGGAGTCATCAGTTTTCCGGCGGTGACGAGCAGTGCGGAGCCGTCCGCAAGCGGTCGCGGAAAATGCATCAATCCCTTGCCGAATGTTCGCGCGCCGACAAGCACAGCGCGTTTATGAGATTGAAGCGCGCCCGCCAATACTTCCGCCGCGCTCGCCGAGCCTTCGTTGATGATGACGACCAGAGGCTTATCGGTCATCTCGTCGCCTGTGGCTGCAAGCTCCTGTCGATTTCCTTTCGACGAAACGAACGCCATTGATTTATTACCGAGAAAAATTCCCGCGATCTGCTGACACACATTGACCAGCCCTCCGGGATTATTGCGCAGATCGAGCAGGAATCCGTCCGCGCCTTTTTGCAGCAGGTCTTTGACTGATTCGCGCATCTTGTTCGATGCTTCGGCGGTGAACTGATTGAGCGCGATGTAGCCGAATTTTTTACGTTGCGAAACATCTTCGAGGGCGCGCATAGGCGATACGACTTTCATAAAAGACCGCACAGGCGATATGGGCGAGATAATTTCGCGGCGCAGGTTTATATCGAAAATTTTCCTGCCGCGTCTCACTCGTAGCTTCACTGAAGTTCCCGCTTCGCCGCGCAGCTTCGCCGCTGACTGGGCAAGGCTCAAGCCTGCGGTCGCGTGTCCATCGATTGCTTCGATGCTATCTCCCGGTTTGAGACCTGCTCTCACGGCGGGGCTTTCAGGGATCGGAGTGACGACGGTTAATTTCCTCGTGCGCTCATTGATGTCGACCGAAAGCAACTCTTTCAATCCGATCCCTGCGTGTTCGTCGGCGGAAAAATCATTGAGCAGCGCGGCGAACTCGTCGCTGGTGAGAAACCGCGTGGCCGGTTCATCCAGCAGTTTGAACATCTCGCGTATCGCCGCGTAAGCCTGTTGCTTCGATGCATAACCTCTCGCTAGAAAATCTTCTCTGACCTTAGGCCAGTTCTGATTGTTGAAAGTCGAATCGTAGAAAGTTTCATCGACAGCTTTCCACGCTTCATCGACGAGGCTTTTGAAATCTTCCTGCGGCGCGCAGGGAAAGAGGACGCAGGAGAGCAGAATCGAAATCAACCTGATTTTCATGCGAGAAAGTATAAGATGACCGCGAATCACTGCGCGAGTCCGACCCTGCGAAGCAGATCGATAAAACGCGCGTCCGAACGAAGAGGATCATAGATGGCGTCCGTCTTGAGATAAATCAAATCGCCTGAGCGATACTGATAAGCTTTTTGCAACCACTCGAAAGCGCGCTCGCGGTCGCCCAATCCTATGTACGCCCACGCTATATACTGCGGCTGCGCGCCTGATCGATGCAGTTGATCGATAATCGTCCGCGCTTCCTTTCTTTTACCCTGTCGGGCGAGGGCGTGGCCGAGGCGAGCCGCCGCGAATGCGGCATTGCCCGAAAGCAGCCTCGCCTGTTCGAAAGCGGCGACGGCAGGATCATACATCCGCTTTGCCGCGTAAGCCTGCCCCAGTTGTTGATGAAACAGATAAGAGCCGGGAGCAGAGGCCATCGCTTTTCTGCTTCGCGCGATTGCTCCGTCGAAGTCGCGCGACAGATAAGCGGCCCAGATGGTCGAAGTTTCGAGAGTGATCGAATCCGTATCGATTTGACGGGCGATCTGAAGCTGCTCGCCAGATTCGGCAAAGCGCCCTCCGGCTGCAAGACACAATGCATAATACTGATGGGCTTCGAGATTGTTCGGATCGATTTCTGTCGCCTTCAGGAATTCGCTTTCGGCTTCGGAAAGGTTCCAGTTATAGAAAGCCCTGATCACGGCAAGCGATACATGCGCGACGGCGAGCGCCGAATCGATCTCCAACGCCCGGTTAGCCATCTCTTCAGCCTTGGGCATCGCCGCAAGCGGAGGCGCAAACCCGAACTGGCTCTGCACGCTGTATACGCCTGCCAGTCCGGCATAGGCGAGAGCATAGCGCGGGTCTTTTCTCAAAGCCTGCTCAAGATAATCGAGGCAGACGAGCAGTCCTTCCGGCGTCCGTTTCTTCCAGTAAGAGTAAGCCTTTAGATAAAGCTCATAGGCCTCTGCATTGTCGGTGTAATGTTTTGTCAGAAGCCGTCTTTCTTCTGCGTTCAACCCCAGAGTCATCGCTTCGGAAAGCTGCTCGGAGATATGATCCTGCATGGTCAGTATGTCGGAGCGGCTCTCATCGAACTTCCTCGCCCAAAGAGGCTCTCCGTCTTCAACGCGGATGAGTTGCGCATTGATGCGGACTCTGTCTTCGGCCCCCTGCACGCTGCCCGTCAGCACCGCATCGACCTTGAGCGCGCGCCCCATGGCAACGGGGTCAGACTCGCTCGCCGCGAGTCGCGCCACTGCGCTCGACGGTCTGACCGTGAGCCGCTTTGTGCGGCTGAAGCGGATTACCAGGTCTTCGGCAAGTCCCAATCCGAGAGATTCGTCATTCTCGCTTGCGGCGAGCGACCTGAACGGTATCACTGCCAGCGTCCTCACAGGCTTTGGCAAAGGTTGATGCTTGTTCAGAAAATAGTAGGCTGCCACGCCGAGACCGGCGGCAAGAGTGATGACCCCAAGCAGGCGAAGCGAGACAGCCTGAAGAGGAGAGCGGTTCTTGCCTGCTTGCATTTCCTCGCCCGAAGCCTCGCGGCTGTCGTCAGACAAAGAAGGAAAAGCTATGACATTTCCTTCTGCCTGTTCCTGCAAGGCGGGAGAAACGGTCGAGGATAAATCAATGCGATCTTCTGTCATCTCCTCGACCCTGGCGACGAAGCGATAGCCGCGTTTGGGGACGGTTTCGATGTACTGCTGTCCGCCGGGGTCGGCGCTGAAAAGCTTTCTCAGGATGTAGATATTCTGAGTCAGGTTCGATTCTTCGACCGCCGTATCGGGCCAGATGCGGCGCATCAACTCATCTTTTTCAAGAACGCGACTGCGATTCTCGACAAGCAGCAGAAGAATGTCGAAGGTCTTGGGCTGCAACATCACAACTTCGCCCCGGTGAAGGAGCAATCGATTTTCCGAATCTATGCGGAAAGAGCCGAACTCGTAAAACCTTTTCTTTGGAACGCTTGAGGCCATCTTGAAAACTTCTTGATAAAGAATTGAGAGCCGACTTGAAGACTTCCTGATCGCCTTTCGGAAATGCTTGTCAACGAGCCGACAAGGCTGGTTCAGGGCAGTGGGAGTTTAGCACCCGACCTGATGGGCTTTCAACAGAGTACAGGAGCCTGTACACAGCGACGGCGTCGAAAGATCGTATGGGCAGGGAAGTCGAATAGCTATCGGATCTCAGTTTGGTGCGATCCGCTAAATCTAATCACTGAAGAAGTGGTTGTAGGCAAATAACTAAAGGAGAGATTTATATGAAACAACTATCGTTGACCAATAAAAACCATGTCACGGCGCGGCAAAAGAAACTGCGTTTGTTCCTTCTTGATGAACAGAGCGGTCGGCCTGCCCGCTCTGTCCGTGTGAACCTCGTCGCCGAATTGCGATCCGATGAAGAGGTAGCAATCGATATCGACGCGGCTTCCGCAAATGAGTTATCGTTGGGCTTGCTCCAGTCCGATCATGTGGGTTACGTTTCTTTTCATCTGGAGCCGATCCCGGAAGCCAGTTCGATAATTTCTCGGCTCTTCATCCGGCTCCCGGCCCGCCCAGGCGAACGACATTACCTGTCTGACGGGTGGGATAAGATTCCGAACCAGGCGATTCCTATCCGTGTGCGCGACGCCTCAACTGTGGTTGAGAAAACCAGAAGCCTGCCGTCTGTTCAGAACCCGGACGCTACGGATTGGACTATCTCCCCCGGCTCCTTCAGCGCGCAGGCCATCGAAGTAGTCGGACAGGATGGTTGCGAAACTCTGCTCCTGAGCAATGCTCCGGTGCAGCGGTACGGATTCGTTCAGGTAATGCGTGAGCCAGTCGAAAAGGACGACCTGTTGCAGCCAGCCGTGCCTTCCCAGTGCGACCAGAAGGGATCATCGCCGGCGATCTGTTTCCGGCGAGGCGTGGTCGTCGAGTACGAAGTCACGTGGCGACCTATGGGACACGGCTTGGGAGAAGTACTCTATAGCCTGCCACTGGCGCCTTGCGAATCTGTGAAGATGGCCATCATCGACTGGGCGCGCACGGACGCAGCAAGCCGTGGCGAGGATCTTTCATCATCCGAGCAACTCTTTCACAATCAGCGGCGTGATCGCACCATCGAGGAAATCGTGCGCGGCACGATCAGCGAATGGCAGCGCGGCGGTTCATTGATTGGCGCGGCGGGCGGCACATATTCGTATGGATCGGGGTCTATAGCGGCTTCACTCGGAGCAGCCTACCTTACGAGCGCTGGTGATCGCAACGCAGCGGCAGATACGGTTCAGCGTCTTGCGGATGCCATTGCTCAGGCAAGCACAGCGGCGCGACGACTTCAAAGCACGGTCGTAGTGCAGGCTTCGCAGCGTGAATCGGAGCAGTTGCAGACTCGAACCGTGACGAATCACAATCACTGCCACGCCCTGACAGTTCTGTATTACGAGATCATCCGGCACTTCCTTGTCGAGACGACAGCCGTGCGTGCGCGGGATGCGATCTTCCTTCGACACCCGGAACAGACGTTCGATGCGGAGCGCGCCTTACGCAATGAGAATCAACTCAAGTCGATACTGACAGAGGGCAGCCTGGGCGCAGGCTTCGATGCCATACGCAGACGCCTGAGCGCGCGAACATCTGATGCGCCCGCATACGGCGATGTCACCCGATTGATCATAAAAACGACAACAGGAGATGAGGATACCGGCCTGGATAATCCGCAGGAGTATGTCCGATATCTGTTGATGTTGAGCGATGGGCAAATCGTAGAGTTCCGCACCAGCGACGCGAACCGAGTCACTAGAGAGAACTGGCTCTATCGTCTAGGTCGGACGAACACCCTGACCTACTCAGTTTCTCCTGCGATCAGGCTCAACTCGATTGTTCAGGTTGGTGTCAGCTATCACCGACCGGGAGAGCGCCCGATTAACTGGCGCATGGCAGGTCTCGAAGTTACTGCTGTCACTCAGGTAGATCATGGATCGGGTTCTCAACCGGAGATGGTGCCGATTCTACGGCGGGAGGGAGCGGATTATCGATTCACCGACGGGGGTGAGTGGTGGGCGGATGCAGATATACCGGCTGCTGCGCGCGGAAGAGATTCGAGCGAATCACTTGAAGATCAGAGATTCGAGCAACGGCTGCTTGATCATCTGAACGAACATCGACAACTTTACAACCGGGTTCTCTGGCTGTCCGAAGACCCGAACCGGAGAGCTTCGCTGCTGGAAGGCTACCGATTTGAGTCGTCAGGGAGTACGGGCCGCCTGATCGACTTCGTCGATAACCGTGTGGTGGATGTGATCGGCGACTACATCGTTCTGCCTCTGGGTACGGGTGAAATGGTTGACCAACTCGTGCCAGTGTTGCCCGATCCGGTGCGACAGATGATAGGGGTTCCAACGCGAGGCGCGTTCGCTGAAGCGAAACTCTCGAACTGCAATGCTTGTGAAGAGATCGATAACACGCGGTTCTGGGATTGGCAGGAATCGCCGTGCGCGTGTGACACGCCGGATATCAGCGGTATCCAGCCGCGGGATCGCGCGCGTGACGCAGTTGGGATCGAGCCTTCGACACTGCCCGCCTCTTCGGTCAGGATTGAAGGTGCGCCTTCGGCCCCGGATCCGACTGGCATGTCTAATATTCTTGAATTACTCGGACGCTCCGATATCTTCCGCGACATGTCGGGACGAGCGGAACTGGCCAGTGTGATGCAGGCTGTGGTCAATGGCGCGGTTCAGTTGCAGATGGAGCGCCTGCGTCAAGAGGCTGCGGCCCAACAGCGCCAGCAACAGGGCAGTGGATCCGGCACGGGTTCTCAACCTTCATCGCCTTCGGCGGATAGAGGCGGATCTGCTGAATCAAATAGCCCAAGCGAGACGCGGGAGCGAACCTATAGGCAGGCAGAAAATGCGATTGACAGGGCGGAGCGAAGCGGAAGTATAAGCGAGGACGAAGCTAACGCTCAAAGGCGGAGGATTCAGGAAAGCAGACTGCGCAGCACCGAGACCGATCCTCTGGCCACAGCGAGTCCTCAGCCTGACGCTCCTGCACAATCCTCGACCCCTACACAATCACGCGGGACGCGAAGTAATCCCTGGATCATCGACAATTTTGAGGTTGACAGGAGCCTCGCTCCTGCCGAGATCACGAATGAAACGGCCAATGCCCTGTTTGAAGATCCCGGCCATCGCTGGACTTCATACAGGAATGTGCTTCTTGAGGAAATCGTACCCGGCATCGAAGCTTTCCTCGCCAGTCATCCCGGCGCTCGGATTCGAGTTGACGGTTATACGGATCGTTCTGGCAGCGAAAGGCGCAATAACGAGTTGTCGCTGCAAAGAGCGCAGACGATTGCCCGTGATCTTGACAGAGAGGGGATACCTCCGTCGCTTACGGATATAAGGTTTCACAGCTCAGATAATCCAAGAATTGGTTTCCCTGATGACGATGGCGAATTCCATAATCGCTATAACAGGCGCGTGGAAATCTGGGTCGAATTTCCAGGGAATTGACAACTTCTCAACCTGTGCTAATGCCTGCTCACAGGGCGCGCTTATCTGGCGCGCCCTGTGACAATTCTGGCGCTGTGTCGAAAAGCGAAGGGGGACGGTCAATCCTTGAGTACGCCCCTGGCCATCATCAGCGGGCGCAGTTCCAGAGCCAGATGATCGACCTTCATCATCGGATCACGCGAAGCCATCGCTCGCGCTTCCTGCGTCGAATCCATGCGAAATATGAGAATGCCGCGCAGCCGTCCGCCGTCCAAAAAAGGCCCTGCGGCGACCATCTTTCCTGTCTCTCCCATCCATCGGATGTGCGCGAGATGATCCTTCTGCAATCTTTCAAGATCGGGCGAACTCTGGCCTGTCCATTTCTGACCCTTGACGAGTAGGCCGAATTGATAAGTCACCATCTGCATCTGAGCCGAAGGATTGCTTTTCCGGTCGGCGGCATATTTTTCGCCTATGCCTTTGGGGCCGAGCCACGGATGAAATTCGAGGACGAGTCGACCCGCTTTCACCGCAGGATCGGCTTCGGCCATCGCGCGGGCCTCTTCGATGGAAGCCGCTTTGAAAATGAGAATGCCCCGAAGATCGCCTCCGTCCAAAAAAGGCCCCGCGCCGACTAGCTTCCCCGCTTCATTCATCTTTCCGAGATGCGCGAGATGCTCCGATTGTATGCGCTGCAATTCCTCCTTTGACCGTACACTCGAATCAGGCCCTTTTTTGAACAACCCGACCTGATAGGTGTCCATCTCGAAAGCAGGCTTCGATTCATCCTGCTCGGCGAGCGAAGGAAAAACGATTGCCAAAAAAATCAAAGGCAAAACGAGCATTCGTTTCATGCGTTCCTCCCGTACTCAAGCGACCCTTGAACCTCAGACGCGGCAGCCTCTTTGTAGAGCGCGCATCCTGCAACAGCCGCCGCAAGCGTTGCGACAAGCTCCCACACTGCGCCGATCAGATAGAGGCTGGCCGGGAACAGGGCGAGAGTCGATCCGACCACCGCGCTGTAAAAATAGACCAACGCCCAAACCGTCAAACCGGCTGTCAGAGCCGTTTTCACGCCTGCGCCGAAGCGCGGACGTATGGCCGCATAAAGCCAGACCGTTGCGACTCCGACAAGAAACGTCAACCCTACAAGTCGCGCAATCTCGCCCCCTCCCACCGCAGGGCGATTGAGCGACTGCATAGCCGTTTCGACTTCCTTAGCCATCACTACGGCGTTAAGAAGAAATTCGCTTATGTTCATCACCAGTCCCGCGACGAGACCGCCCGCAATGACTCGACCCGTATTTATTTTTTCCATGATCTCCTCCTTTGTAGAAAACAGCCGACCGAATTCTTTACTGAATCAACTTTGCCTTTGGCAGAGATGAAGGCGGATTGTTCCAGTCGATTGGGCGATGTTCGAGGCTGTACTTTAGGAACGGAAGCACCTGCCCGCCCCATGCGGGAATAAAGAAGTTATAAACCTCGTCCCAATCTTTGCCCTCTCCCCAACCGGTTTGTGTGAACAGCAATTTCGTCCTGTTCTCCGAGAGCTTGATGAACCTCAGAACCACGCTCGTTCTTTGCTTGCGTATATCGGGATACTTTGGCGGCGCGTCCCAGGTGAATGACAACATCTTCTCGCTTTGAATCGCCAGAATGATGTTGCCTTCCGCCCCTCGCCCTCCCGCTTCTGCGTTGGGATTGAAATGAAAATCATAAGCCCCAAAAACGCGAAACTCTATCTTGTTACTCGGCGCAAAGAAAGTCTTCAAGCCTTCGCTGGTCGTCCATGCCCACCAGACTTTCTGTACGGGAGCGTTTATTTCAATCTCCATCTTCAGGGCGCGATCAGGGTCGATGAGTTTAACTCTTCCCGGATTCTTCGTTGGTCGAGCCACGCTCAACACGACGAATATCATCACGGTTATCGCAGCATGGAAAAACAGCTTGATCACTTTCATTTCCGAAATCTCCTCTCACTGAATAGTGGTAGTTTCAAGTTTGCGAAGCAGAAACCTCCGCTCAGGTTCGGAGCAGGAACACTCAAGCGCCTGTCGAAAGCACTCTGCCGCTTTGCCCCTTTCGCCCATCTCGCTCCACAACTCGCCCATAGTCGCGGGCAGCAGGTAGTAATGGTTCATCGCCGGATGCGAAGCGATCTGCTCCATCGCGGCGATTCCTGCCTCCGGCCCACGCCATCGCGATAGGGCGACCGCCCGGTTGAGAGCGACCACAGGCGACGGATTAAGCTCCCAGAGCCGATCATAAAGCTCTACGATTCGCGGCCAGTCTGTTCGCTCATAACTTTCAGCCGCGACGTGACAGGCGGCTATGCCTGCCTGAAGGTGATACTCGGTCATCTCATCGCCCTCGGCGCAGCAGTCGAGATGATGAAGCCCGCGATGGATGAGCCTGGTGTCCCAAAGCGCGCGATCCTGTTCTTCGAGTAAAAACAGGTCGCCTCCCTCGCCTACGCGGGCAGAAAGACGCGCCGCCTGAAACAGCATCAGCGCAAGCAGCGCGTGACACTTGGGACGGTCGGTCGCCGAATGACGAACCAGCATCTCGCACAAGCGGATTGCTTCCTGACATAGATCCTTGCGCACGAGGTTTTCGCCGCGGTGCGCCGCGTAGCCTTCATTGAAGAGGAGATAAATAACTTCGAGAACCGAATCCATCCGCGCAGAGATATCCGCATCCGATGGAAGCTCGAACTGGATTCGCTCGTCGCGTATCTGCCGCTTCGCGCGCACCAGCCTTTGCGCGATGGTAGCTTCGCGCGCAAGGAAAGCGCGGGCGATTTCACTCACCCCGAATCCGCCTACGGTTTTGAGAGTGAGCGCGACGCGGCCTTCGCGCGAGATGGCCGGATGACAGGCCATAAACATCATGCTCAGTTCATCGTCGAGCAATTGGCCCTGACGCTGGGCGGCTGGCGTGAAGGCGCGAATTATTTCTTCGGATTTCGATTGAAAAGAAGCCTCGCGTCGAAGGGCGTCGAGCGCGCGATTCTTAGCCACCTCGATGAGCCACCCGACAGGGTTTTCAGGCAGCCCGCGAAAAGGCCAGACCTGAAGTGCGCGAAGCAAAGCGTCCTGCACGACTTCTTCGGCGAGGTCTATGCGATGAGGCCCGAATATGCGCGTGAGAGTCGAAACCATCCGCCCCGCCTGATGACGGAAGAGATGATCGACCAGCCCGTCTATTTTTGTGTCGGTGTCCAAACGTCACCCGCCGAGTTTGGAGAGGTCTTCGACTTCGCGCACTTCGATAGAGCCGCCGAATTCAAGCTGCGGGCAATCGCGCGAGAGCGCGACCGCTTCATCATAGTTTGCAGCTTCGACGATCCAGTATCCTCCGATGACTTCCTTCGTTTCGGCATAAGGGCCATCGGTGACGACCTGACTTTCGCCGAACCCGCGAAGGACGCGACCCGTGCCGTCGCAAAGTTTGTTGATCCCCTTGAGTCGGCCTTCTCGCTGGAGCTTTTCGGCCCAGTCGTTGTACTTCTGGATGACGGCCTGAATCATCTCAGGCGTGATTTCCATATCCGAAGGCGCTTCCGATTGCGAAAGAGCTATAAGCATGTATTCCGGCACTTCTTTCTCCTTTTCCGATGAACTTGAAGCGGTCATTTCCCGCTCGCACACAATTAACGAATGAGCCGAGCGAAAATCGACACGCGCATAAAAAAAAGTTTGCGGCAGGCAGTGGGCAGCGAGCAGTTACTTTTTTTCAATCCCGTTATGCTGCTGCCTGCTCAGTTTGCCCCGCATCGACAAACAGTGTAATCTTGAGCGACATTGAAGTATCGCATCAGAAGCCGGTACATAGAAGTCTGGAGTCTGAAGTCGAGAGTCTGGAGTCGGAAATCATTTCCCTCGGACTCCAGACTCCAGACTCCAGACTCCAGACTTGAACAAGGAGATTTTCGATATGAATTGCGCCAGATGCGGTGCGCCGCTGACTGAAGGCTCGAAGTTTTGCACGACCTGCGGCACTCCCGCTGCCGCGCCTCCCGGCCCGTCGCAAGGTTACGGGCCACAGGCTCCGCCACCCGGCCCTCCTCCCCTTGCGCCGCCACCTCCCGGTTACGGGCAGCCTCCGCCACCTCCCGGTTACGGGCCATCGACTCCGCCTTATGGCGCGCCGCCACAGGGCTATCCGCCGACTCCGCCGCAAGGCTATCCGCCGCCGCCTCCCGGCTACGGGCCGTCGACTCCGCCTTATGGCGCGCCGCAACCGCAACCGCCGGGACAGCCCGGTTATGGCTTCAACATCGATGCGGATTCGCGCGGATCAGGGCGCGGCTACAATTATGAGATACTTCATCAGCCCGCGTTTGCGCTCGCCGTCGTGCAACTTCAACCCGAACAATCCATACAGGCCGAAGCGGGAGCGATGGTTTCGATGTCGGCCAACGTCGAGTTGCAATCGCAGATGAAAGGCGGATTGATGGGCGCGCTCAAACGAGCCGTAGGCGGCGAGTCGGCATTCGTTTCGACATTCACTGCGCGAGGCGGGCCGGGTGAAGTGACATTCGCTCCCGGCATGCCGGGAGACATAGCCGCGATAGAATTGCGCAATCAGATGTTCTTCGTGCAGTCGAGTTCTTATCTTGCGGGCGACGGATCCTTAGTCGTCGATACAAAGTGGGGCGGAGCGAAATCATTTTTCGGCGGCGAAGGTTTATTCGTGTTGCAGGTGCACGGCGCGGGGCTGCTGCTCGTGTCTTCATTCGGCGCGATTCATCGCAAGCGATTAGCTCCCGGCGAGCGGTACGTCGTAGATACAGGCCATCTCGTGGCGTGGGAAGGGACTACGCAATACCAGTTGCGCAAAGCGGCGGCTTCCGGTTGGCTGCGCAGCCTCGTGAGCGGCGAAGGGATAGTTGCAGATTTTATGGGGCCGGGAGAGATTTTGATTCAGACGCGCAATCTCGCATCGTTTGCAGGATTGATGAAGCCCTTCTTCCCGACTCAATCGAGCGGCAGCGGCGGGTTCAGCTTCGGGTCGTGAAGATGAAGAGAGGAAAAACAGACAGGATTGACAGGATGAGCAGGATTTATTTTGACCAATCCTGTTAATCCTGAAAATTCTGTTAATCCTGTTCGATATTTCTCCAGTTGCTCATCATCACCGCTTTTTGTTTTTGATTCAAATCCTACCTTTGATACAGTAAAAGCGCACAAATCGAAACGGTCGTTGATCAGGTAAACTCTTTCGCCTCTCATTCGATCAACGCCTTCGATTCACTCAACATCAGGAGCAAGCGTAATGACAGCCGCCCCTTTGCGCATACTCGTCATCACCAGCCGCCCGATGATCACTGAACACGGGAACCCTATCGATCTGCTCGATGTTGAAAAAGAACGGCGACGCATAGCCGACGGTCTCCGAAAATCAGGCATAGCCGCCCGCGTCCGTTTCCTCGCGGAAGCTACGACCAACGCGACAAAGGATGCGCTGCGTGATGAGTGGGATGTCATTCATTACACCGGACACGGCACAGCGGACGGATGCCTCGTTCTGGAAAACGGAACGGGCGTCGCTCACTTCCTGACCGCAGAAGAAACCGCGCAACTGTTCGCCGCGAGCGAAACGCCTCTCGTGATCCTTTCGGCCTGCTATTCGGAAACCATCGGGCGAGGACTGATCGCAGCGGGCGTGCCTTCCGTCATAGCCATAGACGCGGCCACACCCATTGCCGACGAAGCCGCCATAATTTTCGCCGAACATTTCTATAAAGCGATGGCGCGGGGGTGGACTGTTCAAAGATCGTTCACTGATGCCAGACAGACGGTCGCGCTCGATTCGAAGGTGGGAGATAAAAACCCGCCGCTTGATCGTAGCGGAGAGGCTGAAACTCCATGGTCTGAGCGTTTCACTTTGCTGGGAGATGGCGCGCGTCAGATGACTGTCAGCGAAGGCGAGTACAGGGAACCGGACGCGCGCGTTCAAGAGAACCTGCGCGAGTATGGATACTTCGTCGGTCGCGCCCGTGAAATATCCGACGTGGCGAAAGCGTTCGATGGCGGGGCTTCGCGGGTCACGCTCTGGGGGCCGGGCGGAGTGGGCAAGACTGCGCTCTCGCGGGCCGTCGCGCGCTGGCACGCGGAGCGCGAAAAAGTCGGGGTCGTGATGTGGACGAGCGCGGGCCGCGACGAACGCCAGCATCGTTTGCGCGATCTCGCCTCGCTGCTCGCCATAGCCTCGCGGTCGTTCGAGATTGGAGTTACCGAGCAATCGAATTTCGAGGAGCAGAAGCGCGCCGTCCGCGATTTTCTGGAATCCCACGACGCGATGTTGATACTCGACAACTGGGAGACGATAGAGCCGGACAATCGGCTCGATTTGTGGGATTTCGTGTTGAGTTTGTCGAACAGGGTTCGGGTGCTTGTGACATCGCGCGATGTTTTGCCCGCGAAGGATGCGCGCAACATCGAGCTTAAACCGCTTGCGATGGATGATGCGGTATGGCTGTTCGCGCAGGTGGCGCGCAATGCCGGGTACTTCGACCGCAATCCGAATCTGAGCGAGGAAGACATAGGCATACTCTATGCGATATGCGAGAGGTTGAGCGGCTACGCGCTGGCTGTACAGGTTGCCGCCGGTCAGACCGTAAGCCGCGCGCTCGGCGAAATCTGGGATGATCTGCGGCGTTATCCGAAAGCCGTTCTTGAAGGCATAGACGAATTGACGGGCGAGCCGCGCGGCGTATGGACGAGTCTCGATCTTTCATACAAGGTTTTGAGCGACGAAGAAAAAGCGATGTTTCGTCGAATGAGCGTGCTGCTTGCGCCCGCGACGGCGGATGATGTGGCGGCGGTGACGGAGGTTGCGCGCTCGTCGCTCGATGCGTTGGTGAGGCGGTCGCTCGTGCAGATGAGCGAAGGACTTTATTCGCTATTGCCGGTGATGCGAATGTACGCCGAAAGCAAACTCGAAGAAGCAGGCGAAGACCCGCGCCCGTTGCACATTCGCGCTGTCGATCATTACAGGCCGCAAAATACGCTCGAAAGCGCGATCAAAGCGAGCGGGCATTTGTATGAGTTGGCCTCGCGCTACGAGTTGCGTGAAGCGGCGGAGGAATTCGCACGATTCGTCCCTAATTTTTATCAGGATTTGGTAACAAGCGGTGACTGGGCGGAAGCGCATCGCAAGGCCGAGCAATTGGTAAGCGTGGCGCGGGCGATTGGCAATAAGGAGATGGAAACAAACTGGCTATTCGAACTGGCGAATATGCTCTACCGTGTCGGCGAGTATGAGCGTGCTTATGAGCTTTATGGAGATGTAAAGAAAGGGAGCGAGGATGCTGATAACAAGAGCGGCATTGCCAGCACGCTGCACCAGATGGGGATGATAGCGCAGGATCAGGGCGAGTACGGGGAGGCGATGCGGTTGTATGAAGAGAGCCTGAGGCTGAAAAAAGAACTGGGCGACAAGAGCGGCATTGCCGCCACACTTTATCAGTTAGGAACGGTTCATCAGTATCACAAGGATTTCAAGGCCGCTTTGAAGAATTTTGTTATTGCTGCACAGATTGCTGTGCATCTGCATCATCCGAATCTGAGGCTGGCCGTAGCAAGAATTCAAGAGATCAGAACAGCCATCGGTGAAGGACAATTCTCAGCGTGGCTCAGTCAGTTGCCGATTGAGGATGACCTGAGAACGGAATTGCTCGAACCGAATGAATCAGACGGCGAGCAGGAAGCGCAGGGATTTTTCAATAGCCTCGTCGCCGTCGCACGGGCAGTCGTCGAAGCGCGGGCGCGGGCTGACAGCGATGAAATATCCGCGCTCGCCGGTCAACTCTCACAGATCGAAGACGCTATGCGAAAGCAGGGTGGGGAGGATGTGGCGAATTTCTTTGCCGCGCTGCGGGCGTTGCTTGCGGGCGAGGATGCCGGGGAAAAAATCGCCGCGCTCGTCGAGCCTTTCAACCAGATAGCTCAACAGGCGGGCGATGCGATAAATAAGGCTGGCGCGTGAATTGGCAGGAGAAGGTTTTGGAGTGGAGGCGACTTGTCGCAGCTTTTCTTCCGCGTAAGAGCGTGTTGAGAACTTCAGAGCTTGCGCCGAAGGCGCAGAGAGAAGGTAGCCAGACGTGAAACGTCTGGTTGGGAGTTCTGAAGGAGCGCCAGAACATCTGGCCGCGTCTTCAACGCGGGATTGCTCGATGGACGGTTCCAGATGTTTCACGTCTGGCTACCTTCTTCGCGCCGCTTCGCGGCAAACGGTCCCGGATGTGAAATGTCTGGGATGATCAAATAAAATGACTGCGCGTTCTTCTTCGTGCCGCTTCGCGGCAAACGGTTTTCGCGCCGAAGGCGCAGAGAGTCTTCGTGCCGCTTCGCGGCAAACGGTTTTCGCGCCGAAGGCGCAAAGAGAAGGTAGCCAGACGTGAAACGTCTGGAGCGATCAATTAAAGTGACCGCGCGTTGGAGACGCGCCCAGAAACCTATGCCATCAACACACACAAGCTTACACGTTCATCTGGTCTTTTCCACCAAAGAGCGAATGCCTGTCATCGCCAAACAGTGGCGCGATAAATTGCACGCTTATCTGGGCGGAATTGTGAAAGGGCTGGAAGGCGTGCCTTTGGCTGTCGGCGGAATGGAAGACCACGTTCACTTGCTTGTCGGATTGAAGTCTTCGCATCGGGTTGACTATTTTCTGCGCGACTTGAAAGCGGATTCTTCCGAATGGGTACATCGAGAGATTGGGAAAAAGGTCTTTGGCTGGCAAAAGGGGTATGGAGCTTTTACAGTCAGTCCGTCGAACATCGAAGGCGTGAGGCGATATGTTTCGAACCAGGAGGAGCATCATCAGCGCAAAACCTTTCAGGAGGAATATGTTGAATTATTGAAGGCGAGCGGAATCGAATATGACGAGCGATATTTATGGTAAATATCTGGCGCATCTTCAATGCGCGAATCATTCGCTCGACGATTCCAGACGTTTCACGTCTGGCTACCTTCTCATCTGCGTCTGCCGACGCAGGAAATTTTTTCGCTGCGCGAGACCTCAGTGAATAAAAGGACTCAACATGACTCGAATCCATTGCGTAAATTCGGTTTGCTCAAGCCCCGACAAGAAATTCGACTGGGATGAAAGCCCTCACATCGAAAAGGGCGGCGAAGTGCTTGCGGCCCGCGAGTCGGGCGCAAAAAGCGTCGTCGCCGTATGCACTTACTGCGGGACGCAAAACAAAGTGTGGCTCAAGGTTATAAAGAAAAAAGATAAGCTCCGAAGAGGGTAGTGACGATGAATGCTCCGAACGATCTGCCCGTCGAAGTCGCGGGCCAAGCTGTCACATCGGACGATCAATTCTGGCTCGACGCTGTGCGCGAGGCGGCCAAACAATCGCCCGCCGCGCTCGAAGAAGCCGCCAAACAACTCATAGCCATCGCCGGTTTCGCACAGACTCTTTACTTCGCGGCCATATCTTTCGGCGATGTGAAAAAATCGCTCGACCTGCTCTCAACCGCCGAGCAGAGATGGTTCATCGCCGCGTTGATCCTCCCGCTGATTTTATGGATAGCGAGCATCGCATTCGCCGCGCGGGTGTTCACTCCGCAGGTGTACGACACTAATTTAGACTCGCCCGAAATAGCTCGCGAAACCTGCGAAGAGATAGCCCGCCACAAGCACAGAAATCTGAAACGCGCGCTATGGCTTCTCGCGCTTGGGTTCATCCCGATGCTTGCGAACCTGTTCATCTATCTCGCGTTCATTCCGGTGAAGCCAGACCCATGATCGGAGAGAAATGATGCCTCTGTTATGGAGCGAGAAAATGAGCAAGCATCTGCTTTCATTAACACCCTTGCTTTAGCTGGGTGGATCGCAATTTCTCACCTGACGCCAAACTGAGCTTTCAGAAACGCTTTGACTTCCTCGCCGCCTCTCAATCTCAGCCACACGGGTTTGTCTTCGCCTGCCGCTTCGATCTCGAACGTGAAAAACGGGCAACACCGTCGCTCGCGGCTAACGAACTCGGCTATGTCTAAAATATACTTCGAGTCGCCGGGGAATCGAATCGCATAACCGTCGGCTATCTCGCGAATCTCCTCGCGCGACTCCTGCAATCGCTTCCAGAGCGCAAGGTGACGCTCGCGCTCTTCACTCGTTAGCGCGTCGAGTCGGCACATAATCGGTGTCTCTTCTTTTTTCATTTGAGTTTTTTCCTGTTGCCCGTCCACGCGGGCGTCGGATGTTGAAACCAGAAATACGATGAAAGCGACCGGGAAAATTTTTGCTCGCATAACACCTCACTGTTTTGTTTGAGCGCGCACTTTCAGAAGCAGACATGCTTCGGGCCTTCCTTTGCACGCGCAGTTTTCAAGCCCGCGCCTGAGCGCCTCGCGCATTGTTTCGAGGCGCGCTATACGCAGATTTATCTCATCGATTTTCGACAGCGCGAGACGGCGCATCTCGTCAGACGGGTGATCGCCTCCGTCGCGCAGACGGACGAGCGTTTTTATCTCGCGCAGAGTGAACCCAAGCTCCTGCGCGCTTTTGATGAAGCGGATCGCTTCAGCCGCCTCTGCGGAATAATCCCTGTAGCCTGCGCGCGTCCTGCGAGGTTCTTTCAAAAGCCCCATTCGCTCATACAAACGAACGGTCTGAATATTGACGCCAGCCTCGGCAGCCATCTGTCCGATTCGCATCTCCGAGCCTCCTTATGAAGTTTGCACCCTGTACCACGGTATAAAGTCAAGAGCCTATCGAGAGCAGAGTTTTATTCCGAATTCCGAATTCCGAATTCGAAGAACTCTATGGACTCGATAGACTTTCAGAGCTTATCATCTTCCGACGATGTTCATAGATTCGCACGCTCACATCGAATCAGCGGATTTCGACTCCGACCGCACACAGATGATCGCTCGCGCTCTCGAATCGGGAGTTGAAATCATAGTCGCCGTAGGAAACGGAGACATCACGCGCGATTCTCACGCAGCGGCTTTTGGACTCGCCGAGCGGTATCCCTTCATCTACACGACGGTCGGCGTTCATCCGCACGAAGCCCGATTGCTCGACGACCGGCTTTACACGAAACTCGCCGAGTGGGCGGCGCATCCGAGGGTGATAGCGTGGGGCGAGATAGGATTGGATTATCACTACGACAACTCGCCCCGCGACGAGCAGCGAGAAGCTTTCCGTAAACAACTCCGCATGGCGCGCGAAAGAAATCTGCCTGCGGTCATTCACACCCGCGAGGCTGAAGCCGATACGCTGGCCATACTCGACGACGAATGGGCGGGCGCGGGACTCCCCGGAATAATTCACTGCTTCACCGGCACGCGCTCTTTTGCAGAGCAGGCTGTCGCGCGGGGATTTCTGATTTCGTTTTCAGGCGCGGTCACGTTCAAAAAATCCGAAGACCTGCGCGAGACTGCGCGCTCACTTCCTCTCGATAAAATTTTGATCGAAACCGATTGCCCGTTTCTCGCGCCTGTTCCTTTCCGCGGCCGCCGCAACGAACCTGCTTACGTCGTCGAAGTGGCCCGCTGCATTGCAAACGTGCGAGGTCTCACGATTGAAGAAGTCGGGCGCGCAAGCTCAGAGAATTTCAAACGGCTGTTCAAACTTGACAGCGAAGAGCGGGGCGGTTAGAAAATCCTCATTATGATAAACACGGCGAAAATGAAAAAGAGCGTTCTCTGTATCATCGTTGTTCTTCTGACGATGATGAGTGTACCGGCGCAGACGAAAATGGAGAAAGACCCTCGACTGACCCCAGAAGAAAAAGCCAGAGTCATCAAATGGCTGCTCGATTCCGAGAAGGAATATCTCTCGGCTATCGAGAATCTCACCCCCGCGCAGTGGCGTTATCGATCAACTCCTTTCAGGTGGTCTGTCGGAGAAGTGGCCGAACATATCGTGCTGACCGAAATGGCCCTCTTTTCTTCCGTCGAGCGCGCGCTCGCCAGTCCCGCCAACGCGGATTGGGAGGCGAAGACCGCAGGCAAAGCTCAGTTCATAGAACGAGTGATGCCCACGCGAGCGGGCCGCGCGCAGGCCCCGATAGAAGTGCGACCGACAGGGAAACTCACGCGCGATGAGGTGATCCGTAAGTTCAAAGAATTCAGAGCGAAAGCTATGGCGTTTACGGAAAAGACAGACCTCCCGCTCAAAGCGCATACGCTCGATCATCCCTTTCCCGTATTCAGTACCCTGAGCGCATACGACTGGCTCATCTACGTCCCGCTTCACACCATGAGGCATAACAAACAGATCGCGGAAGTGAAGTCTTCCGCAGGTTATCCCCGATGAAACGCGATAGTGACTGCGAGATGATCGAGCTTTCGCACCCGGAGCTAACGCTTCTGCTGTTCGCGCTCGAAGGCACAGAGATCGACTCGGAAAATCCCGCGTGTGAAGACGCCTGCCCTGTGGTCGAGCATCTGGAACAGCATCTCGATGTCAGCGCATTTTCGACGGAGAAAAAACTCGTTCACCATCTCAACAATCATATCCGCGAAGGCTTGATCGAGTGCGGCGCGTTCGAGTTGATGGCGACGACAACGAGCGGAAACGCGCTTTCCGACAGTCAGCAGGCAAGAGAGCGAGAGATAAATCTGAAACTCAGCGCTTGGAGATGTCAGATCAGACTGGATAAGGAAGAGAGACAGGCGTTGTGCGAATCGATAGGACGGCTGCCTAGCTCCGCGTGGATAGTGATGCCGCGCAAATTATGGCGACTCAAAAAGAAACTCAAAACACCTTGACCCACAAATGCTGTGCTATAATCCCCGTCAGGAGTGATTGGATTATGAGTCATCAGGATACTCTTAATCAGCCGATCTCAGAGACAGAGCAGATTCCCTGCGCCGAACGACATCCGGTTGCGATGGAAAATTCGCCTGAAGAAACCATAAACCGAATGCGTTCATTGCCTGAGCGCATAGCCAAACTTAGAGAGTTGCTCAATGCCTTCAGAGAAGCGAGTCCGAGTTGAGATTTTCATACCCGTCAGATCAGACTCAGCCGAGTACGGAATCATCACAGACTGGCTGGCAGAAGAGATGGCTTACGCTCGCGGCGGCTCGACTCTGACGACTCCTTTTACCGGCCTTTACTCTTCGACCACACAACCGGGCATCATCCGTGATGACATTCAGGTGATCTTCTGCGATTTCGATCTCGATGCTGACAATTCGGATCATAGCGCAGAGTTGATAAAGTATCTGGAAGAATTGCGACGGCTTATGATCGATACGCTCAACGAAGAAGAACTCTGGATCGTTTATCATCCAATTACGCGAATCACAGGTGTATAGCTGTTGTCGTTATCGAGTTCCTCTATTGACAAGAGTATCAGTGGGAATCAGATTACACACCATCTCACTCAGATGGGAATGACATTCACCGCAAATGGCAATGCCTGATGTGGCTCTCGCCGGTGGCGTTCAGAAGGCAGCCAAACAGAGGCAATCTCGCCTTGAGGCCGAGCGGAAAGCGATTGCGCAATGGCTTGCTGCCGCTCTCAAAAGCGTTTTGAGAAACGCAATCATCGCGCGTTTGTCTTCCGATGAAAGATCAAGCCCGAAATCAAACATAATCCCGCTCCGTTTTGCGACGGGCGCGGAATCGCTCGAACGCTCTGTGTTCATCTTCAAACCCTAAAAAAGTCTTCCACGTAGAGCCGCGAAAAGTATGCGCAAACATCCGCGGCGCATTTCTCAACACGAAGAGCGGATCGTGCCGCAAGGCGACAGGCATGTGACGCAGCCTCATCCACCTCTCGGCTCGCCAACGCATGAACTCCACTTCTTCCGCCGATAGATGCTCGGTTCTCACGACTGCCGTTGTGCCGTCATATTCTTCGAGGTTCTCGTTGACGATCAGATTGCGATTGCGGAAGTCGACGGTCATCGGCGTGCGCGGATAGGGGGTAGGATGCTGGATGTAAGGCCAGTCTATGTGACGGCGCGCGAACTCAAGATTGGCTTCCACAGCCTCTTTCGTGTCGTCGGGGTTGCCGACTATGAGACCGCCTATGACGTACATTTTGTTCCGGCGAATATAATCAATCGCTCTCAGTGTAGCGTTGCCCGCCCGTCGTCCGTTTTCGTGACGAGTGTTTTTCGAGGTTGCGCGCAGGAATTTCAAATCGTCTTCGACTATGTTTTCAATGCCGAGAAAAACATAACGAAACCCCGCGCGTCGCATCAGCGGAGCGAGTTCCTCGCCGTGATCGGCTATCGAAGAAGTCATCGCCTGCACGGTGTAATCGATTTTGTTCAGCCCCGCTTCTATGATGGCTTCGCACAGGGCGGCGAATCTTTTCACGTTCAGCGTGATGTTGTCATCGACTATGAAGATGGCCCGCGCGCCGTGATCTTGGGCATCTCGAATGTCGGCGATCACGCGATCAAACGAGTAAGTGTGAAAATTGCGCCCGCGCATTTCGATGATCGAGCAGAAACTGCAATCGAATGTGCATCCGCGCGAAGTCTCCACCACATCGACCTTGCGCCCTAAAATGGTGTAGCCCTTGAGCACTCGCGCCTTGCGCGAGGGGAGGCGAATCTCACTGCTGTCGAGGTTGCTCACCGCGCGAGGAGGGTTGTGGTAGAAGCGGTCGCCGCTTCTGAACGAGAGGCCCGCTATGTGATCGTATCCGGTTTCGTTTTCAATCGCGCGCAAAAGGAGGCGGAAAGTTATCTCGCCTTCGCCTCGCACGATGAAATCGACTCCGTCCATTTCGGTGTAGCTGTCAGGCGCAAGGCTCGGATCATAACCGCCGACGACCACTTTCGCGCGAGGTTTGAGTTGTCGCGCAAGAGTGATGATCCTGCGCGCAGTCCTGCGCTGAAAGGTCATCACCGAAAGGCCCAACACTTGGGGGTCGATTTCGCGAAGGAGCCGCTCGACGGTTTCGCGCACGCGGTCTTGAACAAGGATCAAATCTGCGACTGCGACCTGGTGATGCTCATCTATGTTTCCGGCGAGAGAAGTGAGAGCGCCGTTTGGCATTCGAATGGCGACCGATGGCATGTGCTCGAATGAATCCGGCATCGAAAGGAGCAATACATTCACTATGCGACCCTCCGCTGTAAGATAGGCCGGTTTGAGAATCAACCCACCTGTTTGCCGATGAATGTACTTTCATTGCGCGTGAGGGAAATGTCAAGCCGGGGTCAGTAGAACTCAGGGCAAATAGGGCTGCGAGTCTGTGCTTTCGACAAACCGTCGCAAGCCTTCTTCGACCGCGGGGCGCGTCATCAATCGACAGAATATTTTATCACGATTCTGGTGGATGGATTCCGCACATCACCCAGAATCTGCGCGCAGTCATAGAAATGGAATTGTTCATCTGCAACGCTGTGACTGTAGCGCGTCCGCGCGAAGTCAAGCCGATGATTTGCGTTCCATCCACATTCCATTGAAAGTGATCGTTCCAGCGATCACGACGCGGATTGAATAAACGCACCTTGCGACCGGTTTCAGAATCACGCGCCTGCCACCTCTTCTTTTTGAACTGATTGCAAAAGGGGCAACTCAGGCAGAGATTCTCAAAAACAGTCGCTCCGCCTGCTGATCTCGGAATGATGTGGTCGACATGAAAAGTCGCCAGCGTCATCTCCTGGAGAGTCAAACAGTATTCGCACTGATTGTTTGCTGTGCGTATGATTTGTCTTCGAAGAGATGCCGGGATATGTGGCATAAAGGACAGAGCCTAGCGATCAATCGAAAATGCTTGTCGAGCCAATTCAAGGATATACCCTGCACGCGCTTTCTCGATCATTCCTTCGCTGTACTCGGCCATCAATCGCTCAAGTTGTTTGCGCTCGTCCGGTCGAAGCTTTCCTTCACTATTCTTGGTGAGCAACTTGTCGAGTAGCTTTTGCTTCTTGGGAGAAAATTTCATCCTGAGCGTCTGCATAGATTCGACGAGCAGTTCTAGAGCGGCTTGTTGATAGGCTGGCTGATCAAAAACGGATCGCAGAAAAATGCGCCGTTCCTCATCGCTCATCTGCGTATAAGCGGCAGCAATTTGCTCGGCGGTGAGCGCGATTTCAACGACTGACATAAATTTCTTTCTCCTCGCTCATCATAGCTTCCCGTCTGCAATCAGATCAACTCAGGGCAAATAGGGCTGCGCGTCCTCGCTTTCGACAAACCGTCGCAAGCCTTCTTCGACCGCGGGGCGCGTCATCAATCGGCAGAATATCTCTATCTCTTCTCGAAGCTCTTCGTAAGGAATAGGCTTGATGAATCGCTTTGCAGCAGCGGAAGTTTCGCGGTCGAATTTTTTTATCTGCGCGGCAGTAGCTCTCGCGGCTCTCAATGCCTGACCTTCCGATACAAGCTGACTCACTATCCCCGTGTCGAGAGCCTTCGCTGCGTTGAAGCTCCTTCCGGTCAGTAAAAGATCGCGAACGACTGCGTTTCCGATGTCGCGTCGAAGTCGCGGGATGCCGCCGAATCCAGGTATCAATCCCAGTCTCAGTTCGGGAAAACAAAACCTCGCCATCTTGTCCGCTATTATAAGGTCACAGGCCAGAGCAAGCTCGAACCCGCCGCCGAACACGACGCCGTGAACCGCCGCTATAGTCGTCAGAGGCGAAGAGTCAATCGCGTTAATAACTCGATGTATGCGCGTGAGGAAATCCCTGATACCTCGGATGCGCTCTTCAAGGTCGACTTCCTGCATGCGCGAATACAACTCCCTCAAATCGGCCCCGGCGGAAAATCCCGCCTGCCTTTGGCTGTGGATGATCAAAGCGTGCGCCTGCGGTGTGATTTCTTCGAGCGCATCGACAAAACTTTCAAGCTCGCCGAGCATCAGCGTGCCTATCTCATTGCACGGCTCATGATCGAGAGCCATCTCCACGCATCCGTCGATTATATCCCATGAAAGTGACTGGCCTTCGAATGGCTTCATAATGAATTACCTTCTCCGCTTCCTGCGCTTTCGGCGAGCGAAGCGGTCAAAGGAATAAACGCCGCCTCTCGATCTGCGCTCCTGAAGATCGCGCTCGTCATCGCCATCATCGTCATCATCGTCTTCCGCTACTACTATCGTATCGCTGCTCGCCGAGCTTACGAGTTTGGCAACCATCAGGGCTGAAGCTATCGTAGACGCGAGGCTGATCAAAATAGCCATGCCGAGATCGAGCGACGGAATGACGAGGCGAAGCAGATAGCCGATGCCGATGCTGACTGCAAGCAGCAACAGTTGAGCTATGAAAAACATTATGAAAAAACCGAGGAATGCGCCCATTCTCATTCACCCCGCTGCCTGACCTTTTTTACCCGCGTAAAAATTTTCGATCTCGTCGCTGAAGCGCGCCGCTATCTGATCGCGTTTGAGTTTGCCGTTCGCGGTGAGCAATCCGTTTTCAATCGAGAGCGGTTCGCGGCTGATGTGAAAAGTGTGAATACGCTTGTAGTGCGGAAGCTGGGAATTGATTTCCTCGACAGCCGCTCTGACTTTTTCCTCGCTCACTTCGCCCGCGATGATAGCTGAAAGGAAACTCCGTCCGTTGCCCGTGACGACGACCTGAGCGCTCTGGTTGATCCGCTTCGAGATCATTTCCTCCAGAGGTTCAGGCGCGATGTTATGGCCTGAGTTCAAAATGATCAGATTCTTTATTCGCCCTATTATGCTCCAGTTGCCCGTATCATCGACTTCACCCTGATCGCCCGTGCGAAACCATCCGTCGAGAAAAGCTTGACGGGAGGCTTCTTCACGATTCCAGTAGCCGGGAAAAATGTTAGGGCCGCGCACCATCACTTCATCCTGTTCGCCGAGCTTCATTTCGATGCCGCGTATCGCAGGGCCGACACGTCCTGCCGCGACCTGTTGTGGATGATCCATCGTGCAGATGGCCGTCGTTTCAGTCAGACCGTAGACCTGAAGCACAGGGATGCCGAGCATGAAGAAAAACAACTGAGTCTCTTTCGCAAGCGGCGCCGAGCCACAGATCAGAGCTTTCAGATTCGGCCCGATCTTTTCTCTGATCTTCGGGAAGACCAGCGCGTTTGCCAGTCCGAGCCAAAGCGCATCGAGTCCTTCGGATCGGCTTTCTTCTTTGCGAAACCACGCGGCCTTGCCTTTCTGATAAACTGTGCGCGCGAAACCTCCGCGCTTCTTCAACTGATCCTCTATGCCTGATCGCACACGTTCGAGAAGCGCGGGGACGTTGAGGAAATAATTCGGCGCGGCGATTTTCATTTCGTCCGCCAGCTTGTTCAAGTCCATCGACATCGTAAGCTCGCTTGCGCGCGCAAGCGCCGTCAGCATCAGTATCCACGAACCGGCGAAACAAAACGGCAGGTAGTGAAAAATTCTGTCAGGCTCCGCTCTTTTGCCCATCAGCATATCCAATCGACCGTTGGTGCAACCCAGCATATAAGTAACATTGGCGGTGTTGAGGACGACTCCTTTAGGCTCGCCCGATGTGCCGGAAGTGTAGATGATCGTCACCGCGTCCGCGTCAGCCAAAGCGACCGCAGGTTCCGCTTTGCTCTCGTTTGTGGAAGCCAGTATCTCATCGAATAATTTCATCGGCGGCGCGTCCGCCCAGTTTGCGGCCATGCCATCGCGAAGAGATTCATCGCCGCAGCAAATAATCGACGGCGTGCAATCCTGCATCATTCGCACAAGCTCTACGGGAGATTGTCGCGCGTAGAGCGGCACGACGATCATTCCTTCGGCCATCAATGCGAGATCGATAGCTGTCCACCTTGCGGAGTTGTGAGCGAGCAGAGCGGCGCGGTCGCCTTTTTTTACGCCCGATTTTCTGAAAAATAGGCGAGCGGTTTGAACCTCGGCGAGAAGATCGCCGCAGGTGACTGTTCGAAGCCCTCCGTCATGCGCTTCGTGAAGAACCGCGCGGGCGGGCGTCTCACTGAGACGATTGAGAATGTTTTCGATAAAGTTCATGCGTCATATTCCTCGACCAGCCGGGTGAGAGCGGGACTGAGCGGCGGCAGATAATCTTCCCATCCATGCACGCCGTTGCGAACCGAAAATTCCGGGTAACGCTTCTGCACATGCTGCTCGAAATAAACTCCCATTCGCGCCATCACTTTCAGATTCCTCGCCACTGTTTTTCCTATCCCGTCGCGCACGCTCTCGTGCTCGCGTTCGAGCGTGCTGATCACCTCGAACAATTTATCTTCGAGATTTTCGTCATCGACCTCCAACAGCAAATGCTCATGCCCTCGCTCGCGCATAAGATTGCGAATGCGCTCATCCATCGTCACGCCAGCCGACGCGACAAGCGCGGGCATCGAGGTGACTATGCCATGATAACGCGATGAAACCATCAGGTGCGCGCACCTGAGAAGGCTCACAAGCTGATGCATATCGTGATCGAGAGATGAAAACACCGGCACGCCGCCTAAGTGTTCAGACATCAGATCGCACGCCTTCGCGTCTAAGGCCTCCATGCCGACAAGGACGGTGAAAACATTTCGCTCTTTGCGAAAACGATCAACCGCACGAGACATCGCCGTGATGTAGCGGTCGTATTTCGCTTTGACATCGCGTCCCGAGTTGTGGAAATAAACCGAGCGGTAATGGCTGTCTTTGTATGCGCCCGCGACTGATTTGGCCACGAACTTCGCGACCGACGCTTTCACGGGCCACCAGAACGGATTGATCGGGCATACGACAAGCACGGGCGTCGCGCCGTCCCATCCGACTTTGCGCAAAGCCTCCGATCCCCACTCGCTCGCTTTAGGCTCGAACGTCCAGGCCGTGTCTGTGCCAAGCTCAGTCGATATTCCGAGTTTGCCAAGCACGGTTTGCGATTCTTCATTGCGTGTGATGACGAGCGAATCCGAGCAATAACGTTTGCACATCTTCGCAAGCATCGGGTCCATATAACCGGCTTCTGCGCCGTAGCCTACGGAAAGTTTGTTCTGCACGGAAGCGACGGCCAGCGATCCGATCATCATAGTCGTCAGGGCATTTGCGAATTTGCTCTTGAACATCGAGCCTTCGCATGCGACCACGCCGTCGTGTCGCGGAACCTCCGCGTAAAGAAACGGCGGAAAGATATCGGGCAGCTTTACCTGACGGACACTCTCGAAATAGCCGCGCGTCAGATCGAAGTTTTGAGTCAGCACCGAAAGCTCGATTTTGTCATCGCCCAGTATATGACGCACCTGACGGAGCATCTCTTCGACCCTGACATCCGCGCCCGTATTGCGCGTGCCATTGTAGCCTGTAAACAATAGCTTGAGCCTGTCGCCCGACTTCCATCGGTTGCCTTTTCCGAGCATCCATTTTATTTTCGTGACCTCGACGAGTCCGCTGACCCATCCTTCGAGAACCAAATCCATGCTCATTTTTCTTACTCCTCGGAAGAAGATGTTAGATGTTAGTAGTTGGACAGGCGTGAGGTCATTTCCGCTAACATCTAACATCCAGCCTCTAACATCTCATTGACTCCTGAGCGGCGCTCGGCCACTCTTTGTAACTGTATGTGAAATTTCCGTCGCGGCTGAATCGAAGCAGCGGGTAGCAATATTTCGAGAAAGGCGCGGGCCTTAGGCCCGTCTCTTCCACCGCGCGCGTGTTGTCGAAGACGGTGTTCCAGACGAGATACGGCATGAAAACTTTCATCAGCGATGCGCCGTGTCCGATGGACGACCCGCGTCGACTGGCCAGAAAATTCACGACCGCTGTGAATGGTCTTTCGAGCGCGGGAAGGTAAATCGGCCCTGTGCGACTTTGCGCATCGGAGAGCGCGTCCGTGAGTTCCTGAAACGTCTGCGACATCGCGCCCGACGACAGGTGATAAATCGAATGACAGGGCTTTTCTTTCTGATGAAGCGCGACGAGCGATTCGGCTACGAAGTCGACGTTGACGATATCTATCTTGTCTCCGGGCCTGAAAGGAAGCACGGGCAATCCGGCCAGAAAGACGAACGAGCGCACCATATCGAACTGAGTTGTTTCAGCGCGTCGGCTGTCTCCTAAAATGATGCTCGGTCGAAAGATCAGATGGGACACATCCGGTAATAACTCGCCTATCATGTGTTCGCAGAATTTCTTCGTCCTCGCGTAAGGATCATAATCCGACCGCGACCAGTCGACCGATTCGTCTTCCCGGACAACTTCGTTCGAGCGATGACCGGCTACGGCGACCGTCGAGACGTGACTGATGCGTTTGAGTCCGTGGTGATCGCGCGCCGACAGGCCGAAACGGACTACTTCGAGCGTGCCGCGCAGGTTGACATTCAGGCAGCTTTTTTCGCTGCGGCGATTGAGCGAGGCCGCGCAATGAATGATCGAATCTGTCGAGTGAACCATCCGCCGGTAATCGTCGTCGTCGAGTCCGAATCGAGCGTCGGTCAGATCGCCGAGAAAAATATTTATGCGTGTTTTTAGAAAAGAATGAAAGCGCGGAAAGTCCATGTGAATCTGCATCGCGCGCCAGAGCCTTCTTTCAGCTTCTTCGCCGTTGCGAGCGCGGACGAGCAGATTCAAATCGTCCGTGTGATGATCGAGCAGTTCTGCGGCCAGATGCGCGCCCAGATAGCCCGTCGAGCCGGTTAAGAATATAGCCATATCGAAACAGGGGACAGGGGACAGGGGACAGGGGACAGGGGAATGAATCGTTCGCTCCCGATAGCCTGTAACCTGTAACCTGTCACCTATTCCCTCTCCTAAGTTCCTACCGTAGTATGCGAAAGAAGATGAAAAGCGCGCCGCGGGCGTTCTTCGAGCGGGCGGCCCTCGATGAGCGGATAAGACCATTTCCGCAGAGCCGGGATGTGGATGTTGATCCAGTATTCCCACCAGTCTAAAGCCATCGGATCATAGCCGAACATCACGCGCTCTTCTTTGCACAGAGATTCGCTCAACAGATCGACGTTTCCGGCCTCGAATACATGCTCGTTGTGGAGGATGAACGGCTCGTAAAGCTCTATGAGTTTTTCCACCCTGTCAAGCCCGCGCTCGAAACTCGTCAGCAAAGGCTTTTTGAACGGCAGCGGCGCGCTCATCTTCTGAATGGCTTGAATGACGGCCCTCTGCCGGGGCGCAGATAGCATTTTGTATCGCTGCTTGGACACAGGTATGGAATCGAACCTTGCGCGAAGGCGATGGCGAAACCCATCCTGCGCGCGGTAATGCTTGCGATGAGCAAGCCCGGTGAGTTCCACGCATCGGCGCATATCGCACGGATTGACCGCTGATGTCGCCAGATGATAGACCTGCTCGTGGCGATCAGTCATCAACGCCGCGGATATGAGCGCCATCCCGCGACAAACAAGATCTACGGGGATCAGATCGAGGCACTTGCGTTCATTCGACGGCAACTGTCTGAAGTAGGTTCCCAGCAGATAAGAGATGGGGGCTGATGTGTTGACTCCTTCATTCCATCCTGAAAATGGATCGACCGTAGATGTCTCGACTATCGAAGGCCGCACGACGGCTACCGGCAGTCCTTCACCGAGACGGGCGATCAAGGATTCGGCGAGGCTTTTGGTGAAAGTATAAGTATTGGGCCATCCGAAACGTCTGGCTCTCAGCATTCCTTCTTCGATCAACTGATCGCGCACCCAGCGGGCGCGGCCCTTGCGAATCTGAGATTCGATGACGGATTCATCCATGGGCCTGCCATTGGATTTCGCAATTACGGAGGCGCGAAGCTCGCGCGTCACCTGTTCGCTTTCAGACCTGCGAGCGATTTCTTCGACGAGGGCGTGAAGGGAGAGGCGCTCGCTTTGGGCATCGAAGTCGGCGATGTTTGCGGGCGTGTAGTTTTGATAAAGCGATTCAGGCACGCGCCCGTCCCTGTGTCCGACGACATAGCAGGTAGAGAGATGAAGCAGGGCGGCATGATCTGTGCGGCGCAGAAACTCGATGAGGTTTACGGTTCCTTCGACGTTGATTTCGAGAGCCTGACGGAGATCGGGATTGAAGTCGGTCAGCCCTGCGCTGTTGATGACCAGATCGAGTCGGGGCGCTAATCGACGGATAGATTCTTCCGTGAGTCCGAGATCGGGACGGGTTATATCGCCGTCGATTACTTCTATGCGTTCGCTGAGGAACTGAGCCAGATCATCGCCGTACTTTTCGTGGAAAGATTCGAATAGCGGAGATGACTCGACTATTTTTTCGAATCGCCTCTGCCCCGATGTCGCGCGCCCGCGACGTATGAGCAGATAGATTTTTCCTATGCGCGGAACGTCGTTGAGAATTTTTACCAACCAGACCTTGCCTATGAATCCCGTGACGCCTATGAGCAGGATATGTTTGTCAGCGAGAGATTCGCGCACCGAGAGGCGGTCTATGCGTTTATGTTTTTCAAAGATGACGAGCGGGCGCGCTGTTGCGGGCGCTCGTCTTTCGCTCGATTCTATAGCCTCGTCGAGCAATTCCGGCTGGGTTTTGAATCCGAGGTCTGAAGCGAGTTTTTCGGGCGAAATACTGCCGTCCCGTTTGAGCGGGATGAGGCGGGCGTAGCCTCCGCGCGGGCGTATGACGGGAGAGATCAATCTGCCTGTAGCGAGACCATCGCGAAATTCCAATCGATTGGCGATCAGATATTCCACGCCGAGGTGACGCGCCAGAGGTCGAAGGATGTGATCGAGCGCCTGAGAGACGAGGACGACCTTACGGCCTGAAGAGATGAGTTCTTTGAGCCGCTCGACGCTTGCCCGGTTGAGTTTGGGTTTGAGTTTGTATTCGAAGTACTCTTCGCCGAGAAGGTCTAAACGATCCTGGCTCACTCCGCGAAGCAGTGTGTGGAGCATGCGGGTGGCGAATACTCGATTGATGGTGTAGAGCAGGGGGCGTATGAGAGCGAGCATAGCCAGCAGACCGCGGCGGCCCCAGCGTTCGGCGAAGCTTTGAGCGTTCCAGGTGAAAAAACCGACTGGGCGAACGGCTGACAGGTTGAGCAGAGAGCCTTCGACGCGCCAGAAGGCGCGCTTTGCAGGGTCGGACTCAATGAGAGGTTGCTGACCGATTTTTTCGTCTTGCAGAGCCAATATGCGCTTCTTCAGAGATAAAATTCCTGGTTGCAAGCAAGCATGAAACAGCAATTCGGCGGCTTAGTCAAACGTGGAAACGTTAAGTGCGCAACCTGCGGTAATCCCGCCATCGCCTGGCTTCAATGGAGCCACGTTCATTCAAACGTGGAAACCAGAAGTCAGAAGTCAGGAGTCAGGAGTCAGAATGATGGGCGGAGCTTCAATGGAGCCACGTTCATTCAAACGTGGAAACTCGGACAAGCGAAGGGGGAAACTGCTTCACAGATAGCTTCAATGGAGCCACGTTCATTCAAACGTGGAAACATGATGCGGGCCGGAGTCACATCCGTGTAAAGCGTGCTTCAATGGAGCCACGTTCATTCAAACGTGGAAACGGCCCGTAATAGTTGAAAGTGGCGCGTTAGTGTCAGACGCTTCAATGGAGCCACGTTCATTCAAACGTGGAAACTCCGGTCTTAATTTACGGAGCGATCACGAACGCGCAGCGCTTCAATGGAGCCACGTTCATTCAAACGTGGAAACTCGATCAAGATAATCATCTCATCGGGCTTCGAATTCGCTTCAATGGAGCCACGTTCATTCAAACGTGGAAACCTCTTGAAATAGACCCACGCAGCGATGATGAAGAATAGCTTCAATGGAGCCACGTTCATTCAAACGTGGAAACGTTGAATGCCCGTACTGCCGAAGTGACGAATGGGAAGCTTCAATGGAGCCACGTTCATTCAAACGTGGAAACCAGTTTTCAGTTTCCAGCGATCAGCGTCTCGGCTGAGCTTCAATGGAGCCACGTTCATTCAAACGTGGAAACCCTGTGATGACGCCCACTGACAGCGAGCGTAGTTATGCTTCAATGGAGCCACGTTCATTCAAACGTGGAAACCGGCCAACCGCCCGCCAGCCAATGCCAGCGGGCGGTTGCTTCAATGGAGCCACGTTCATTCAAACGTGGAAACCACGCTTGCGCCCGCGGCCTTTTGCAAGAGCGCCTGGCTTCAATGGAGCCACGTTCATTCAAACGTGGAAACGATTATTTTTTCGGCATCCTTGAAAACGCAAATCGAGGCTTCAATGGAGCCACGTTCATTCAAACGTGGAAACGCGTCCGGCTGAAACCCGGAGACAGGCTCACACTGCAGCTTCAATGGAGCCACGTTCATTCAAACGTGGAAACGAGGAAGGTATGAATGTAACCACAATCGTAGTCAGCAGGCTTCAATGGAGCCACGTTCATTCAAACGTGGAAACGCTATATCCCAGCCAAGCCAAGCCAAGCCCAGAGCGCTTCAATGGAGCCACGTTCATTCAAACGTGGAAACGTTTTCGAATACGATGGCGCAAAGTGGCATTTAACTGCTTCAATGGAGCCACGTTCATTCAAACGTGGAAACTCGCTCGAGTTCCAGACGAGCCGACGCAATCTCAATCGCTTCAATGGAGCCACGTTCATTCAAACGTGGAAACTACTGCGAATGGAGTTGCTCCACCGAGCAGAAAAGAGCTTCAATGGAGCCACGTTCATTCAAACGTGGAAACTAGCGCGATCACTGTTTTGTTGAATCTGTTGATACGTGCTTCAATGGAGCCACGTTCATTCAAACGTGGAAACGTTTACATGATATAGGGGACAAACAGCACACACTCGCTTCAATGGAGCCACGTTCATTCAAACGTGGAAACGCGAAGGAAGGCCCGCGAGATCAATCGGGATGTGGTGGCTTCAATGGAGCCACGTTCATTCAAACGTGGAAACCAATCTTAGAGAGG
>Ga0187893_10002815_pt1 | contig 37090 bp, 25 predicted proteins | sample MA1701074metaG_FD_139574 | JGI IMG/M metagenome (GOLD analysis project Ga0187893, IMG submission 139574) | White microbial mat communities from a basaltic lava cave in the Kipuka Kanohina Cave System on the Island of Hawaii, USA - MA170107-4 metaG ... | reverse complement strand
CGAGCAACCGCACTTCTTCAGGGGTCAGTACTAACTTGGGTCGAGTCGATTGTCTAGCCATGCCCGCAGCATAGCAGAGAACCGATTATATAGATACTATTCAGTGAAACGATATACTAGGGAAGGGGGGTGTTGCGTAGCCATTGCTTCAGCAGCCACCTCCAAGACCGGAAACTCCAGGAAGCGCTCTGCCTGTTGATCTGAAGCCAGCAGAGAACCCACCTCACGGCGCAAGTCAGCGTCACCATTGCATGCGGCCTCCAAGAAATCTGCTCGCTGGTTCGCATCCAACTTCAACGCCGCGTGGTAGAGTTCTTCGATTTTGGGCCAACGGTCAGTCATGGAGAAAGTGGTCGAGCGAACCTCGCCACAGGAAGCTGGAACTCAGCTGCCCGGTCCCTCAGTCCAAAATCACGCGCACCCTTCCGCTATTCCAACAACTTTTTTCTCAGCACTTTCTACTTGTGGCTGCTCAACTCCCGGTACAGCCACGCCTTGCCCAGTCGCCAGTCTCGCATCACGGTGTCCGGTGAAACTTTGAGCGCTTCGGCAGTTTCCTCAACGCTCATCCCACCAAAAAAGCGCAGTTCCACGACCTTGCTTTTCCTTTCATCGACCTCAGCCAGAGCCTTCAGAGCATCGTCCAACGCCACAATGTCCCCATCCTTCATTTCAGCCATCACCAGGTTTTCATCTAGAGCAACCTTCCGCACTTCTCCGCCCCGCTTCTGGTAATTCTTCGAGCGGGCGATATCCACCAGAATATGCCGCATCACCTGGGCCGAAAACCCAAAGAAATGAGCCCGATTTTGCCAGTCGGCGCGTCTGCGATCGACCAGCCTCAAGTAGGCTTCATTCACCAAGGCGCTGGTCTGTAATGAGTTACCAGGATTCTCCCCAAACATGTACCGATGGGCCAGACGCCGCAGTTCCTGATAAACCAGCGCAAACAATTCCCTCTCTGCCGACTTGTCTCCGCCACTCCAGGCAACGAGCAGCTCGGTTACATGTGCTGAGGACGGAATCATCGTTACGACTCAATTGAAAACGATTTTTCGCGATGCGGCAATCATACCACTGCTGTTGCGTGGGCAATCAACTGAGTTGCTCTCGGTACCCGATCCTCCGCTTCCATTACTCCGACCAAGAATTTGCCTGAAAACCGTCATTTCCGCGAAGAACGTTACCCAGGCGGACAGTAGACCTGGCCGAGAGACCAGCGTGGATTCCGGCTCGCGCTGCGCTTGGCCGGAATGACGAGGGTTTGTTCCCATTAGCCGACTGCCGACGCCTCCCCCTACCACACCGGACAAGAGCACGCCTGCAGCAGGCTCAGCTGACCCAAATAGGAGGCTCCTCTAAAAAAACGCATGGCGTTTCAAGTTTTTGGCTCCGGTTCTCGCTTCTGGGGCAGCTGGGATGAAAGCCAGAGGAAATGCCATGAACCAGAATTCAACCTGTCTCAACGTGGGTGTGCTTCTATCAGCTTTGATCTGCCCGGCCGGAGAAGCCGCAGTTTCGGAGAAACTCGGTTTCACAATCACGATTCACGTTTATAACTACGCCGCTGTGTCCGAGAAATCTGTGGCAAGAGCAAAAGAAGAAGCCGAGCGCATCTTCAGATGCGCAGGGCTGACAGCTCTCTGGGTAGAACACCCGGTGGAGGACGGGGATCAAGGACGTCCAGGAGGTCCAACTGCGCCTTGGGACGGCACTCATTTCGTTTTAAGGTTGCTCACACAGTCACGGGAAGGGTTAGCGAAGTATGCGTTGGGCGAGGCTCTGTCATTCCGGATTGCCAATATTTTTATGAATAGGGTGACAGAACACCTGAGGGTTGGCGAGCTTTCAGCCGGTCAGGTGTTGGGTCATGCCATAGCTCATGAGATCGGTCATCACCTGTTGGGCGACAACTCCCACGGCCTTCGCGGAATCATGGTCGGCAACTGGTCGAAGCAACATCTCAGGCACATGAGCAAAGGTGATCTTCTGTTCACTCATCAGGAGGTCACGCGGATACAGGCAGAGGTGAGGCATCGTGCCAGCTCAGTCCTTCGGGCCGATTGAAGCGGAGAATTCAAACAGCTAGAAACAGGTTTGCGGATTAGGAATTCCTACCACGGAAGGTCGGTCCTGCAGTCGGCCGGGGGCCAGCGCCGTTGGTCCGCAGGACCGGGTAGCACTCAACGAAAGTGAAGAGGCTATCTCTTGGGCTTGAAGGATAGCGGCCGATCCAATACGACGTCGAGGCGGGTGCCTTTCGTCAATTCCAGATCGCGCCCGCCGGCGGCAGCTCCGACACCTGCTCCCGCCCCAGCGCCGATTCCGGCGCCAATGATGGTGTTGGTTCCCCCACCCCTGGCTGCGCCCACGCCAGCGCCAATGGCGGCACCCACCGCACTTCCGATGGCTGCTGACTTACCTCGGCCGCCTGAGCTGCTGATTTCTCCCTCTTTGCCCACTTTTGCCTTCACATCCTTCTCTCCGGCAACGCCGGCAACCGAGGCGATGATTGGACTCTTGCCATTCTTGGTATCGATTTCTTCAAATCGGAGAACCATTTCATTATTGTTCACTGAAGTCACCCGACCCTTGATTTTGGCGCCGGCTGGAATCTGGCTGCCGTCGTTGGCAGTGAGCGCTTCCAGCGTTCGAACCTCGAATTTCTTTCCTTTCTTGATTTCCCGGGCCTCGAGCTTATCGCGAAGTTCGACCATGAAGCGGGTTCCGGCTGGGACCTCGGAATTTTGCAGTGCCAGCGCAGACCTGTTGGCGAGAAGTATGAGACTTAGGACCAGAACAAGAACTGCTGCTGTTTGTCGATGTTTCATCGCATGCCTCCTGGTGGCTTTTACTGGGGCCGTGTAAGAACTGCGCCTTGCTTGGCTGTGGCTGTTAGGCGCAGATTGTTCGCGTTAAAGGCCTAACAGTCCATGGCCGCTGACTCGTCTCTTGCAGTGGCATTTCACCTGCCAAAACGAGCGGCTGGCACAGTTCCCCTCAAGGCGTATTGGATGATTGATCGGGTGCCTGGGGTGCCCGGGGTCCAGAATTCAGCGGCTTCTCCGAAACGGTTTTCCTTGTTAGCGTGGATTGTGGATGCTGCACCGCCTCTGGCCGCCAGGGTCCCCGTCAACGTGGGGTAAGTCGTTGAGTCGAGGCAGAGCCCTTGCTGACGCGCGGGCTACTGAGTCTAGCACCTGTTCAGTAGCCCGACCGTAAGGGACGGCTCGCTTGGCGCGGGCTGCACCTCATTTGAAAACGACCTGGATTCATAATAAGATGCCGACCAGTTTTACCACTGTTTTCTTCTTCTAGGGACGAACTGAGTGAGGGCTTCATGACCAACGATCTGATTGGGTTACTCGCAGATAAAGCCACGCGGTTGCGTATCCATTCCATCAACTCGACAGCCGAGGCGGGTTCTGGACATCCAACGTCCTGCATGTCGGCGGCGGATGTCGTTGCCGCTTTGTTTTTTCACGTGATGCGTTACGACCCGCAGAATGCGAAACACCCGAACAACGACCGCTTCATTCTTTCAAAAGGTCATGCGGCGCCGCTGTTGTACGCAGCCTGGGCGGAAGCCGGCATCATCGCACCGGAACAGTTGCTTTCTTTACGGCGCATCGACAGCGATCTCGAAGGCCATCCCACGCCGCGTCTGAAGTGGGTGGATGTGGCAACGGGCTCGCTGGGCCAGGGGCTTTCGGCCGGCGTGGGCATGGCGCTGAATGCGCAGAGACTGGACAAGCTGGATTACCGCACGTACGTCCTGATGGGGGATGGCGAGACAGCCGAGGGGGGTGTATGGGAAGCGGCGGCGCTCGCTGCCCATTACAAGCTCGACAATCTGGTTGCGATTGTGGACGTGAATCGTCTGGGGCAAAGCCAGGCCACCATGCATGGTGCCGATGGCGAAGCCTACGCGAAAAAGTTTGGCGGCTTTGGATGGCACACCGTCGTCATCGATGGCCACAACCTGGAACAAATTCTGGCAACTTTTGGGGAGGCGCAGGGCACGAAAGGCCAGCCAACAGCAATCATTGCGCTGACCAAGAAAGGCAAGGGAGTTTCATTCATCGAAGACAAGGACGCCTGGCACGGCAAGCCTCTGAAGAAGGGAGAAGAAGTTGAAAAAGCCCTGCGGGAATTGCCGCTGAATGGTGCGGCTCGACCGGTTACGATTGCTAAACCATCGCCTGCGGCCGAGGTCAAGGTCGCACGGAAACCTATCGGGGCGCCTGAGTACAAGCTCGGCGATCCCGTGGCGACGCGGGAGGCTTATGGTGCAGTTCTGACAAAGCTGGGTGCTGCCAATTCCTCTGTGGTGGCCATGGATGGCGACACCAAGAATTCGACCTTCGCGGAAAAGTTCATGAAGACGTATCCGGATCGATTCTTTGAGGGGTTCATTGCCGAGCAGAACCTGGTTGGATTTTCGGTGGGCCTTTCCAAATGCGGCAAAGTTCCCTTTGCATCGACGTTTGGCGCGTTCTTCGGACGGGCGATGGATCATTTGCGGATGGGTGCCATTTCGATGGCGAACATCAAATGCGTGGGGTCACACTGCGGCGTTTCCATCGGCGAAGATGGTCCTTCGCAGATGGCATTGGAAGATCTGGCCATGTTCCGCTCGATCCCGAACGCGGTTGTGTTCTACCCAGGGGATGCGGTTTCGACGGAAAAACTGGTGGCCCTGGCCGCTGACCACGAAGGCATGGTCTACATTCGAACCAGCCGGCCCAAGAACCCGGTCTTCTATCCCAACGAGGAAACCTTTGAAATTGGCGGCAGCAAGACGCTGCGTTCGAGCGCTAACGATCGTCTGACAGTTGTCGCAGCCGGCGTCACTCTGGCTGAAGCCATGAAGGCCTGTGATCTCCTGGGCAAGGAAGGAATCGCCATTCGAGTTGTGGATGCGTATTCGGTGAAGCCGGTTGACGCCAAGGGATTGCTGAAAGCCGCTGCTCAGACTAACAACACACTGGTTGTAGTTGAGGAGCACTACTCCGAAGGAGGGTTGGGAGACGCGGTCTTGAACGCAGTGGCCAACACCGGCGTGCGGGTTTTCAAGATGGCGGTCCAGGAGATTCCCCGCTCAGGCAAACCGGAGGAGCTCCTGGAGCGCTACGGGCTGAGTGCAAACTGCATCGTAAAAAAAGTGAAGGAGCTCATTTGACCAAACCATGTCGAAAGACATGTCTGAAGTGGCTCTACCCCACTCGGTCGTTCCCGCGAAAGCGGGAATCTAGCTCAAAAGCCGAAGCTGGATTCCCACTTTAGCGGGAATGACGAGAAACTCATGCCCGAGACATCCTGCGGCCCGTCGGTTTCTTCCGTCGTTACCTGCTCAGTTCAAACTCCACGGCACCAGCGCTTCCCCTCTCTCTTGACCCTCAATTTCCAGAGTTGAAATCCAATACAGTGGAAAAGACAGCCATGTCCCGAATCCAATCCTTGAAGGCGCGCCAGGTTTTTGATTCGCGCGGCCACCCTACTGTGGAAGTGGAGATGTGTTTGCGATCCGGTGTCATGGGAAGGGCCATCGTGCCTTCCGGGGCCTCCACCGGCAGGTTCGAGGCACTCGAACTCCGCGACGGCGATGCGGCTAGTTTCTCAGGCAAGGGTGTCTCTCAAGCAGTGGCCAATGTGAACGATCGGATTGCTCCTGACATCGTTGGTTGCGATGCGTTGAACCAGGCGGCGCTCGACCAACGCCTGGTGGAGCTGGACGGGACCGAGAACAAGAGCTCTTTGGGCGCCAACGCGATTCTGGGTGTGTCTCTGGCGGCGGCGCGAGCGGGAGCTGCGTTGGTGGGTATACCACTGTACACCTATCTCGGCGGCGTCACTGCCCGCCGTCTTCCGATGCCGATGGTGAACATTCTGAGCGGTGGCCTGCACGCGGGTGGACAAATTGAGTTTCAGGATTTCCTGATGATCCCGGTCGGTGCAAAGTCATACTCACAGGCGCTCGAAATGACGTTCGCTGTCTACAACGCAACACGCCGGCTGATCAAGGAAAAGGGTTACGCGCTGCCGGGTTTGGCCGACGAAGGTGGGTTTGGTCCGCAGTTTCAATCCAACCGGGAAGCCCTGGAGGTTCTTTTGGAAGGGATCGTCAAGGCAGGATATGCACCTGAAGACGAAGTGTCGATCGGCCTGGATGTGGCTTCATCTCACTTCTACGCAGACGGCCGCTACGAACTCGCTGCGGAACGGCGAACTCTCAGTTCGTTGCAGATGGCGGACATGCTGGAAGAATGGGTTGAAAAGTATCCCCTGGTTTCCATTGAAGATGGGATGGCCGAAGAAGATTGGAAAGGTTGGGGAATTCTTTCAAGGAAGCTTCGAGGCAAAGTCCAGCTCATCGGGGATGATCTCTTCACAACCAGCACCGCTCGCTTGCAGCAGGGCATCGATCGCGGCATTGCAAATGCGGTGTTGGTGAAGGTCAACCAGATTGGAACACTGACTGAAACACTGGAAACGGTTGAGATGGCACGTCGCCACGGTTATCTTCCGGTGATCTCGGCGCGCTCAGGCGAAACCGAGGATGCCTTTATTGCCGACCTCGCAGTCGCCACGGGCGCGGGTCAAATCAAGATCGGTTCAATCGCCCGCTCGTCGCGCCTCGCCAAATACAATCAATTAGTGAGGATCGAAGAAGAACTTGGCCCAGCTGGAGTGTATGAAGGCGCCCGTGTCTTCGACGCCCTCAAGCACATCGGGACCCTGTAGACGCCTACCGGGGTCGATAGAACACAATCTCTCCGCCCTGAATCCCCCGTCGACTTTTTCCTTCCGCCTTCACGTTTCGTCCAATCTTGAATCCGCGCTTGAGAGTTTTGCTTTGTCCAGGTCAACGAGGTAGTATCACGGCGCTTTCTTCAAGTTGCCGCGAGCTGACATGGAGCCCTTCCCAACCGCTGGACCCGCCCGCGTCCTCGTCATCGATGACGAGGAAGCCGCCCGCTTCGGGATTCGCAAGGCCCTCGAAAAAGAACACTACCTGGTCGAACTGGCCGCGAATGGACAGGAAGCTCTCGACAAGATTCGCGAGTTTTCTCCTCACGTTGTCATCTCAGACATCAACATGCCGCAAATGGATGGCATTACCCTGCTCAAGGAGATGGGCCGTCTCGCGGTTCCGGCTCCGGTCATATTGATCACGGCTCATGGGTCGGAGTCTGTGGCAGTGCAGGGGCTGCGAGCAGGCGCCTACGACTACCTTGCCAAACCGTTCGAAGTAGATGACCTGCGCAAAGCGGTCCGAAATGCGGCCGAGAAACAGCGGTTGCTGGAATCGAACCGCCGTTACCTTGCAGACCTTGAAAAGACTCTACTGGAGCTAAGAAACTCGCAAACCGAGAGGATCCAGGCGGAGAAAATGGCCGCCTTGGGCCGTCTCGTGGCGGGCGTGGCGCATGAAGTGAATTCGCCACTGGGGGCGCTTTCCAGCGCTATTGACACCTTCGGCCGCGCCTACGTTCGTATCACCGAATTGCTTGGTTCCAACGATCTGGCCGGGTCTGCAGCAGCCGAGAAGGCGGCCAACTTGAAGTCGACACTCGAACAAACCCTTCAAGTGGCCCAATCAGCGTGCCAGCGCATGGATTCACTGGTCAGAACCATGCGGCGTTTTGCCAATCTGGATCACGCTCCCCTGCGTCAAGCCGACATTCGAGACTGTATTGAGAGCACACTGGCGTTGTTGAACCACGAACTTCGAGGTGAGATTCGGATTGTTAAGGATTTTGCCAGCACGGCAAACATTGAATGCTATCCATTGGAGCTGAACCAATTGCTTACCTGCCTCTTGATGAACAGCATCGAAGCGATTTCAGGAGCGGGCGAGATTCAAATCCGAACCTGGCAATCGGACGATCGCTTGATGGTTTCCATCTCAGATTCAGGTCATGGCATTGCGAGTGAACACCTCGACAAGGTTTTTGACCCGGGGTTCACCACGAAAGGTGTCGGTGTCGGAACCGGCCTTGGATTGCCAACCTGCCGGAAGATCGTTGAGAAGCACCTGGGTACCATTGAAATTGAAAGCCAACCTGATGCTGGAACTGTGGTTACGTTGAGCCTCCCGCTAACTGGTTTGAATGATTCAGCCTGATCGAGTTCGTCCCCAATAGCCACGCCCAACGCCGCTCGACCGGCTGTTTCTTGTTTGAACAATCTTCTGGTCATCAACGGCTTTTGAACCTAAACTAACGCCGTGGAATTCTGAAACCGGTGTTCGGGAGGGGTGATGAGGGACCTACAAGGGGTTGAGCAACCTCCGTTGAAGGGGTTGGATGAGTGGGAAGACTTCGTCAAGACACGCTACCCTGAGGAGCCTGCCAATGGGTCAAACAAGCCATTTCAGTCCACCGACCCGAACAAGAAACAGGAGCAGTTTCGAGACTACAAAGCAGAGGCCCGCGACAGTGTTAAGGAGTTTTACCGCCTTAACCACGAACACCAGACCCTGGAGTTCGTACTGGCCAAGAAGAAGGAATACTTGTCCAACCGAACGCGCATGATGAGTGTTTGGGAAGCTATGGAATTCCTGAATACGCTGGTTGATGACAGCGATCCGGACACGGACCTGTCCCAGATTCAGCATCTGCTGCAAACTTCCGAAGCCATCCGCAGGGATGGACATCCACGTTGGTTTATCGCGGCAGGTCTGATTCACGATGTTGGCAAGGTACTCTGTTTGCACGGCGAACCGCAGTGGGCCGTGGTCGGTGACACTTTCCCCGTAGGCTGCGAGTATTCCGATAAGATTGTCTTCCACGAGTTCTTTGAGGCCAATCCCGACAGCAGGAATCCGCGGTACCAAACTCCAAATGGTGTCTACTCCGAGGGTTGTGGACTGGAACAGGTGCAGCTCTCCTGGGGACACGACGAATACCTTTACCATGTTGTGAAGGACTACCTGCCCGAAGAAGCGCTTTACATGATTCGCTACCACTCCTGCTATCCCATCCATCGTGAAGGCGCTTACCAGCACCTGATGAATGATCACGATCGGGAAATGTTCCAATGGGTGCGGGCCTTCAACCCCTACGATCTTTATTCCAAAAGCCACGAGCCTCCCAATGTCAAGGCGCTGAAGCCTTATTACGACGATCTTATCGCCGAGTATTTCCCAAAGCAGATCGCCTGGTAGGAAGAGTCGCATGAGACTGGGAATTGATTTCGGAACTACGCGGACCCGTGTAGCGGCTGCGCTGGGAGGAAACCATCCGCTGATCAGCTTTCATTCAGATGAAGGTGACAGCCAGGACTGGTATCCGTCCCTCGTTGCAACCCAGGGCCAGCAGGCTTTGTTCGGCCTGGATGCTTTGCATGTGCAATATGATGCGAACTGGGAGCCCTACAGGTCGCTCAAACGTCTCCTGGAAAATCAGGATCCGCAAGCGGTGCTCGCGATTGGCCGGCTGGAATTGCCACTCGTGGAGTGGCTCACGCGGTTCTTCTCGGCGTTACGCGAGGATCTGCTGCATCGAAGCAATCTGGAAGTGGCGCCTGGAAGCGCGCTGGAGGTTACGGCGGGCGTGCCGGCCAATGCCAACAGCAACCAGCGGTTCCTGACGCTGGAGGCCATGCGCTCCGCCGGATTCGAAGTGCTCGGCATGGTGAATGAACCGGCCGCAGCAGGCATCGAGTACGCACAACGCTACCGTCAGTCAGACGTTACAAAACGCCGCGAGCATGTCGCCGTCTACGACTTCGGCGGCGGCACGTTCGATGTCTCGGTGATCCGCATGACGGGCACGGTTCATGAGATCGCGGCCAGCGAAGGCATTTCACGGCTTGGCGGCGATGACCTGGACGAGATTTTGCTGGAACTGACGATGGACCAGCCTTCGGTGGCCAAGAGTACATCAAAGTTCGTTCACCGTACCCGCCTGCTGAACCTTTGCCGCGACGCTAAAGAGAGCATCAACCCGAATACCCGGAGGATTACGGTCGATCTCGGTCAGATCAGTCTCGTCGGCGGTGAAGTGTCTGTGCCCCTTGCGACTTTCTATGAAAGGTGCGGACCGCTCATTGCGCAAACGGTTGAAGCAACCGAAGCTGCCCTTGCCGCTGTGATGGGCGAGGACTTCGATGATCTGTCTTCACTGGCTTGCGTGTACCTGGTCGGCGGTTCGTGCGAGTTGCCGGTGCTGGCGCGCGCGTTACGCGAGCGCTTCGGCAAGCGGGTGCGTCGCTCTCCGTATCCAAGCGCGGCAACGGCGATTGGCCTTGCCATTGTCTCGGATCAAAACACCGGGTATCAGTTGCAGGATCGGTTTCATCGTCATTTTGGCGTTTGGCGTGAGAGTGACGCGGGCACTCGGGTTGTCTTTGACCCGATCTTTTCGAAAGGCACGCTACTGCCAGCCCGCGGTAAGTCTCTCACGGTGACACGACGCTACGAGCCTGCACACAATATCGGGCATTTTCGTTTCCTGGAGTGCAGCCATCTCGATGTATCGCGGGAGCCGAGAGGCGACATCGTTGCCTGGGACCAGGTGTTTTTCCCGTTTGATCCACAACTGGCCGAGAGCGAGCTAAACGAAGTTGTAGTGCAAAGCTGGAGCGGTCCGCAGGGTGCAATCATTGAAGAGCAGTATCGCTGCGACGCCCGGGGCATGATTGAAGTATTGATCTCAAACGAAGCAACCGGCATGAGCCGCCGCTTTGCCATTCGCAAGGGCAACTCAGCCAGAGCCGCCAAAGGATAACCGGCCTGCGATCGACCGGCTTCCACACCCACTGAGCAGCTAGTTTCTAACAGGAGACATTCATGAACCGCCGTCATTTTCTTCGTGCAACTGGATTGGTGTCCGCAGGTTTCCTGGGCAGCCTGGCCGCCCCGTTGCAATCGCAAACGCTCGGCGCCTCGCGTAAGGGTAGCTGGAGCTTCATTCACTACACCGACGTACATGTGCAGCCCGAGCTGCGGGCAGAAGAAGGCTACAGGCAGGCAGTGAAGGCGATGAATGCCTTGAAACCGAAGCCAGCATTGGCAATCGCCGGAGGTGACCTGGTGTTTGACGTGTTTGAGACCGGCTATGAGCGCGCTGACCAGGTCTTCAACATCTACACTCGTGTCACCGCTGGTTTCGACATGCCTGTTCACGCCGTCATGGGCAATCATGACGTTTTTGGAATCAGCCCGAAGGCAGGTATTCCTCAAACGCATCCGGAGTATGGAAAGAAGATGTTTGCCAATCGCGTTGGACAGGGAAAGACCTATCGCTCATTTGATTTTCGCGACTGGCACTTCGTCCTCCTCGACTCGATCTCTGTTACACCTGCTTCCAGCTACGAAGGTCGCATTGACGATGAGCAGTTCACCTGGCTGCAAGAAGATCTCAGGGCGGTGGGAAGCAAGCGTCCGGTCGTGTTGGTGACACACATTCCCTTCGTTTCAATCTTTCCGGCTTTACAGAACGGATCCACGCAAGCGGTCTCATCGTCAGTCGTTGTGGCGAATTCCAAACAAGTGCTGGACTTTTGTGCCGACTACAACATCAAGCTGCTTCTGCAAGGGCACCTGCACGTGGTGGAGGACCACCGCTACAAAGGAAGCCGGTACATAACCTCAGGAGCGGTATGCGGCAATTGGTGGAAGGGCGTTCGCATGGGCCACCCTGAGGGCTTCGCGGTTTATACGATCCAGGGTGACCAGGTCGAGTGGAGCTACCGTACTTACGGTTGGCAGGCAGCCACTGCTTAGACAGAGTGGCCGCCCACCAGAGGAGGCGGACCGGACCACTCTCACGATAACCGTTCTGCATTGTAGAGAATCTGAATGTTCCGTGCCGTCGAGGCGATGAGAATCCCCAACATCAGAACTGCCGCGATGGTCCCACCGATGTCGAAGAGAAGGTACTTCCCTCCCAGAACGTGAACGGTCGGCTTGTACAGCAACGCGAGGTTGCCGATTGCGAGAAGCAGACGGAGCTCTGTCGGGCTGAGTTTTCCAAACGAGATCCTGAAAGTTCCCAGAGTGTAGGTAGCCAGGTACACGTTGATACACAACATGAAGTAGGCAATCAGCACGAAGCCCACGACTTTAGGGCTCATGTAGCCTGAAAGGGCCAGGCCACCAAAGAGGAACGCCATGCTGAAGGTGTCGAGAATGTGGTCCACGTAGAATCCGTAGCGCGGCCGCAGCCGGTTTCGGTAGCGCGCCAACGTCCCATCTAAACTGTCGCCCACCCAATTGAGCAGCAAACAGAGATTTACTACGTGAAGAAACAGGTTATTGGATCCACTGCAGGCATACGCCGCGCCCGCAGCCAACATCGCCAGAAGCCCCAGAGAGGTTAGATGGTCTGAGTGGATAAACGACGGCAAACAGGCAGCCATCCAGCGGAGGGCTTTACTTTCGGCAGAGGCTAGGACTCCGTTCTGTTCTCGTTTTGCGTCCTGGAAGCTGGGTTGGCTCATGTCGGTTTTCTTCTCCTTGAAGCGAAGTTTAGAGCAAGCACCCTGGCGCTCTCTACTAGAAGCAAGGCGTCTGCCATCCGGCAAACCATTAGGCCGATGTGGTTTGAAATCGCATGGAGTTAGTGGCGCAACAAGTCTGGACACTCGATCAGGCAGCGGCCGCAGTCGTTTGCTGGCTGTCAGTGAGTTATCGGTTGGGGCCTTCAGTGCCTCGTGGCCTCCTCCCTCGGGCTTGGAATATCTAAGGACACGAGCACTTTCTGACGACAAGAACCCCTGGACAGCATAATTCTTCGGCCAAACTGACTTCTGAGCAAAGAAGCCTGATTTGGCACATTCAGCTTCCCAGAAACGAACTCAGCACGGGCATCCTTTGAGCAGATCTGCTTCTCAATTTGGATTGTGATTTCGAGACAGATGTCAGGACAAGCCCATCTCTGTGTTGCAGACGGGAGTTGTCAGAACAACCTCCTCTGGGTCCACAGGTTGGGCCGCGAATTTTGAATTGCCGAAGAGAGTTTGTGTTACCTTACGCGATCAATGAAACCCCGAACGGATAGACTTGCCGGGCAGGAAGGGCACCTTCAGGAAGCTTTTCGCACCCACATCAAGGGCCTTTGCAGCGAGCGCGTTGTCGTCCTCTACTATCTCGGCATCGCCCTGTTACCGCTGTTTGGAATTCTTGACTACTTCATCGCCCCGCCGAACCTTTTGCATTCCTTTCTGATCCTGCGGTTGGTGGCTGCAGTCGTCCTTCTGGCGATTCTCCTGGTCGTCTATCCAGTCATCGGCAGACAGCATGCTGCGCTGCTGGGAATGATCGGTCCCCCGATTGTGGGCGGATCGGTGTCATTGATGACCGTTCGCATGGGTGGTTATGAAAGCCCATACTATGCCGGCTTAAACCTGGTGATTTTGGGTTTCACGCTCGTCATGCCGTTTAACCTGCGTCAGTCGGCGCTGACCTGTTTCCTGGTCTATGCGACCTACGTCGTTCCAAACCTTTTCTTCAACACGATTGCCCGGCCTGAGCTGTTTCTAAACAATAACTTCTTCATCCTCGGAACCATTGTCATTGCTCTAACCAGTTCGCACTACTCTCAGAAGTTGCGCTTTCACGAATTTCGCTCGCGGCTTCAGTTGTCTCAAACCAACGACAAGCTGACTTCCCTGGATGAGGAGAAGACCCTGCTCTTCTCCAATCTAGGGAACTTGATTGTCTCCAGTCTCGATTCTCAGAATACCTTGCTGTCGGTGCTCAAGCTGATCAAGCAGAATTTTGGGTTCGATCGGGCTGTTTGTTTCCGCTGTGACGCGCTGGGACGCATGACAGGAGAACCCGTGCTGCTCGATGCAGACGAGGTCTTCTGTGGTCAGCTACAGGAGCTGCGGACGATTCTTCAGGGTTCGGCACGATTTGCCAGGGCGGCTCAAACTGGAGAGCCGTTGATTCTCAGAGGTTCAGGTCCGGCCTCATGCGGACCGGAAGAGCAACCTCTGCTCGATGAGTTACAAACCAAGGCCCTGGCTGTCGTCCCTCTGCGAGAGAGCGGGGTCACGGCCTGGATGTTGGTCGCCGACTATGGCCACAGCAAGTCTGGGATTCCTGACGAAAAATTTCGCTTGCTACTCGACCTGGCTCAACCCATTTCAGCAGCGTTGGACAAAGCTCGCTTGTTTGAGAGTGAGAAGCGGCGCACGGCCCAGCTCGTTGTCATCCACAATATCAGCCGCAAGATCTCGTCCATCCTGGATTTCAATTCAGTTTTCTGGGAATTTGCTAACCTGCTTCAGGACCATTTCTACTTCCGTCATCTCAGCATCTACAGTTTGGACGACCGCGACCGCCTGGTCTTGGGCGCGCAGGTCGAGGATCAGAGCGAAAAAGCCGGCATCCCATCGGAACTTTTGCTGACAGACGATTCGGCGATTGTCCGGGCCTTCAAACGTGTTCAAACGGTGCAAAGCTACGCGACTGAAGGCGAACCCTGCCTGGAAGGAACGCTGTTGCCTGGCATCAAGTCACAAATCTGCATTCCCTTCCAGCATGCCTCGAAAACGGTAGGGGTCATCAACATCGAAAGCGAAAAGCATCTTGCGTTCGAGAGCCAGGATGTCACGGTACTCGAAACCTTGGGTGACTACCTCGCCACCTGGGTGAACAACGCAAACCTGTACACCGACATTGGCAGAAAAGCCAATGCCCTGCAGACCCTGAACAGCATCGGAAAAGCCATCAGTTCCGAGCTAAACATCAACAACCTGTTTGAACTGATCTACAGCCAGGTTCGCCAGGTGCTCGGCAGCGAAGACTTCTTTATCGCGTTGCTCGAAAAGGGCCTCAACCGGATTGAAGTCAAGTTTGAGGTGTCCAATGGGCGCCGGCGCACCTATATCCGCTCGCTCTCGCAGGACAGCCTCGTTGGGTACGTGATGCAAACCCGGACGCCATTCCTGGTGAAAGACCACTTTGAAAAGGTTTACGAAGCCATCACCGGGCGCAAGCCACACTTGATCGCCCAGTCTTGGCTGGGCGTCCCGTTGATTCTGGGCGATGAAGCGCTGGGCGTGATCGTCCTGCAGAACATCCGGACGCGCAGAGCTTACGATCGCGACGATCTGAATTTCCTTTCGACGATCGCCGACCAGGCTGCGGTGGCCATCTCAAACGCACGACTCTTCCGTGAAGCGCAGGAACGCGCAACGCGTCTGGCTGTGGTGAATGAGATTACTCGCGAAGCGAGCTTGAATCTCGATGTGGACAAGCTGTTTGAAAAGATTACGACTCAGTTGAAGCGGGTTATTTCATTCGAGAAAAGCAGCATTGCCATCTACCAGCACGAAACCGATACATTCTCGCTCGTCAACGTCTATGGAGAAAACATCACCGCCGGCTTCTACAAAGGCATGCAAATTCCCGGGCGGGAAACGGTGATGAAAGTTGCGCATGACTCCAAGAAGCCTTACTACACGCGTAGCTTGAATCAGAACGTCGCCAACAGCTCGCCGTATCTCATTACACAGGGCATCCAGTCGGCCGTTTCGATTCCCATCATTTCCGAAGACGTCTGCCTGGGCACCCTCAACCTCGGCAGTCAGAAGGAGGACGGATTTTCGGTTGACCAGATTGATCTGACGCAGACCATTGCCAACGGTCTGGGCAACGCCTTGAAAAATGCCCGGCTCTACACGGCTCTCGAGCAGTCTTACTCAGAACTCCAGACGGCCCAGGAACAACTGATCAAGTCTGAGAAGCTGCGGGCCCTGGGAGAGATGTCGGCGGGCGTGGCTCATGATTTCAACAATATGCTGGGGGCTATTCTGGGGCGCGCACAACTGATGAAGAATCAGATCTTCGACCCGGCTATTTTGCGAGGCCTCGACATCATTGAGAAGGCCGCCATCGACGGGGCAACGACTATCCGCAGGCTGCAAGACTTCACGCGCAAACGGACCGACCAGGTTTTCAAGCACGTCGATCTGGTTCAGGTCATCGAAGACACGTTGTCGATGACGCGAACTCGTTGGGAAACCAGCGCGCACGTCAACGGCCTTCAATATACCGTAACCACACAGTTCGACACCGTCCTACCCATCGCGGGTGAGAGTTCCGAACTTATCGAGGTGCTGACCAACGTCATCTTTAATGCTCTGGATGCCATGCCCGCCGGTGGCAGTTTGCACATTCGTGCGGGGACACAGGAAGACCGGGTTTTCGCGTCAGTGACAGACACCGGACGTGGAATGACCGAGGAAATTCGCCGCCGAGTTTTTGATCCATTCTTTACAACCAAAGGTGTGAAGGGTAACGGACTCGGAATGAGCGTCGCGTATGGCATTGTGAACCGCCACAAGGGAGACATCGAGATCGAGAGCGAGGTGGGACGGGGAACAACGGTTCGAATCTTCCTGCCCGTGAATTTGCACGCTGTGCGCCAGATCGCAGAGGTAGCTGTGAGGCCTCAGAAGCGGACAGCGCGATTTCTGATCGTGGATGACGAAGACCCCATCCGGGACCTGCTGGCCGAGATGCTCGTCGAGCAGGGTCACGAGGTTCACACGGCGTCAGGCGGAAAGGAAGGGCTGGAGATCTTCAAGGCACGAATGCCCGACCTGGTGATCACTGACCTGGGAATGCCTGAGGTGAGTGGTTGGGACGTTGCAACCGCTGTCAAAGCGTTGAGCCCGAAAACCAGCGTTATCCTGATGACCGGATGGGGAATCACCTTGGACAAAGATCGCGCCCGCGAACGCGGTGTCGACGTCATCCTCTCAAAACCGTTCCAGATTAGCGAAATTCAAAAAGTTCTGAACGAGATGCTGGACCAGCGGTACACGGTCGCCAGCATCTGAATGCGACTCCAATGCATCAGCTGGGGTCAGCATTGCGTTCGTGCTCTTGCCCGTCATCGAAGAAAATGCCGAGCACAATGGCGAGCACGAGGAATCATTAGAGCTGTTTGGCCTCCCAAGGAAATCTGCTCTCGGGAGGGCCGGCGGCCAAAGGCAGCCGGGGTGGGTCCGTTCCCAACTTCACAACCCACCCCAGGGCTGACGGCCCTCTCCCATCCCAAGAGGGGATTCCGGTGCGATTCTCTAACTTACATCTCATCTCACCCTTCAGCGGTTTGGCCGCTCCGATGAAAATCCTGAATGTGGGAGCTGCTGTCCTCAGCGGCGACTTGGATGCGTCCCATACTGCCATCGCCGCTCGGAGATCGGCTCACTTGCTACTGCGCGCTCCTTCCTCGTTGGCTGGTCTCCACGAAAAACCGCTTTACTTCGTTGAAGACGTGCTCGCGTTTCCCCTGCGCTACCCGGCATTCCGGAAGTGAGCGCAGAAAAATCTTCCCATAGGTCTTGTCCACCACGCGACGGTCGAAGATCATGATCGAGCCGCGGTCGCTCTTGCTGCGAATCAGCCGTCCGAAGCCCTGCTTGAACCTGATGACGGCCTGCGGGACGCTGTACTCCAGAAATGGGTTGCCTCCGGCCTGCTCAATGGCTTCGATGCGTGCCTCGATCACCGGCTCTTTCGGGACACTGAACGGCAGCTTGGTCAGAATTACGTTCTCCAAAGCATCGCCGGCCACGTCAACTCCCTCCCAAAAACTGTCGGTTGCGAATAGCACACTCGCTTTGTCCTGCTTGAAGACTTCCGTGAGCTGGTGGCGCGGCCCCTCGCCCTGCATCAGTGCCCGGATGCCGGCTGATTCCAAGACCGGCGCCAACTCCTGGTGAATCCGCCGCAGCACAGAATACGAGGTGAAGAGGACCAGGGCCCGACCCTGTGAGATCTGAATGGACTCCAGCACCAGGCGTCCAAGTTCAGCGGCGAACTCCGGGTGGTCCGGAGAGGGAATATCCTGGGGAATTCCAAGAATCACCTGGCGCTTGTAATCGAAGGATGAGGGTAGAATACTTTCCAGCATGCGCCCGGGTTGCATCTGATCGAGCCCGAGACGCCCTTTGACGTAGTCAAAGCTCTTCTCGGTTGTTAGCGTGGCACTGGTCAGCACGACGGTCTGTAACTTCTCAAACAGCCGTTCTCGCAACAGATTCGCGACATTCACCGGCGCTTGCTTCAAGGTGATGCGCTTTCCCGCTCGGCCTGTCGTAATTTCAATCCAGCGTACCCGGCTGCTGTCAGCCTCGCCGAAAATTTCTCCCAATGTTGCAGCGGCCATCTCCAACCGGTCGATCAGGGCATTTAGCTCGACCGTGAGCGACAACAGGCTTTCGGCTACTGGTTCGTCAAGGGATTCGAGCCATTTCTCAAGAAGCAACAACTGCTGGTGGAACTCTCCCGTTTCGCGGATCAGATTCTGGACCGCCGGAAGAATGGACGCCTGCCACTCCGGACGCTGCTGCACTTGCGGTGTAAACCGGACTTTCTGTTCGGCGCCCGGCTCTCCTCCTCCTCCGAGGCAGGCTGCCAAGTCGTCAAACGTCTGCGCCACGGTGTGAACCAGATCTTCGCGAAGGGTCAGGAGTCTGCCTTGCACATGAGCATAGATGCGGCTGTAGAGGTCGGGCTCGATTTTTTTATCCAGGTTTCGCAACCGGGCCAGAAAATGGGGCAGCAATCCCTTTTCACGAACCTTCTCCCGTTCGCGCAGGCTGTAGAAGCGCCCCAATAAGCGAAGCAATCCCAGCTTCGCGACCTGCATGCCGAAATAGTCGGTGGCTACGTCTTCCACGTTGTGGGCTTCGTCAAGAATGACATGGCCGTAGGCCGGCAGAATGGCCGCTTCGTTGTAACGGCCCGTGTCGCCGCGTACCGCGAGGTCCGCAAACAGAAGGTGATGATTCACAACCAGAAGATCGGCCGAGGCCGCTTCGCGCCGGGCGTTGTAGAAAAAGCACTCGTTGTAGTGGCTGCAGCGAATGCGAGTGCAGTTGTCGCTTTCGCAGGCCACTTTCTCCCACACCGAAAGGCGCGGAAGGATGGCCAAATCGGAACGGCTGCCTTCGGCAGTGCGGTGCGACCACTCGAGAATGGCTTTCAACTCCGTGCGCTCGTCGGTTTCAATCAGGTAGTCTCCCTCTTTTTCAAGCGACTCGACTTTGCTCAGGCATACATAGTTCTGGCGGCCCTTGACCAGAACCGGTTTGAATTTCAGGTCAAGAGCCTGCTGCAGCAGCGGAAGGTCTTTGTGGATGAGTTGTTCCTGCAGGTTAATCGTGTTGGTTGATACGACGACCCGTTGCTTGTTCTGCACCGCCCAGTGGATGGCGGGGAGCAGATAGGCCAGGCTTTTGCCCGTGCCTGTTCCCGCTTCAATGAGCGCCGCCTTCGAGCCATTGAAGGCTGTTGCGACGGCCCGCAGCATGCGCTGCTGCTCGGGGCGGGATTCAAATCCCGTCAGGCGCTGCGCCACTCTTCCCTTGGCGGAAACCTGCGCTGCCAGTTGGTTCAAGTCCAGGGGTTGCTGCTGCTGCCGTTTGAAAGCCTCAACAACAACATAGATCTCGTCTGCCTCATTGTTGATAATGTAAAAGCCCACGCCCTGGTTTCCATACTCTGAAGCAAGGCTGACGTCGGCACTGGAGGGAAAAAGATAGCCTGAGGGGTGGTTATGAATGACAACATCGCCCGGGCTGGTAACCTGCAGCAACGCCGGAACAGCGGAATCGTTACCCCGCGCTAGCGGTGTCACCTCAACCACGACGCCATCCTCGTCGGGTTTGGCAAGGAAGAACACTTCGTTGCCCCGCGCCTGTCGAATGGTATCGCGCAGGATTGAAGCGGCCGACGAAGCCACGAGTTTGTGAAATTCGGATGGCATTGCCTGGGAAACCCTCGGCGAGTATACCATCCAAGCGGGAACCATCGTCGTCGGGCCGTGAGCTCCGTGCTCTCCACGAGACACGCACGAGGTAGTGATAGGGAGAAAAAGGAAATCCGCAAGGACGCAACAAGCACCCAAGGCTTATACAGACCTCCTTTTGTGATGCACGCAGTCGGCCCCTCGGCTCCAAGAATCCGTGGTTTGGACCAAGGCAGGTAGTACACCAATCTGAAGTTTCAGAGCACTACCTGAAGGTGGTCCCCATTGACTTTGCGCCAGCACTGCGCCAAGCTTGGCTAGTCTTGGGAACATGAATCCTGAGGTCGATCCATGCTCGAGTTGACGAAGGCGAAATGGCTTGGGGCAGTGCTTCTGATGGTTGCAGGGGCGCTGCACGGCGACGTGATCTATCTGAAGAACGGTGGCGTCCTGGTGACGGAAAAGGCCTGGCAGGAGGGGGACCAGGTGGAGTATCAAACTGCCTCCGGCATTCAGACGATTCAACTGTCCTCGGTCAAGACGCTTCAGGGCCAAAAGCCTCTGCCAGCCGATCCTTCCCGCCATCGGCCCATGCAGGCAGTAGTGGTTCGTGGGCAGGCAACACCCGCTCACTACGCTATGATGAAGCCTTCGTCGAAGCCCGCTGCCGACGCGCGAACCAGTGCCCGATCTGCCCGTTACCAGGATGCGCCCGGCTACGCGCAAGCGCTGCGCGAACATGAGAAAGTGGGCAAGCCGATCGCCCTCTATTTCTACGTCGATTGGTGCAAATACTGCGCGCAGCTGGAACGTGGTATTCTCAGCCGGTCCGAGGTGAAGCACTATTTGGACTCGATTCTTTACGTCAGCGTGAATCCGGAACACGGCAAAGCCGAAGAAGCATTGTTTGGGAAGTTCGACGGCCGTGGCTACCCAACGTTTCTCATTCTCGCCAGAAACCAACCTGCACAGGAAATTTCAACAGCTGTGTCAGCTGACGCCTTTCTTGAGGAATGCAGAGAGGCGGCTCGCGGCACAAGCCGGTAAGCGAAGGCTAGTCCACAGTATTGGGGCGGCCATCGTCTGGGAGTACCCAAATGAAAGCGAAAAAACTTGTCATCATAGGTGCTGTCATTGTGTTTGTGCTCGTCGCTGCTTTGGCTGCGATCCCTTTCTTCGTTGATAAGCAAAGCTTGAAAACCAAGCTGGTGACTGAAGCTGAAGGAATCTTGCACCGACGCATGTCGGTCCAGGATGTGGAGATCACTGTTTTTACGGGACTCGGCATTCGGCTGAACCGTGCGGTCATCTTCGATGACCTTCGATTTGCCAACGCACCCTTTGTCGCGCTGAGTTCGATTACCATCCGACCACGGCTGCTACCCTTGCTGCGCGGAAGCGTGGAACTGGCCAGCATCGAACTGGAGCAACCCGAGATCCGACTCATCCAAAATCCTGAGCGCGTCTGGAACTTCGAGACAATCGGGACACCAACCGATGGTCGTGGCAAACCGGCACCAGAAGCCGCTCCGGCCGCAACCTCGACGGGCAAATCGTCGCAGGCGTTTGCGATATCGCAGCTCGACCTTAACGACGGTGCGGTGGTGATCCAGAAACGCAACAGTGCCGGCGCGGTTGAAGAGTCTCGCTATGACCACATTCAGCTCAAATTGCGAGATCTTTCCACGGACACAGCTGGCTCTTTCGACCTCAAGCTGCAGCTTCCTCCCGGCGCCCATGCGCTTCAACTCAAAGGTCAAATGGGACCGGTGCAGTTGTCGTCGTTTGCGAAGACGCCGGTGGATGGCGAAATTGAGTTTTCTGAGTTGCCGATTGCCCGGCTGGTCTCACTCTCCTCACCGCCGGAGGAAGGCGTTGAATGGCAGGGGTCCCTCAGCACGGCAACGCGCGTGAAAGGCAGCCTCGATCAAGGTTTCTCGCTCGAGGGCAAGACGGCGTATTCCAAGCTGGGAGCAAAGCGCGGTGCTCTCCAATCCCCACAGGTGGATGGGGAATTGCACCTGAAGGCTGAGTACAAGTCTAATGCGTTGCAGCTGCACCAAGGCGAACTACGCATGCCCGCTTCAACGCTCGGCGTGAAAGGCAGTGTTGCCGGGCTGGACGGAGATCCTGCGCTCGACCTGCGCGTCGAGGCTCCTCGGCTGGCGTTCGACGACCTCATCAAGCTGGCGGCGGTGCTGGGACAGGGTGCGCCCGATGGCGTGCAGGCTTCAGGTAACGGGCAGCTCAACCTCCAGGTGAGCGGGTCCTCGAGAAAACCACAGGTAGCCGGCGAAGCCAGACTGGCCGATGTCTCGATTCGCTATCCAGGGTTGGCAGACAGGATTACCCTGTCGCCCGTGGTGCTGGCTTTCAAGAACAACAACGTCGCCTCGAATGAGATTCAAATCAGCGCCGGGGAACGCACCCGGCTCCAGGCGCAGTGGTCGGCCGCTTTGGGCGATCCAGTTGCCGTAGACGCGCAAGTTCGCACCGCCAAGCCGGTTCCGGTTTCCGATCTGCTCGCGATTGCCTCTTCGTTTGGTGTGTCCCTTCCCGAAGGGATGAAAGTGCAGGAGGGTTCCATCGATCTTCACCTGACCGCCAGGCAAGTCTTTGGCGACAAGCCTATCCTGTCTCTCCAGGGGCAATCCGCGTTGAGCGGAAGCAAAGTGCAAACGGCTCTTTTGAAAGCGCCCATGGAAGTGCATCACGTCCAGCTTCAGTTTACCGGCCAGTCCGCTTCGATTCCGTCGCTCTCAGCCTCGTTCGCAGGATCAAAGTTGGGAGGAAAACTTCAGGTCAACAACTTCGAGGCTCCTACGTTGCAGTTCGCATTGAATGCGGATCGGCTCGATCTCAGCAAACTGGAACAGATGATCAATACCGCCGAGGGTGCAGCGCCCGCAAAGCAGGTCAGTGTGCCTGCAGCGGCAAAGACGCCTCCCTCGAAATCGAAATCCACGCCAGCTTCGCAGGATCCTCTGGGACGATTGACCGTGCGCGACAGTTCGGTGGCGGTTGACACGGTGAGCTATGACAACCTGCGGCTGACAAACGTGTCGTCGAAGATCCAGCTGAAGAACCGCGTGCTTCAGCTTCAGGATCTGAGGTTCAACATCAACCAGGGAACGCACGCAGGCGCAGCGTCCTTTGACTTCAATGGCGCTCAGCCGCGGTACACATTCAACTCAAAATTACGCGACGTCGATGCCAACGAGTTCCTGACCCAAAACACCTCACTGAAAGACCTGTTTTACGGAAAACTCTCTTCAGACATCGACCTGCAAGGCACTGGCAGTGGTTTCGACGAGATTTCCAAACAGCTCAAGGGAGGCGGCAAGATCACTGTTGCGAAAGGAACGATCACTTCATTCAACCTTTCGGAGCAGGTGGCCCTGCTCGGGAAGCTCACGGGCCTCAATGTGGGCCAGGGCGGAACTGAATTTGAGGACCTGGTGAGCGAAATGACGATTGCCGATGGCCGCGTAACGACGAATGCCATGCACTTCAGAGCTTCGGGAATGGCTCTGAAGGTGCGCGGCAGCCTGGGCTTGGACCGTTCCGCAGACTACCAGATTTCTGCCGAACTGCCGGCTGCGTTGAGCAAGAAGAACTCGAATCAGTTCCTGAACCTGGCAAATGCGACGTTCTTCCAGAATGAGAGTGGCAACACAGTGATCCCATTGCGAATGACAGGCGACATCGCCCGACCTCGCCTGTCGCTGGACATGCAAATGGTGAAAGACAATCTTAAGAACAGCCTTCGCCAGGGCGGTGTGACGAAAGCGCTCGACACCTTTCAAGGTCTGCTGAAAAGCAAGGACCAGAAGGCCGCGGCCCAGTCGTCACCTGACGATCCAGCAAACTCAGCCCAACCCACCAGCGAGAAGCCTGCTGAACCCAAGCCCGCTGCCAAACCAGGGTTGGAAGGGCTGTTCAAGGGCATCATGGATCAGGTGAAGGAAAAGAAGAAGGAACCCAAGCAGTGAGGAAAACTGACCGAACACGGGACTTGGGTGATTTGAAGCACCGGCGATCTTTCGCAGCACCTGGTAGAGCACCCATCCGTCTGCGCGCACCCCCTTCGGCAGCTTGTAGCATCGCCTTAAGCTCTGGAGCAGGTTTCCCACTTGTTGTAAATTCGTCGGGTCAGAAAAGGCCTATTCACCTTAATCCTCAGGAGGGATTGTCTATGAATTTGAAGCGATCGATTGGCTCCGTGATTCTGCTTGGCCTGCTGATGGGAGGGCTGGCGCTCGCACAGAATACCGGCTATTTGAAAGTGGATGCCGACCCGGGGCGAACCGGGGTCTTTGTGGACGACAAGTACCTGGGACCGGCCGCCAACTTCCGCGTCGATCGGAAGTATGCAGTTGCGCCTGGCCAGCACACCCTGCGGTTGTCCGAACCTCGCTACAAGGATTTCACGACAACGATCAACATCGAAGCCGGCAAGACGACCAAGATCAAGCAGACCATGGAGAAGCTTCCTCTGCCAGAGCCGCCTTATGGGATGCTGAAAATCGTGAAAGGGAATCATTCAAAATTCACAGGTGTGTTCTTGAATAGCCACTTCATGGGCCACGTCGGCGAATACGACAACTCTGTTCAGGGCCAGTTATTGAAGGCTGGGGACTATGATCTGAAGGTGGTTTCGCCCGAAGGGCAAACCATTCACGAAGAGAAAATCAGCATCAAGGACAACCAGAATACCGTCGTGAAGCTTAAGTAGCGTCAGTCCAGCCCACTCACGCCTGCAGCTTTCGACGGCGTAAACCCAGCGGCCTGACACGAGCCTTTCTCTATGCGGGAATAACCAAGGCAAGCAAGCCGTCACCAGCCGCGGCAGCTGCTCGCGATGTGAGTGGGGACCCCTGAGTGATCACGGGTTTCCAGGAAATCAAGACGAGGAGGAGCGAGCATGAAATCTGAATTCTCAAGAAGGAAACTAATGCAGGCTCTGAGTGCGGCGGCAGTGTCACCCGCTCTGTTCTCCAAAACCGCTTCTGCGGCTCCACCTCCGTCCTGGCCGCCGGCGTTGGGTCCGAACACACCAAAAATCTGTCTGGGAGGCGGGCAAAACCTGGACGAAGCAGCCATGCGCCGGCTGAAGCAAGTTGGTGTGGACTATTTCCTCGGCGGCGGTCCCAGGATTCCCTGGGAAGAGGCCGACATTCGGAGCCGCATTGAAGGGTTTAAGAAGGGCGGCATCACGCTGTGCAACTTGATGATCTCCGGATTCAATGATGTCATTTGGGGGCGGCCGGGCGCCGACGCACAGATCGAGAATGTCATCAAGTCTATCCGCGCTGCGGGCAAAGCCGGTTTGCCGGTGATCGAGTACAACTTCTACGCACATCGTCTCACCGAAGGCTATAAAGAAGAGATCGGACGGGCCGGTGCCGGCAACACCGCCTACGATTACGAATTGTCCAAGTCCCTCCCGCCACGTGAAGGTGTCGGGACCCACACGCGGGCCGAACAACTCAAGCGGGCCGAGCACTTCCTGAAAGCCGTCGTGACGGAGGCTGAGAAGGCAAATGTGCGTCTGGCGTTGCACCCAAACGATCCCCCGGTGCCCCTGAGCCGGGGCTCAGAACAGATCATGGCCAGCTTTGAACAATGGAAGAAATACCTGAACCTGGTTAAGAGCCCCTACAACGGTATGACGTTTGATTGTGGTGTCACCCGCGAGATGGGGGAGGACCCGGTCGCAGTTTGCCGCTACCTGTCAGAGCGGGACTGCATCAACCACGTTCACTTTCGCAACGTCGTGGTCCGGAAGCCCTATATTGACTATACCGAAGTATTTCTGGACGAAGGTCAGGTGAACATGTTCGCCGTGATGCGGGAGTTGGTGCGACACAAGTACTCTCGAGGGCTCTACCCCGAACACCCCAGGGCCATCGATGTTGATCGCGAACGAGGGCAGATCCGAAATCAGTATCCCGGCGGAGGAGGGTTCTCTGCTGAGATTTACAACGTGGCCTATACCAAGGCCATGTTGCAGGCTGCTTTGTCACTTTGACTGCTTCCCTGAAACAGGGGCAGACGGTGGGAGCCGCCGTCCTCGGCGGCGACGCTAGAGCCTACTAAGGATTGCAAATCGATAGAGTGACACCTCATGCGGGCCGGTCTGGTACGGCCACAGTCGCGAGCACCTATTAACTTCGAAGGACGAAGTCCATCGTCACTATATTCTGTAATCCTCAATAGATTGAGAAAGCTTCAGCGGACGCACGAGGGAAAACAGTGCCCACACCCCATGCCGGCGTCGCTTCGATCGGAATGTCAGTCCATTGAGCTTTCGGTTCGGTGAAACGAGGGGCACCTCAAATCCGAGCGAACAATGCATGAGCGCGGGCACATTGTCTGGTCGCCATGGAGGGCCAGGCGTCACTATCAACCTGGCACCTTCACTCCTTCCGTCACTCCTGCTTCGGCAAAATTGAAGAAGTGGACACTGTGTTCCTCGTTCACGCCGGTTCGTAACACAGCAAGACACTCCCATTGCCAAAGGTCCGCAACTTGGTCAGTTTCAAGGGCAACTTCTCTCTGATACCTTCGAACATCGTCCTTCCCTTGCCCAATACGAGAGGATTCACCACCATCTGGTATTCGTCGATCAGCCTCTCCTGCGTCAATTGCGAAACAATGCTGCCGCTGCCCAGAATTGCCATCCCTTCTCCGGACTCTTGCTTCATCCTGCGTATTTCCGTTGCCATGTCGGTCTTGACCAGTCTGGCATTGCTCCACGAGGCCTTGTCCAATGTTTTCGAAAACACGACCTTCGCCATACGATTCATTCCCTCGGCCACGTCGGGCATGTTTTCAATCGCAAAGGGTGTCGGCCAAAAGCCTGCCATGAGCTGATAGGTAACCCTGCCAAACACCAGTACACCTCCGCCACTTGCGTTTTCGGCTACAAATGCATTCCACTCCGCATCGGTGTTGTCGGTCTTGGCCCAGCTCATGCCGCCGTTCGCGTCTAGGAAGTAGCCATCCAGAGTCACATGATTGAAAACGATCAGCCTCCGCATTCTCTTCTCCTTTTTCGATTGTTCTCAGCACGCCCCATTGGGTCACCCTGGAGCCGCGACAGAATTCACGGCGCTTTCGACTGGGCCTCAATTCCCTCTTAGGAAAGAGGAGCTGTGAAAAAATTGGTTTGAGCTTGTAAACGCGATTCGTTAGGGACGCGGTGCTCCCCGTCCGTGTTGGGTTTAGCATCGCGGATGCGCAGGAGCGATTCATTGATTCTCACCTTTCTCGTCTTTCAAGACAACCCCGAGGCAGCTGCGCGACCGTGTAAAGTCTTCTCAAGGCTTCATCTATGCCGTCGCCTCCTTTGACCAACGGGAATTCTTCACGGCTCCCTTTGCTAACAGAGACCAAGCCCGGCGCGCGCTGAGCGAGTTCCGTATTGTCGCGCAATATCCGTTGTGATATCAGTGTGCAAAAGACTTCCCGAATCACTCGTTATCCGACGACGAACATGATGCCGTGGCAACGCATGTTCGCCGCGGGATTTTTGAGTCGAGACGATTCATCTGTTGTCTTCCTTCCCAACGAACGACCCAGGAGGCCACAGACATGGGTTTCATTGCTTCGCACTTCCAATTATCTCGTCTGCTAAGGACACTACTTTGTGTTGCGGCCTGTGCAGCCACATTGATGCTTGTGTTCGATCTTGTCCAGGCCCAATCGAGCAATCCGGCTCAGGTCACAATTCACAAGCGCCTCAGGGAGGAGACGGCCAACGGCAATTGGGTCTTGCGCGAGCAGACCGAGAAGTGGATCCCAAATCAATCCGCGGTGATTGTCTGTGATATGTGGGACGCGCATGAAAGCCTGAACGCCGTGCGTCGCCTCGAAGAAGTGGCTCCGCGCATGAACCAGGTGCTGGAGAGCGCCCGCAGCCTTGGTGTGCTTATCGTCCACGCACCGTCGAGTTGCATGGAGCGGTATCAAGGCCACCCAGCGCGCCGTAGGGCACAGGAGGCTCCCCGGGCAACGAACCTGCCCGTGGATATTGGCGAGTGGTGCCGGAAGATTCCGTCAGAGGAAAAAGGAAAGTATCCCGTCGACCAGTCGGAAAGTGCCAAGGATGACGATCCGGTCGAGGACGAACAGTGGCACCAGAGGTTGATGGGCATGGGGCGCGATCCGAACGGCCCCTGGAAGGCCCAGAACAGCCTCCTCAAGATCTACGATCAAGATGCCATCAGCGATTCAGGCGTCGAGATCTGGAACCTGCTTGAACACCGCGGCATCAAGAACGTGATCCTCCTGGGCGTGCACACCAACATGTGCGTGCTCGGCCGGCCCTTTGGTTTGCGCCAGATGGCTAAGAACGGCAAGAACGTTGTGCTGATGCGCGACATGACCGACACGATGTATAACCCGGAAAAGTGGCCGTACGTGACGCATTTCGTCGGCACTGAACTCATTGTCGAGCACATCGAAAAGTTCGTCTGCCCGACAATCACGAGCGTTGATTTCCTCGGCGGGGAGTCATTTCGATTCAAGAACGACCGGCGATCCATCTTGATGGTGATCGGTGAAGATGAGTACAAGACCGAAGAGACTTTGCCCGCCTTCGCCCGGCAGGAGCTGGAACCGCGCGGTTTTAAAGTTCGACTCGTGCACGCTGACGCGGGGAACAAAAACAACTTTCCCGGCCTGGCCAAAGCGGCTGCCCAAGCAGATCTTGTGCTCGTCAGCATCCGGCGTCGTACGCCGCCGAACGAACAGCTGGCTGCAATCCGAGCCCATCTGGCGGCCGGTAAACCGCTGGTTGGCATCCGTACGGCGAGCCACGCCTTTGCAGTGCGAGATCAGAAGGTGCCGCTCGAAAACAACGTCGCCACCTGGCCCGAATTCGATTCAGACGTCCTGGGCGGGCACTACACTGGGCACCACGGCGTCGGTCCCAAGGTGGCAATGGCAGCCGCTCCGGGAGCCGACAGGCACCGGATCCTACGCGGAGTGGACTTGACACAGCTCTTGAGCAACGGATCACTTTACAAAGTCACTCCGCTGGCCGGTTCTACAATACCGGTCGTCATTGGCTCGATTCCTGGCCAAGGTCCGGAGCCGGTAGCATGGACGAATTCAACTCATGCCGGACAGTCGCGGGTATTTTACACTTCGCTCGGAAACCCCGACGATTTCCAGAGCCCGGCCTTTCGAAAACTACTCCTGAACGGCATCTCCTGGGCTCTAGACGTCGCAGCTCCTGGCTCGCCGCCGAAACAAACCACTGCCAAATGAACCGAAAGCGGCTGTGGACGCCTCAATCGAGGAAATGGTGTTTACTGGCGGAGCGCTCAGCCTGAAACTGCTTGGCGGCTCGGCGACTGAGCTGGGTAAGGCCGCGACCACTCAATAGAAAGCCGTCATCGGGCGGTCCCACTCGACTGAGGCCCATTTCCTGGTTGTTCCCTGCTTGCCAGAGGCAACCGTTAAGGCGACCTTGGCGCGTCGACTTCCGGACGCCTGTTGAGGCATTCTTCAACCCGAATTCGACTCGTCTAGAATGGCCTTTACCCCTGTGTTTCATCTCCAGCAATGCAAATCACGCCCTGCCCATGAGATCCCACCTGTGACGCCATTTTTTTGACCACTTCATTCCAAATAACATATAAAACAATAATAATTACTATAAACAATAACTTAACATCGAAATGCTGCCGATAATCTTGGATTGCGACTCGAAAGTGTAGCAACGAACGGATCGTCAAGGAATCGTTAGACATCCGACACGGAAAAGGCATGATGCGGATTTGGAGACCCAGCCTGAATGTCACAGCGCACGAGGAGCTTTCGTGAGGCTAGACAGAACTGCTGTCAGCATTTCTACAACTAAGAAATCAGAGCGGCGGAAGCTGTCCCAATCGTCCCGAAGCTGGCTGTTCAGGATGTTCCTGTGCCTTGCACTCGGGTTCACGCCGAATCCTTCGACTGCGGCCGAAAAAGAAAGACTTGACCTCTCGAACCTTAGTCTCGAACAGTTGATGGAAATCCCCGTAGACACGGTCTTTGGCGCCTCGAAATTTCTGCAAAAGGTCACAGAAGCGCCCGCGTCAATCACCATCGTGACTTCAGAAGACATTCGCAGCTACGGATACCGGACGCTCGCGGAAATCCTTCAAAGCGTGCGCGGGTTCTACGTCAACTATGACCGGAACTACAGCTATCTGGGAGTTCGGGGACTGGGGCGCCCAGGCGACTACAACACACGGATTCTGCTCCTGATTGATGGTCACCGCATCAACGAGAACATCTACAACATGGCTCCTATCGGAACCGAGTTCCCGATGGACGTAGACCTCATCGAGCGTGTGGAGATTATTCGAGGGCCTAGCTCTTCCATTTACGGAGCCAACGCTTTTTTCGGTGTAGTCAACGTCATTACAAGGACCGGAAAGAATTTGAAGGGTCTTGAGGTCTCCGGTGAGGCGGGAAGTCTGAGTAGTTACGACGGCCGGCTCACCTACGGGAATCGCTCCGGACGGAGCGTCGATTTCCTCATCTCTGGCTCCTTCCATGAAAGCGAGGGGCAGCGCCGGCTTTACTTTAAGGAGTTCGACAATCCAAGCACCAACAATGGTGTCGCGGAGAATGCGGATCGAGATCGTTTTCAGCACTTCTTCGGCAGCGCGACATTTGCAGACTTTGCTGTTCAGGGGCTTCTGGCGTCAAGAAAGAAACTCATCCCTACAGGTGCTTTTGCCACGGTGTTCAACAGTCCGGGCTCTTACACCGAGGACGCTTGGGGATATGTGGATGTGCGCTACGAGCGCACAGTTCACAAGCAGTGGAATGTGTTCTCCCGGTTGTCGTATGACCGCTACGATTACGAGGGCGATTACATTTCCGACTATTCAGACAATGAAACACCCCTCATCGTGACGAATAGGGATCTTTCACGGGGAGACTGGTTGACGTCGGAAGTCGGCTTGAACCGAAACGTTGGCGAGCGTCACAAGTTGACCTTCGGAACCGAGTATCGAGCAAACTTGCGTGAAAACCAGACGAACTTCGATGACCTCGCAGTGTACGTCGACCAGAGAAGGCAGTCGAAGAACTGGGGCGTGTACGCTCAAGATGACTTTGCTGTTCGCAAGAATCTTCGTTTGAATCTAGGCATTCGCCACGATCGTTACGAGAGTTTCGGAGGAACTACCAATCCGCGGTTCGGACTCATTTACGATCCTCGCAAAGGAACCACGCTGAAGGTGCTTTACGGACACGCATTTCGGGCCCCCAATACTTACGAGCTCTACTACGACGCCGGAACGACTTCCAGGCCCAATCCGGACCTCCAACCAGAGACGATACGCACCCAGGAAGTGGTGTTAGAGCAGTATGTTGGTCAGAAGTATCGATTCTCTCTCTCGGCTTTTCATAACCACATGAACGGATTGATCACCCAGGGAACGGATGAAAACGGATCGATTCGGTTCACGAATGCCGACCATGTCAAGGCAAACGGGATTGAACTGGAACTTGAAGGGAAATGGGCCAATGGACTCCAGGGACAATTAGGCTACACCCTGCAGCGGTCCGAAGATCGCCAGACGCACCTGCCGTTGTCCAATTCACCACGGCATTTGGCCAAATTGAACCTCCGCGCACCCCTCTTCGGTGGGAAGCTGATACCTGGCCTCACGTTCCTGTATACCAGCCGCCGCAAGACACTCGGTAAAGAGTATGCCAGTGGATTTCTGCTGCCCAGCTTTACCTTGTCTTCGGGAAAATTTCTGAGAAATTTCGATGCGTCTGTGAGCGTGTACAACTTCACCAATCGGATGTACGGGGACCCCGCTGCCGAAGAACATCTCCAGCCCGTCATTTTTCAGAATGGCAGGACCGTGCGAGCAAAACTCACATTTCGGATTCCATAACACAACAACCCGAGATCTACGGCGTGGATGATCTAGCGGGCCTGTCAATCGCGTTTTTTTAAGCTTCGCTTGGACACCTCCGACGATTTCCAGAATCCAGCCTTTCGCAAACTACTGCTGAACGGCATCTGCTGGGCTCCAGACATCGCAACTCCCGGCTTGCCGCCGAAACAGACCACCGCCAAGTGAGCCGCTCAGAAGCGCCCGCAGTATGACTCTGGAGCGGGCTGATCGATTCACAGACCCGGTGAGATCTCCGGGAACTGTACAAATCAACCTGAGTTCGACTCTTCTGTGTAGCCTTCAGGCTCGTGCGTTCAGCCCGAACATCGACACTCAAAAGAACGCCTACCAACATGCCATGCCGAAGCCGCAGTTGAGGAACACATTCCTAAGGCCAACCATCGAGGGTGCCATTCGACCTGCATCCTCTCTCTATGACAGAATCTCGCTGAAGAAGCTTACGATCTACAAGGAGAGAACACATGATCACAACCCTGAAAGTCATTATCGCGAATGCATCTTTAGTCTTGCTGGCTTCTCGTTTCGCCAAGCTTGAGAACCGAAGCCTGACCTGCTTTCCCAAGCGAATTGACCCTGTGGGACGACCAGCCCCATTCAGCGCTGTTTGGTCTGACCAGCTGGGCTTAGTTCGATGATAGGTAGTTGAGACCCTTGAATCAGAGCCCGCACAGCAGCTAGAATTACCCTGGTCATTGTGAGGACCGAGGAGTAGCTTTATGTTACGAATCATTAGGGAGACTTGGATTCGGACACTGGTTGCTTTCGATGTGCGTGACCCGTTGAAGCGTAACGATGCACCTTATGTGTTCCCAGCAGACTTTAGCGAGCTTGAGCCGGAAGCAAGATTGAGAGCTACGATCTGTAACCTCTTTGGCAATCTTCAGCAGCCGATTTCTGATATTGCCAGGACTTATGAGATGACGCCGAACCAGGTGGTCTCGATTCTTGTTGAGGAAGGGCTCCTCAGAGATCAGCGGCGCAACCCTCCTGCTCCAATCAAAGGCGGCAGGCGACAGATCGACCACTAGTGAGCGTAGTTCCAGGGCTGAACCTCCTCCTTGATCACCCGCAACATCACCGAGACGCTGGTGCTATCCATACGGCGGGCTCCTCTCTGATTGAATCAGGGACGAGAACCTGTGGGACTCAGCGCCACCTTTAAGGCGTCTGTGATCGCCTTCTCCGCCCCTGGCGCAACCCAGCACCAATCCGAGAGATTGGTGTCCCCTTCTTGAATGGCCTTCTCTGTAGGAACATATCCCGTCGCGCATTCACCGTATCCGACGGTCATGACAAAAGAGTCGGGACGAAGCTTTTGAGCCAGTAGCTGATATTCGACGTAGGACTCCCCTGGCATCAGCAGCAGTTGGGCAACGCCCAAATCAAGGACAGGCAGGCTGAGCTTGTGTCCTGTGTCAGCTCGCCTTCTCCAGCTCAATCCAAGTGCAGCCAGGCATTGGTCAAAAGGCTTGGGGTTGTCACTCCGCAGGCGTGTGTTGAGATCTTCTACCGTAAAGCCGGGTCCGCTTCTGGGCTCAAGGCGAAAAGGCACCACTCGATACGCCAGGGGGGCCCGCAATGGGTAACGACGAGTTGTTTTCCAGGCTGTTGCCATAGCCTGGTAAATGCGGTCAGCCAACCGCGGTCGGTTCTCAAGAGAACCGTCATTGTACTTGCCCGCCGTCACGTTTCCGCTGCAACCTGAGGCGTAGATCTGAGCAACCCCGGGATTGTCTTCCTGGCGTCTCTGACGCGCCAACCCGATGAAGTCACTGGAAACGCCACCGCGCCCGTAATAGCTCATGGGATGCGTTGCATAGCAGCTCAAGGCAGCAACGGGCTCTTCACCATCCCAGAAGCTGAGGGTTTTGAGCCAGGGATCAATGATTCCTTCCGGCTTTTCGCGGATGCTCGGGTCACGCGTAGCACTGGTCCGATTGAACCTGACTCGACCGTCTGAGGTGACGTAGCGACGGTTGGACCCCACTTGCTCTACCTTCGCTTGGCCCAGCCCGATTTCAGAGATCCGTCGCGGCTTTTCAAGGCCCCTCCGGAGAGCTGCGGCAACTCGTTGCACGGCCTGCTCGTGAAACTCCAGATCACAAACGCTGCCCTGCAGGTGCTTCGATTTCAGGATACGCTCGGCTTCCAAGTCGGCTACGGGCGCGTCATGCTGATGCAGACTAGCCACCAAGATTCGATCAGGGCTGGTGTGAGCCGTCTTGGCAAGAACCGTTTGCCAACGGCTATAAGCCTCATTGCGGATCTCGCACCAGTCCACTGCGACGAAAACAATGGGCTGGCCGACACCCAAAAGCACAAACCCGCTGGCCGACAGCGGATCCTTGATTTCCTTGGCTGCCGTGATCCCTCCCCCCATCAGTGCGTGCCCCAAAGGAGGGGTTACATCCGCTTCGAACAAGGCCAACTGATACCCAACTGTTCTTGAAGCCGAAAGGGCAGTGTTTTTGAGCGCACTCCAACTGGCGAAGATTGCCTGTAGGGCCTCGCGTCGGCTAAAACGACAACGCACCAGCGATCCTCCTGTATGCCGATTTCAATCGTGTCAAGCTGCAAGCCATGAGACGACGCGGAAAGACTCTGGATTAGAGGAACTGAGCTATCGGCACAATGAGCCTGATCTGGTCTCTCTCCGACGCCCTGTTCTCCAGTCCTGCCCCAGTCCGCCGCTAGGAATGGCAGACTGAACTACGGTTGTCGCGTCCTCCAGAAGCTTACCACGCAACTCCACCCGCGCGCCCCGGCTTGCTGGTGGACTGGCTCAATAAATAGATGCTAGCATCTGGGTCGCGATTTTCAGAATTTGAAACCAACAAGCTGCAACCACGGAAGAGAAGCACCACAGCCAACTTGGCTGAGATCACAGAAGGAGGAGAGACAACCCATGGCAATACGCATTAACGATGAAGCGCCCAATTTTACTGCCGAGACTTCACAAGGCACGATCAACCTCCACGATTGGATCGGCAACGGCTGGGCGATCCTGTTCTCGCATCCCAAGGACTTCACGCCGGTATGCACCACGGAGCTGGGTTATATGGCCGGGCTGCAACCGGAATTTGACAAGCGGAATTGCAAGATCATCGGGCTGAGCGTGGATCCGGTGAGTAACCACAACAAATGGCGTGCAGACATCGAAGAGACGCAGGGCCACAAAGTGAACTACCCCATGATCGGGGACCCTGAACTCAAAGTGGCCAAGCTCTACGACATGCTGCCCTCCGATGCCGGAGATACTTCCGAAGGCCGTACGGCGGCCACAAACGCCACCGTGCGTACGGTGTTCGTGATCGGTCCTGACAAGAAGATCAAGCTGATGCTCAGCTATCCAATGAGCACCGGCCGCAACTTCGACGAAGTGTTGCGTGTGCTTGATTCAATGCAACTGACGGCAAAGCACAAAGTGGCCACACCCGTGAATTGGCATCAAGGTGACGATGTAATCATATTGCCGGCGGTGTCGGACGACGAGGCCAGACAGAAGTATCCCGACGGCTGGAAGGCACCCCGACCTTATCTGCGGATCGTTCCCCAGCCGAAGTAGGTGTTTTGCCCAGGACGGGACCTTCGCTTCAGCGATTTGGTGGGTAACGTCTGGTGCGGATATCCGTTTGGACATCGTTAGACAAATTCGGAACGGACAAACGGAAGCTGTCGATGCTCTGGTCGGGGCGATAGGATTTAAACCTGCGATCCCCGGGTCCGAAGCAATCGCATCCTGCTCATTTCAAGTGCTACGGATTGACATCGAATAGTCACAAGCCGTTACCCTGGGAGACTTTCCGAAGGGTTGCAAGCACTCCGTAGCAGTCAGTACATTGAATGATCTGTGGCGTTGATTGAGCGGTGTGTGGACGTCAGTGCGGACAAGGACTCCCTCCAACAAGGCTCATCTGTTGCGAATCTTCCAGTTTGTGTCGCCGACCGCGGGAATGGAGAAGTACCGATGTGATTGATAAACCACTCCGTCCATGAACCAAACAGTGATCTCGCCCGAGACGTTGTTCTGCCAAACCAAGTCTGGTTTGCCGTTGTCGTTGAAGTCCGCAACGCCCACGATCCTCCAGCTCGGGTCGGTAACTATGGGAATCGAGAAGGATTGATGTGACTGATAGGTTACTCCGTCCATAAACCAGACAGCAATCTCACCGGTGGCGTAGTTCTGCCAGACCAGGTCTGGCTTCCCGTTGCTGTTGAAGTCCGCGATGCCGGCAATCTTCCAGTTCGTGTTGCTGACTGTGGGAATCGAGAAGGACTGATGTGACTGATAGGTTACCCCATCCATGAACCAGATAGCGATCTCACCAGTGACGTTGTTCTGCCAAACCAAGTCTGGTTTGCCGTTGTCGTTGAAGTCCGCGACGCCCACGATCTTCCAGTTCGTGTTGACTGTGGGAATCGAGAAGGACTGGTGTGACTGATAAGTTACCCCATCCATGAACCAGACAGCGATCTCACCGGTGGCGTCGTTCTGCCAAACCAAGTCTGGTTTCCCGTTGCCATTGAAGTCCCCGATGCCGACAATCTTCCAGTTCGTGTCGCTGATTGTGGGAATCGAGAGGGACTGATGCGACTGATAGGTTACGCCATCCATGAACCAGACAGCGATCTCACCCGTGGCGTTGTTCTGCCAGACCAGGTCTGGCTTGCCGTTGCTGTTGAAGTCTGGAGAAACACTGCCGAATTCTGCGCCAGCGCTCCACAGCAGTAGGAGACAGATGAGGATTGCGACCCGTGCACGCCAGAAAGAAGCGAGGGGATGGAGACGGGACATAGCATGTACCTCCAGAGTTAAGCTTGCGAATAAAAGTACTGTGATCGGATCGTGACTTTCCTAAGATCGGGCAGCCCGTGGAACCGCCGGTCCATCCTTCCTTTTTCAACTTGGTGTCAGCGCCGCAAGACTTTCGATTGATCGAGAAATAGACAGGCAGTCCAGTAGCCCGTTTTCGAAGGTGCAACATTCTATTCGGCAGGCCTTACCGCAAGGTTCACTATTTAGTTGGCAATCTGCGGAACTGGTGTTGTCTGATCAGACTTTGTCGGCAGCGATGAGTCCAGCGTAGCGACCGCTTCACGCTTGCCTTTCATTCCAACCATGTTCCGAAGGACGAGACGATACCTTGTTGCCTGCGCCTAGCTTCAGTCCCAAATGGAACAGAGAGTATCTCGACGATTTGTTGGTGTCAGGTTGATTTCTCGATCGGCGAGACATTCTCAATTTATCAAGCCAGACACTCGTGTGGACATCTGGGTAGGAATGAAAGGGGAACGAAGGTAAACCGTTGATGCTTTGGTCGGGGCGATAGGATTTGAACCTACGACCCCCTGCGCCCAAGGCAGTTCGCACACGGATTATCAGTGAGTTAGCTTTTGTACTCACAACGGTTTTCCGGCCATCTTCGGAACCCTGTG
>Ga0187893_10002814_pt1 | contig 37097 bp, 37 predicted proteins | sample MA1701074metaG_FD_139574 | JGI IMG/M metagenome (GOLD analysis project Ga0187893, IMG submission 139574) | White microbial mat communities from a basaltic lava cave in the Kipuka Kanohina Cave System on the Island of Hawaii, USA - MA170107-4 metaG ... | reverse complement strand
GCCACGAATTCGCGCCGCCCCCGCTCCGCCCCTACGCCTACCTCGACCGTCCGCTCCCGGTCGGACCCGACGCCACGATCTCGCAGCCCTCGCTGGTCGCGGTCATGACCGACCTCCTCAAAATCGAGCGCGGCCAGAAGGTGCTGGAGGTTGGGGTCGGCGGCGGCTATCACACCGCGATCCTGGCGGAGATGACGCCCGAGGTCATGAGCGTCGAATTCCACCCGAACGTGGCGGCGGCGGCGAAGAAGATTCTCGAGCGGCTCGGCTACAAGGCGGTGAAGGTCAACGTCGCCGACGGCTACTACGGCTGGCGCCCGGGCGCCCCCTACGACGCGATCCTGGTGCGAATGGCGATTCCCGACGTGTCAGCGGCGCTGCTCGAGCAACTGAAGCCCGGCGGGCGACTGATCGCCCCGGTCGGCCCCGACACCGGTCCCCAGCAGCTGATCGTGTTCCACAAGGGGAAGGACGGGAGCGTCACGGAGACGGCGATCATGGAAGTGATCTTCCGCTCGCTTCCCGGCGGTACACGGCTGTAAGTATCGAATCACATCTCTACTGCTTGACGAGCCCGAGCTCGGTCAGCACCGCTCTGATGTCGGCGTAATCCTTCTCGAGGTCCTTTCTGAACTGGGCGCCGCTCACGAAGTCGTCAGACCAGAAATTTTTCTCGATGTCGGCTTTCCATGCCGCAGTTTCGGTCACTTTTCGCAGCGTGCTTTCCCAGTAGGCAGTCTGCGCGGCGGGCATTCCCCTGGGCCCTATGATTGCGCGCCAGGCGCTGAACACGAGATCCACGCCCTGCTCCTTCCAGGTCGGTACGTCGGCGAGCGCCCCGCCGATTCGGCTGGGCGCCATGATTGCGACGACGCGCATTTGCCCGGCGGCGACGTGCGGGGCCGCAGAGCCAGCGGATATCGTCATGAGGTCGAGGTGTCCACCGAGCAATCGTATGACGGCTTCGCCCAGTCCCTTGTGGGCGACCACCTTGAGGTCGCGAGGATTGCCGCCGACCGCCTTCATGAGCAATGCCGGCGCGATGTGATTGTTCCCGCCGATCGAGCCGATACCGATCGTTACCGACTTCGGATCCTTCTTCAGGCGGTCGATCAGATCCTTGCCGGTCTTGATGGAGGACCCCGCGTTCACCGCGAACACGATATATTCGTTGAACAACGAGGCAATCGCCGTGAAGTCCGTGTACGTGAGCGGGCTCGACCCCATGATGTGGTTGTTGAGCAGCAGCGTAGTGCATACCATCAGTGTGTGCCCGTCGCCGGGACGCTGGCTGACATAGGTGAACGCGATGTTCTGGCCACCGCCGGGCTTATTGACCACCGTGACGCTGGATTTCACCAACTTGTTGTTAACGAGGAGTTGCTCCAGGGTGCGCGCAGTCCTGTCCAGGCTGCCACCCGGCGAGGTACCCACCACGATCTCGACGTTGCGTTGCGGTGACCAGCCCTGGGCCCCGCCGGTGGCCGCAAATCCAAGAAGCGCCAGCGTGAGCAGCGTGCGTTCCATCCTCCTACCTCCTACTTTCGGCTCGATTGCTCCGGCCGATCAAGGCAAGCCTGCTTGCACTATGCCAGTGTCAATTGATCACTGGGGGAAAGACTAACTCGGAAACTGCGCGGCGAGTGCCTGATCGAACTTGCCGTCGATCAGCACGTACAGCATCCTGGTGACCTTTCCGGAGCGGTTGCTCCACGCGTGGCTCGTGCCGCGCTGGATCACGACGTCGCCCGCTTTCAGGTTCACCTCGCCTTCGTCGAGGATGAGCGTGATCTCGCCCTCGAGCACCACCGCGTAGTCGACGGTCTCGGTGCGGTGCATCAGGGGATGCCGCCCGCCGCGCCCCCAGGTCGAGGCCGACTCCGCCCCGCTTGCGCGAAACGCTTCGCGCGCCTGCTGCGGCGTCATGTTGCGGATGGCGTCGGATTCCGGCGGGACTTCGGAAATCCGGAACATCGTGCCCTGCGGCGGCGGGTGGAGCTGCCGCTTTCCCGTGACCGGATCGGGTTCGTCCCGCCCGATCGGTATCGGCATGTCGCTCGTTTTCCAGATTTCGTGCGAGCGCTGCCCCGGGCGCAGCGGATTGCCGTGGACCGGCGCCGGCCCGTCCGAAACGACGACCGCTCTTCCGCCCCCGTCGTGGCCCGTGACCACGCGCCTCACCTGGAATGCCATGTCTTCTCCTATTTCCGTTCTTCGAGTACTTCGGCGAACAGCCTGAGCGCTGCCGCGGCGAACGCGTGCATGTTGGCGTAGCGGTCGCTGCTGCCGGTCTTCAGTGTAAGAGTGCGCTCCGCCGGCCCGGTCACGGCGAAGCAGGTGTGCCCGGGGGGATCGCCGTAGCGGTTGCCGGTGGGGCCGGCCGCGCCGCTCTCGCCCACGCCCCACGTCGCCCCGCAGCCGCTCCTCTGGTTGCGCGCGATGAGCATCGCCCACTGCTCGGTCGCGCCCCGCATTCCGGCAAGCATCGCCTCGCTCGTGCCGCTCAGCGACAGGATGGACTTGCGCGTGTAGTGCACGCCGCCGCCGATGAAATAGGCGGACGCGCCCGGCACCGCGAGCAGCGCAGCCGAGATGAGGCCGGCGGAAGACGACTCCGCGACCGCGACCGTCTCCTTCCGCCGTTTCAGGACCGCGGCCGCCCGCTCGGCAAGCGGCAGGAGATCGCGTGTAAACGGGTCCATCAGCCGTTACTCAATCCGTCATTCCCGCGTAGGCGGGAATCCAGAGGCAATTCGTCTTCGATTGCACCAGCTTTCCTGGACTCCCGCCTTCGCGGGAGTGACGGAAGCATTTCAACACGTAATCAGAGCTTGCTGGCGGTGACGCGCTCGAAATGCTCGGCGACCGGCGGCTGGGCGAAAAAGCCGCCGACCAGCCCGCGGAACTCCTGGAACTTCGGCGACTGCCGGAAGTTGACCGTGTGCGACTCGACGGTCTCCCAGCGGATCAGGAAGTGGTAGCGCCCCTTGGTCTCGATGCAGCGCTGCAGCTCGTGCGAGATGTAGCCCTTGACGCTCCTGAAGATGGGCTCGACCTTCGGAAAAACCGCCTCGAACTTCGCGATTTCCTCCGGCTTGATGTGCAAGATGGCGACTTCGAGAATCATGGCAGTTCCTCCTGTCAGTTCGCGCTCAGGTTCAGCGCCTTGATCACCTTGCCCAGCTTCTCCACCTCCGACCGGATGTGCGCCGCAAACGCGTCGGGCCGGTCGCCGATGACGAGGTAGCCGAGTTCGCTTAGCCGCTTGTTGAGCGCCGGGGCGTTCAGCGCCGATACCGTCGCCGCGTGGACCGCCGAGACGACGTCCCGGGGCGTCTTGACCGGCAGCAGCAGACCGTACCAGTTGCCGCTTGCGTAATCGGGATAACCGGATTCGGCCACGGTCGGGAGGTCGGGCATCGTCGACAGGCGCCGGCTCGACGTGATGGCAAGCGCACGGCCGCGCCCCGCCTTGAGATGCGGCTCCCAGGAGGCGATGGGGCCGAACTGGAGCGATGCCTCGCCGGTCATGACGGCGATGATCGCCTCGCCGCCGCCGCGGTACGGGATATGCATCATGTCGATCCCCGCCGCGGCCTTGAACATCTCGGCGGCGAGGAACGTCGCGCTGCCGACGCCCGCGGACGCATAGTTGATCTCGCCCGGCCTGGCACGGGCCAGCTTGACGAGGTCGCCGATGGACTTCGCGGGCAGCGACGGGTGGACGGCCACCACGTTCGGTGACGACGCCAGCTGCGTCACCGGCGCGAAATCGCGCAGGATGTCGTACGGCAATTTGCGATAGAGCGTGGCGTTCACCGCGTGCGTCAGGCTTCCCTGGAACACCAGGTAGCCGTCGGGCGGCGCCTTCGCGGCCATTTCCGCCGCGATATTGCCGGCGGCGCCGGTGCGGTTTTCCACGACGACCTGCTGGCCGATGGTCTCGGTCAGCCCCGCGGCGACGAGGCGGCCGAGGGTGTCGGCGCCGCTGCCGGCGGAAAATGCGACCAGGTAGCGGACGGGCTTTGCGGGGTAAGTCTGGGCATTGCCGGCAGGCGCAAATATGCACGGCAACGTGGTGAGGACAGCGAGCAGCGCGCAACCGTGTGATTTCGTCATGACGATCCCCCCTCTTCCCCGCTCGGGCCGGGTGCCGAATCCTACTTCTTTTTTCCTGCCTTCGCGCCCTTCGCCTGGGCAGCGTCCTGCCTCAGCACCTCCTCGTACTGTATGAGCGCATGCGCGATCGCCGGCCACCCCGCGTAGTGCCCGACGTGGATGATGATCTCCATGATCTCCTCCTTGGTGAACCCGAGGTGCCTGGCGCTGCGGTAATGTGAGTGCGTGCCGGCCGGGCGCGCCAGCGCAATGTTCGCCGCCAGCGTGATCAGCTCCCGCTCGCGCAGGCTCAAATGCGGGCGCGTCCAGATCTCGCCGAAGAGGTAGCCCACCGAGAGATCATAGAGATCGGGATAGAGCTCTTTCTGGTTCATCATGGTTCCGAGGCGCCCCATCTTCCGCAGGACCTCGAAGCCCTTCTTCATGCGCTTGCTGTGTTCCATTTCCGATTCCTTCGTCAAGAAATTGCGCACGCGATGTCGAATTCTAGCCGCGCGGTGAGCGGCGCTGTTTGCGTCCGCTCCAATGCGCGGAGTTAAAACGGCGCTTCGCGTCCGTTTTAACGAGACTTGACCGGCGGCCACAGGCGCGTCGCCACGTTGGGCGAGCCCGGCGCGTGGACGAGCTTGCGCACCAGCGCGTCGGTCCATGCCGCCATCTCGGGCCGCGCATCCTCGTGAGACGGGAAGTACTTGTCGCGCGCCGCGAGCGATTCGAACTCGTAGAGCACGGCGTGCTTCGCCCAGCCCGAGACGGAGTTGAGCTTGCGGACGCCGAGGCAGCCGGGGAGCTTCTGCATCGAGGGCACCCGCCAGTTGGCGTACCAGTCGAGGATCTCGTCCTCGTCCGCGGTGCCGGCGTTGAAGCTGCCGAGCTGGATGCACGGCGCGAGCGTGTATTTCCCCTCGCGCTTCCGCGCTGCCGGGCCGGCGGCGCGCGTTTCGTCGGTCACGATGTTGATGCGCTCGCCCACGCGCAGCGCGAGCATCCGGCGGTCGTCCGGCGTCAACGCGGGCTCGAGCTTGCGCGGAGTGAGATTCGCGAACGCGTGCGCGCTGGCGCCGCCGAAGATCAGGATGTAGCCGTTGCCCGCGGGAACTGACGGATCGTCGGTATGGCGCAGCCGGTGCGACCCGCCCGCGGGGATGGGCTGCGCCTGCGCGGCGTAATGCGCGGCCCACAGCACGCCCGGCTTCTTGAGGATCCTCGGTATGAACTTGCCGTGCAGCCACGCGAGGTATGCGTCGCGCCCGCTCTCAGGCAAGCCGTACCACGATATCCACAGTCCACGGTCAGACACCGGCGTTCCCCTCATTCCTCATCCCTCCGCCCTCATCCCTCAGACGTTCCCCACCTGCGCGTACCTGCCGGTCAGCTGGGGCGTCTGTCCCTCGAGCTTCTTCTCCTGGCGGTCGAGGCGCGTCTCGCGCGCCCAGGTGCGCTTGAGATCGTCGCGCACCTTGATGTGCAGCCGCCCCAGCCCTTCCGTCTCGAGCTCGACCTTGTCGCCGTCCTGGAATGCGGAGAGCCCGCGGTGGTTGGTCCCGGTGGCGAGCACGTCACCCGGCTCGAGTCTGTGGATGGAGGTGACCCACTCGATGCAGCGCGGGATCTTGTGGGCCATGTCGCTCGTATTGAAGTTCTGCTTGAGCACCCCGTTCACCCACAGCCGTATCCGGAGGTTGTGGGGGTCGCGGATCTCGTCGGCCGTGACGATCCAGGGGCCCATCGGCGCGAAGGTGTCGCGCGACTTCATCTGGTAGAAGGTGTTCCCGGTCGGGGGAAGCCCACGGGCGGAGCCGTCGATGAAGTTGACGTAGCCGAAGATGTGCTTCATGGCGTCCGCCGCCTTGACATGGCTCGCCCGCTTGCCGATGACGAGGGCCACTTCCGCCTCTCCCTCGAAGATCGTGGCGGGAACATCGGGCAGCACCATGGTGTCGCCGTCGCCGATGACGGCGCTCGCCGACTTATGGAACGCGTTGATCGGCGCGGGCTCGGTGCGGGTTCCGTCCTCCATGTAGTTCACCGCCATGCAGTCGATGTTGTGCGGGCGCGGCAGCGGAGGCCGGATCCGGACTTTCGAGATGGGTATCCCCTTGCCGGTGGCCGCTGCTTTGGCGAGCTTCGCCTTGTACTTCGGGAAGCGCTCGATCAATCCGCGGATGAGGCCCTGCGGCCCGGTATGCGGAATGTCGGCGACCAGCTTCGACATGTCCACCACCTTGTCGCCGTTCAGCACGCCGAGCTTGAAGTCGTTGAAGAACAGAATTTTCATCGCGTCCCCCTGCCTGCACGTGTGGAGTGGCGAGTTTACTAGACTATGGGAAAATCCGGGCCAGTCCATAAACTGGAAGTTTCCATGACGCGCAGAGAAGACGTTCGCCTCGTCACCGGAGGAGGCTGCTTCACTTCCGACTGGATCCTCGAAGGGCAACTGCACGCGGCGTTCCTGAGGGCGGACCGCGCGCATGCGGAAATCGTCCGCTGCGACGCGGCCCGCGCGCTCGCCGCTCCCGGCGTGCGGGCGGTGTTGACCGGAGAAGACGCGCGCGCGGCGGGATTCAAGTCGCTGCCCAACATCGTCACCTACCCCGGCAAAGGCGGCCAGCAGGTGAAAAAGCCCCATCACCCGGTGCTTGCGATGGGGTGCGTGCGCTTCGTGGGGGAGGCGATCGCGATGGTCGTCGCCGACACTGCGGCGCTCGCCGAGGACGCGCGCGAACTGATCGAGGTCGAGTATCGGGACCTTCCCGCGGTGGCGGGCTTCGACGCCGCAGTCCGGCCGGGCGCGCCGCAGCTGCACGAGGACGTCCCGGGCAATCTCGCCTTCGAGTACGAGTCCGGCGACGAGCAGGCGGTCGCGGCCGCCTTTGCCCGCGCGCGCTACACGAGCAAGGTCACCATGGAGAGCCAGCGCCTCGTCGGCAACATGCTCGAACCGCGTGCGTGCCTAGTGGCGTTCGACTCCGCCAGTGGGCGCTATACCATCCACGCGCCGATGCAGGGCGCCAGCAGCATGCGCGGCCAGATGCTGCAGGTCACCGGGCTCGAGCCGGCCCGCCTCGCGCTCGTCGCCCAGGACGTCGGGGGAAGCTTCGGCGTGCACGGCGCGGCTTACCCGGAGTACTTCGCGGCGATGATCGCGGCACGCAGGCTCGGGCGCCCGGTGAAATGGGTGGGGACGCGGAGCGAGGTCTTCATGAGCGATTTCCACGGGCGCGCGATCTCGTTGACGGGAGAGATCGCGCTCGACGCCGAGGGAAGATTTCTTGCGATCCGCTTTGACGACCGCGCCGACCTGGGCGCCTACGGCGCAACCTTCGGCACCTTCATCGCCACGCGCAATCTCACCATCACCATGGGAGGGGTTTACCGCGTTCCCGCGCTCTACGCCCGCACGCGGCTCGCCTACACCAATACCGTGCCGGTGTCCGCCTATCGCGGGGCCGGGCGTCCCGACATCGCCTACGCCATCGAGCGGCTGGTGGACTACGCGGCGACCGAGCACGGCTTCGATCCCGTCGAGCTGCGGCGCAGGAACCTCATCCCGCAGTCGGCGATGCCGTACAAGACGCCGAACGCGGGCACCTACGATTCCGGCGATTTCGAAGGCGTGATGGACGATGCGCTGCGGCGCGCCGGCTGGTCGGGATTTCCGGCGCGGCGCGCGCAGGCGCAGCGGCGGGGCCGTCTCCGCGGCATCGGCGTCGCGACCTACCTCGAGGCGGGCGGGGCGGGCGCGGTGCCCAAGGACCAGGTGGCCGTGGAGTTCGACCGCAACGGCGCCATGACGCTCTACGCCCTCACCCAGTCCACGGGCCAGGGGCACGAAACCGTGTTCCCGCAGATCGTCGCCGGGACGCTCGGCATCGACACGAAGCACGTCCGCTTTCATCCCCGCCCTCCCGCCGCCGACCTCGTCGGCAACGCCACCGGCGGATCGCGCGGGGTCCTCGGCACCGGCAGCGCGTTCCGCGTGCTCGGCGAGAAGTTGATCGAGCGGGCACGCCCCCATGCCGCTGCCCGCCTCAAGGTGAAGGAGCAAGCGCTCGCGTACTCCGGCGGAAAATTCCGCGCGGGCCGGCGCACGCTCGGCTTCATCGAGCTTGCGCGCGCGCTCGCCGGGCCGCGCCCGCATCCGCTCGACATGACCGCCGAAGGCGCGTTTGGCGCCACCTACCCCAACGGCTGCCACATCGCCGAGGTCGAGATCGATCCCGAAACCGGCGCCACGAGGATCGAGCGCTACACCGCGGTGGACGATCTCGGCAACGTGATCAATCACGATCTCGTCGCAGGCCAGGTGCAGGGCGGCGTCGTGCAGGGAGCGGGGCAGGCGTTCGGCGAGCACGCGATCTACGATGCCGCGACCGCGCAGCTGCTGACCGGCAGCTTCCTCGACTACGTCATGCCGCGCGCGGGCTGGATGCGCGAGCTCGGGGTCTACGACCACTCCGTGCCCACGCCCAACAACGCGCTCGGCGCGAAGGGCGTGGGGGAAGCCGGCTGCACCGGCTCGCTCCCCGCGTTCGTCAACGCGGCGATGGACGCGCTGCGCCCGCTGGGGATCCGCCACGTGGACATGCCGCTCACGCCCGCCCGGCTGTGGGCGGCGATCCGCGGCGCGACCTCCCCTCCTCGATGAGGGTGAGGCGGGGTTTCGACGAAGGTGCCTGCGCACCTTCGAGCCGCCGAACGCCAGCCGCCTCCGTGCGGCTGGACGGACGGAGTGACTACGAAGTAGTCGGGGTGGTGCGAGGTCAGGCCGACTTGAGGTTGTCGGCCGAGGTCTTGCCGTCCTTGCCGCGCGCGAGTTCGAACGAGACTTTCTGTCCTTCGGCGAGCGTGCCGAGCCCGGCGCGCTCCACGGCCGAGATGTGCACGAAGACGTCCTTCGAACCGTCATCCGGCCGGATGAATCCGAAGCCCTTCACCTTGTTGAACCACTTCACAGTTCCGACAGGCATTGCGATCTCCCGTAGCGGTGGAATGAGAGGAAACGTGACTGGATGCCGGCAGCGCGCGCTTGCCGCGAGTATAGCGCGGCGCGCGTTCTAGGTGACTGCCGTCTTGTTGTCCTCGCGCGCGGGCGCGGCGACCTTGGTGACCCGGTAGTGGATGGCGCCGGAGCCATGATATCCGACGCTGGTGAACTTGTGATAGCCGTGGCAATGGCGGCAGCGGTGCAGGAATTCCTCGCCTCTACCGGCGGTGCGCACGTCGGTCAGCTTACCGCAATGATGGCATCTCAAGGCCGATTCTCCTGGGAAATCGAGCGGGCGTTCGGGCGGCGACAGCGATCGGGCGCGACGGCGAGGGGACCGGGTGTCTGGTGGAGGCTGCATCATACTACGCGCCGTCCAGTTCCGGATAGTGGCGGAAGATCCCGCGCTCGTTGAACGGGATGCGGCGGCTCGACGCGAGGTAGGCGGCGATGCGCGGGCGTTTCTCCACCCCCCGCTGCAACGCGGCGAGCCGCGGGTGCATGCGCAACATGGTGTCCATCGTGCGCGGGAATGCGTAGCCCAGGCCGCAGAGGACCTGGAACAGCGAGAGGTCGACGTAGGTCAGCGACTTCCCGATGAGGTGCCGGTCGCCCCCGGGGTTGGCCGCGAGCACGCGCTCGAAATAGCCGAGGAACTTCGGCAGCCGCAGCGCCCTGAAATCCGCCGCCCGCCGCAAGGCCTCCGGTTTCTGGTCCTCGTAATAGAGGCTCTTCGCGATCGGGTGATGCGTGTCGTGCGCCTCTACCACGAGATCGGTGAGGGTCAACTGGAGTCCATGCGCCCACAGCCGTCCCGCCTCGTCTTTCGGCGCGAGCTTCAGCCGGGGGCCGAGGTAGTGCAGGATGTTGGCGGTCTGCGAGAGCAGCAGCTTCCCCGCCTTGAGGATGGGCGGCGCAAACGGCGTGCGCCCCGCGGCGGCGTTTTCCAGCATGCGCGCGACCGCCGGCCGGCCTCCCCCCTCGCTCTCGGGAAGCCGGCCGACGTCCACGTATTCGCCGGCGCCTTCCTCCAGCGCGAGCCGGATGAATTCGCCGCGCCCCTGAATGTGGGGCCAGTAGTAGAGCTCGTACCTCAAATCAGACGTTGGCGAGGATCCGGCCCATCTCCGCCGCCGAGAATGCGCGCAGCGTCTCGCTGCGAATGTTGCCGAGCGAGCCGACCTTGAGCAGCGTTGCCGTCACCGCCTCGTCGTCGCCTTCCATGACCGTGACCACGTCGTAGTGGCCCACGGTCCAGTAGATATCCTTGACGGTCACGCCGAGCTTTTTCGCCGCCGCCTTGAACGCCTCCGCCCGTTTCGGGGAGTCCTTCACGCCGCGTATGCCCTGATCGGTGAATTTCACGAGACTGATGTATGTCGCCATGGCTTTCTCCTTTGATTCACGCTTCACTTGTCACCCGTTGCGCGCGGGGCGCGCCCCAGGTCTTCTCTCAGGCGGCGCCGACGTCCTTGAGGAACTTGGCGCGCTCCTTGGGATCGCTGAGCTTCTCGGCGAGCAGCTGGTGGAAGTGGCTGCGGCTCGACGCCTGCGTCGCCGCCTGCTTCGCGACGACCTTCGCGATCGGCCCCAGGTAGGCGGACAGCTTGCGCGTCGCTTCCTCGATCGCGGCGGGGGTGAGCTGCACGGTCAGGCCGGTCGCCGGCGCCCGTTCCTGCGCGGCGGTCATCTCGGCGTCGCCCGGCGCGAGACCCCTGAGCTTCTCGCGTCCCGCGAGGAACGCCGACCGCTCCTCCGGCTTCGTCAGGTTCTCGGCGAGCATGCGATAGAGCCGGTTGATGTCGGTGGTGGCGCTCGCGCCGCGCCTGACCAGGACCTTCGACACCGGACCGACGAGGCGCGCAAGCTGCTGCTCGATCTGTTTCAGCACCGCGGAATCCCATCCGGGCGGGGGGACCGTTTTCGCGGCGGGATTCGAAGCGCCGGGCGACGATCCCGAAGGCACGGACGGCGGCAGCGAGGGATGCGAGGGATCGTGAGAGCTCTTGTGCGGGATCGGCTCGTTGATGATCGTCTCTTCCGACACCGCGGGACTGACCGGCTCCGCGAAGCCCGCCAGAATCGCGTCGCGGAAGGCCCGGGCGTTCTGGTAGCGCTCCGCCGCGCTCTTGGCAAGCGCCTTCATCGCCACGGCGTCGAACTGCGTGGTGCAGCGCCCGGGGTCGGCCTCCGAAGGCAGCGCGGGCTGCTCGTGGCAGACCTTGTAGGCGAGCGCCTCGGGATTGCCGATGAAGGGGCGCACGCCCGTCAACAGCTGGTAGAGCACCACGCCGGCCGAGAAGATATCGGCGCGCCAATCGACGGTGTCACCGGTGTACTGCTCCGGCGCCATGTAGCCGGGCGTGCCGAGGACGGCGCCGGCCTGGGTGAGATTCGAGGTATCGATACGCGCGATGCCGAAGTCCGCGATCTTCAGCTTGCCGTTGTTCATGATGATGAGGTTCGCCGGCTTGATGTCGCGGTGCCAGACGCCCTGCTCGTGCGCGTAATGCAGGGCGTCGAGCAGCTGCGCCATGATGCTGACGGCGTCGCGAGCCTCGAAGCGCGTGCCGCGGTTGAAGTACTCGCGCAGGCTGTTGCCCTGCACGTACTCCATGGCGAGAAAGACGAGCTCGCCCGCCTCTCCCCACTCGTAGACGGAGACGATGCCGGGATGCGAGAGCCGCCCGGCGGCCTGCGCCTCGTTCTGGAAGCGCGCGAGGAGCGTCGCGGCCTGGTCGTCGTCGACCAGCTCCCTGCGGATGGTCTTCAGCGCGACGGTGCGGCGGATGTGCGGATCGAAGCCCTTGTAGACCACCCCCATTGCGCCCTTGCCCAGCACCTGGGAAATGGCGTACTTGCCGAGTTGCCGCAGGCCGTTCATCGACGGGGGAGACGTCGCCATCCGGTTCCAGTGATCGAGGCGGTCAGCCCTCGAGCATCTTCATCGCCTGCACCAGGCTCTTCCTCATGCGGTTGAACGACTGAGTGAGCACGCCGATCTCGTCGCCGCTCGTCACCTCGAAATCGGGGGCGTCCATATTTTCGCCCCGGCTCACCTGGTCGGCAAGCCGGGAGAGCCGCGTCACCGGCCGGATTACCAGGTACCACAGCATAATATTCAATGCCACGAAGATGAACGCGAACACGATCGTGAGCGAGATCATGAAAGTGCGGAACGCGCGGTTGGCGCGGGCGATCGGCACGTCGGTCGGCACCGACACGATCTGCGCGCCGATGACCTCGTTCATTTTCCAGCCGAAGCCGTTGGCCGGCCCGTACTGCTCCACCAGGGTCTTCGGCGCGGCCTCCACGGTCGAGTGGCAGTAGAGGCAGGCGTCGGCCTTGATCTGCATCGGGCGCGCGATGTAGAAGGACCTCCCGGCCGGCGTGTCGCGCTCGCCGACGATCTCGGGACGGTCCGAGGCGTTGCGGAACTGGTGGACGATGTCCGCCTCCCAGTCGGCTGCGCGGTTGCGCGGGTTGGTGGGATTCAGCACCGCCTCCTTGTAGGCGTACTCGGGGAACTTCTTGCGCACGACGTCGAAAATCTCGTTAGCCGAGTACGCGGGCACCGACTGCGGCAGGAACTTGTACTTCATCTGCGTCTGCAGCAGCGGCCCCACCTGCGTCGAGGTGTAGGCGCGGGCGGCGAGCGCCTGCTCCATCACCAGACGGGCGTTGAGCACGATCTCGTCGCGCGCGTTCTGCTGCAGCAGCCGGTCGAAGACGGTGGCCGCCGCGGCGAGCCCGAGCAGGAACACCACGATGAACACCAGGTTGAACTTGACGATCAGCTTCATGACGGCCCTCCTTGCAGACAGTTGCCGCTACTTCGCGGGCGCTGGCTTGACGCCCCGCGCATCGCCCGCGGCTTCCTTTTCCTCGTACTTCTCCGGGTAGAGAATCGGATCCCATTCGGGGTGGAACCGGAGGTTCGCCTCCAGGCCCGCACGAAACTTCGGATCCAGCGCCCGCGGCTCGAAACGGGCGACCAGCGGGCGGCGGATCGCGGGCGGCGCCTTCAGCCATGCCTCGACGTCGGCGTAGCTGACGTCCTCGATCCGTCTCGGCTGCACCTCGCGTTCCTTGTAGCGCGCCATGCGCGAAGGCAGCGGGTCGAAGAAGGCCTTCGGCATTGCGGCCATGAACTCCTTCGACGGCCGCGGCGCGACCCCCCCTTTCTGCCCCGCCTTGCGCGCGAAGAACTCGCCGCTTTTGAGAGCGAGCGCCGCGTCAAGGCGCGCAGACCCGCCCTCGACGAACACCGACCCCTCGCCCCCGCCCACGATCATCACGAACACGCCTTCCAGCGGCTGCAACGTGAATACCGGGGTCGAGATGCGCAGGCGCGCAGCCTTGCTTACGCCCGAGACCTTCAGCGCTCCCCCCATCACGTGGAAATCGCCGGCCGCCGTCTTGCCGCGCGGCATGGAGACGGCGAGCACGCGCGTCCCCGCGCCGAGCGCGATTGCGGCGCCGTCCGGGAACTCGATTTCTGCGAGCCCCTTGTCGCCGACCTCTACGATGTCGCCGGACTGCATGCGCACGCCTTCGGCGAGCGCGTAGCGCGTCACGCCGCGCACGAGCCCCGCCGGCCCCTCGAGCAGCGTCAGCGTCGGTGCCGGGTCCGCTGCCCCCGCGACCAGGGGACAGAACAGCAGGGCGAAAGCCCAGCGCCTCGAGAGCCCGGCTGGCAAGCGGTTTTCCACGCCCCCTCCCGCGCGATGCAGGATGACGGCCCCCTTGAAAACGGGGACTTCGTTCAGCACGATACTAGGCGCCGCCGTGAAACGCTGTCAATGCGCCGCACGACGGACGATCGACGGGCTGAAACCGGAATTGACCTATACTCCACAACCTTCAACCGGCCCCCCTCATGGCGCCCACCCCACTCTCCCGCGCGGTCCTGTTCGTGGACCTGAGCGGCAGCACCCGCCTCTACGAGACCCTCGGCGACGAGCGCGCGCTGGCGGTCGTGGACCGCCTGCTGTCCGTGCTCGCCCGGGTATGCGTGGATTGCGGCGGCCGCGTCATCAAGAACACGGGCGACGGCGCGATGTGCGTGTTCGAGACCGCCGACGCCGCCCTGCGCGGCGCGCGCCTGATGCAGGAGAAAACCGAGGAGCAGCGTGAGCCCGGCCAGCCCGGCCTCGGCATCCATATCGGCTGCCATTTCGGTCCGGTGCTCGAGAAAGGCGGCGATCTGTACGGCGACGCGGTGAATCTCGCCGCCCGGGTCGCCGGCGTCGCGAAGGTCGGGCAGATCATCACCACCGCGGATACGGTCGCCGTGCTGTCTGCTGCGCTGACCGTGCGCGCGCGCCAGCTCCACCGCGTGGCGGTCAAGGGGAAGGAGAAAGCGGTGGCGATCTTCGAGTTCCTGTGGGAGGAGGACACCGAGGAGCTCACTGCGCTCGGCACCCGGACCGATCATTCCCGCGTCGCGCGCCTCGTGCTCCGGTACGAGGGCCGCGAGTGGCGCTTCGAGGGGCCCGGCGAGTTTTCCGTCGGCCGCGACGGCGGCTGCGACATCGTCGTCGGCGACCGCAAGGCTTCCCGGCAGCACGCGCGCATCGAGCGGCGGCGCGACAGGTTCGTCCTCGCCGACCACAGCTCGAACGGCACGTGGGTGCAGTTCACCGGGGAGGCGGAGGAAGTGGTGCTGCGCCGCGAGGAGCTGATGCTGCGTGCCAACGGCCTCATCGGGCTCGGGCACAGCCCGACCGACGGGCAGGGCACGCCCGTGGAATTCACCTGCACCTAGGCTCGATGAAGGCAGAAGGATGAAGGATGACCCAAAAGCCAGCGGGCTGACACCGATCCGGCGCGTGGTGACCGGCAACGATCCGCGCGGCCACTCGAAGGTGGTATGGGACGGGCCGGCGCCCAACACGCACGAAGCGTCGATGGGCTTCGGCCGCGGCCACACCGATCTCTGGGTCTGGGTGGAGACCCCCGCCCCGCTTTCCGGCGACTACGACGATGGAAAGCTGGAATACGCGTTTTCCGGCCCCCCTGAGGGCGGACACTTCCGCGTGGTCGAATCGCGCGCGCGGCCGCCGGACTACGACCCGGCGAACGACAGGAGCACGGTTGCGGAGCATCCGCCGAAGCCGCGGCCCGCGAGCCGCGGAACATGGGATCGCGGCGGCAACAACGCCTTCTCCTCCGCCATGCACAAGACCGAGACCGTGGACTACGGCATCATGCTCGCGGGCGAGCGCGAGCTGATCCTGGACGACCGCAAGCTGGTGATGAAGCCGGGCGACGTCGTGATCCAGGTCGGCGCCTGGCACCAGTGGGTGATGCCGAAGGGCGCCAGGATGGCCTTCGACATGATCGCGGCGCGCTTCGTGGACGGGCCGCAGGGGCTTGCGCAGGGAAAAGACAAGCCGCTGCGCGCCGCGCCGAAGCTGCCCGCCGGCGTGAAGGCGACGCGCAGAATCGTCACCATCGACCGCGAGCCGGGCAAATCCTCGCTGGTCGGCGACGGCCCGGCGCCCGACGTGCGCACCGATCCGGCACGGCCGGGCTACGCCTGCGCGCGGCTGTGGGTCACCGACAGCCATCCGGCCCGGATCGTGTACGAGACGCTGCACCTGCCGCACGTGCTCGAGCCGCCCGCGCGCGGCTCGGTCTGCCGCGTCGAGACGCTTCCGCCCGACGACGGCTGGAAAGCCAAGGTTGGCGCACAGCAGGTTCAGGCGTTCTTCCACGCCATGGGATCCCCCGGCGCGTCCACCTACTCGCCCCTCGCGCCCCATCCCTACATGCAGAAGACGCGCACGCTCGATTTCTGCATCGTGCTGGAAGGCGACATCGTGCTGGTGCTCGACTCGCAGGAAGTCAAGCTCAAGGCCGGCGAAATCGTGATCCAGCGCGGCACCAACCACGCCTGGGCGAACCGCTCGAGCCGCCCGGCCGTCGTCGCGATCGCCTCTCACGACGGGACCTACGCGAAGGAATCAACTCCCTACTTCAAGGTTTGAATCGCGCATCGCCCGACGTTGCAGCTTCACCGCCTCACGAGCTTCTGCACCCGCCAGTTGAGCGTGTCGGCGACGTAGATGTCTTCCCTGCGGTCGAGCGCGAGGAAGTGCGCCTCGCCGTAGCGGTTGGGCCCCTTGCCCTGCCCGCCGGTCGCGCCGAGGACGTTGCCCTGGAGGTCGAGCTTGATGATTTTGCCGGTGTGCCCGTGCGCGAGCATCATGTGCATTCCGTCCCGGCACATGCACAGCCCGCACGGCGTGCCGGGGTGCCGCTTTTCGCGCAGGAACGCGCCGTCGCCGTCGAACACCTGGATGCGCTGGTTGGAGCGGTCGGCGACGTAGAGCGTGCCCTTCGCGTCGGCGAGAATCGAGTGGGGCACGTTGAATTGCCCCGGCCCCGCGCCCTCCCCGCCCCAGGTCTTGATGAAATTGCCCTCCGCATCGAACTTCAGCACGCGCGACTCGCCCTTGCCGTGGCCCTGGCTGACGTAGAGCTCGCCGTTTGGCCCGAACGCGACGTCGTTCGGCTCGTTGAAGCAGCGCAGATGCCCGGCGGGGTGCCATTCGCCCGAGTTTCCCTTCACGCCCAGCACCATGCGGATGCGGCCCTTCGGGTCCATCTTAACGACGATATGCGAGCCGATGTCGGTCGCCCAGATGTTGTCCTCCGCGTCCACGCGCAGCCCGTGGGGAAGCGTGAACACGCCGTTCGCGAGCGATCGCAGGTAGCGGCCGCGGTCGTCGAATTCCATCAGCGCGTGCGCGCCGCGGTTGAAGACGAGGATGTTGCCCTTCTTCGTCACCGCGACGCTCGAGCACGGCCCGAAGTTGATGCCCTCGGGCAGCTTGAAGATGTCGGGAACGGGCTTGTAGCCGAGATCCGGGGCGTTCTCCGGGTAGGTACTGACGGTGTTTCTCTCCGCCTTCATCGTTCATGCTTCAGCAGCTGCGCGCCGCGTTCGGCGATCATGACGGTCGGCGTGTTGGTGTTGCCCGAAGTGATCGTGGGCATGACCGAGGCGTCGATCACGCGCAGGCGCTCGATGCCGCGCACGCGGAGCTTCGGGTCCACCACCGCTGCGGGGTCATGCGCGCGCCCCATCCTGCAGGTGCCGACCGGGTGGAAGATCGTGGTGCCGATGTTGCCCGCCGCCCTCACCAGCTCGTCTTCGGATTGAAACTGCAGTCCCGGCATGAATTCCTCCGGCCCGTATTTCTTCAGCGCCTCGGCGCCGGTCACAATGCGGCGCGTGAGGCGGATCGAGTCCACCGCCACCTTCCGGTCCTCGGGCGTGGAGAGGTAGTTCAACGTGATCGCGGGGTGCGCGCGCGGTTCCGGCGCCGCGATCCGCACGTGCCCGCGCGAAGTGGGCCGCAAGTTGGCGACGCTCGCTGTAAACGCCGGGAACCGGTGCGGCGGCTCGCCGAACTTGTCGAGCGAGATCGGCTGGATGTGGTACTCGAGATTGGGCGTCGCCTGGGACGCGTCGGATTTCACGAACGCGCCCAGCTGCGAAGGCGGCATCGTCATGGGCCCGGTGCGGAACAGCGCGTACTCGAGGGCGATTCTCGCCTTCGCCCACCACGAGTGGAGCAGCGTATTGAGCGTCACCACGTTCTTCACCTTGAACGCCATGCGCAGCTGCAGGTGGTCCTGGAGGTTCTCGCCAACCGGGAGCTCGTGCGCCACCGTAACGCCGTGCTTCTGGAGCAGCGCCCCCGGGCCGATGCCGGAGAGCTGGAGGATCTGGGGACTGCCGATTGCGCCCGCTGCGAGAATGGTCTCGCGCCGGGCCTCCGCGAAGCACGCCTCGTTCCCGAGAAAAAATTCGATGCCGCGTGCGCTGCGGCCCTCCAGCCGCACCTTCCTCACCAGCGCGCCGGTCGCGACCTTGAGGTTGGGGCGCGCGGCCGCGGGCCGCAGAAATGCCTTCGAGGCATTCCAGCGCACGCCGCTCTTCTGGTTGACATCGAAGCGCGACACGCCGCTGTTGTCCCCGCGATTGAAGTCGTCGGTCAGCGGTATGCCCGATTCGACGGCGGCGTCGCGGAAGGCCTCGATGATCTCCCAGCGCACGCGCGGGGACTCGACGCGCCACTCCCCGCCCGTGCCGTGCTTCTCGTCCGCGCCGCGCCAGCTGTCCTCGCTCTTCATGAAGACCGGCAGCACGTTGCGCCAGGCCCAGCCGGAGTCGCCGGTCAGCACCGCCCACTCGTCGTAATCGCGCGCCTGGCCGCGCAGGCAGAGCATGGCGTTGATGGAGGAGGAGCCGCCGAGCACCCGGCCGCGCGGGTAGCCGATGGAGCGGCCGTTCAGCCCCGGCTCGGCCGCGGTCCGGAAGCACCAGTCGGTGCGCGGGTTGCCGATGCAGTAGAGGTAGCCGACCGGGATGTGGATCCAGACCCAGTCGTCGCGCCCGCCCGCCTCGAGCAGCAGCACCGTGACGCTCGGATCCGCGGAGAGGCGGTTCGCGAGCACGCAGCCCGCCGTGCCCGCGCCGGCGATCACGTAGTCGAACGAGCCGAATGACTTGGCCATGGGTTCCGCGGCGGCCTGTATTGCGGATGATAGCCTAGCGGCCCGAAACGTCGCGCGCGGCGCGCTCGCCGCTTGCAAGCGCTCCCGCGACGGTGCCGTGCTCGCCTTCGTAGTCCGCGGCCTCGCCGGCGAAGAACAGCGTGTTGTCGAGCGGCTCGGCGAGCGCACGCCGGGCGCCGTGGCCGCCGACCGCGACGTAGCTATAGGCACCGCGCGCGAACGGATCCTGCTGCCAGTGGTGGACCCAGGCGGCGGCGAGCCGTTCCTCGATCCCGCCCCGCGCGCCGAAGATTGAATCGAGGCTTGCCACGGCGTCCCGCATGATGTCCGGGGCAGCGGCGCGCGCGAGCCGCGCCGCCTTCGGGCCGCCTGCCCATGCGACGAGGAGCGGCACCGGCTCGGGGAGTGCGGTCCAGAAGGTCGGGAATGCCGCGCTCGGTGAATGAAAGAACGAGGTTCCGCGATAACGTCCTGCGTCGATCTCTTCCCAGAACGCAGAGCGGAACAACAGGGCGGCCTTGATGACCGCGCCGGACTCAAGGCCGCGGAGCGCCGGCCGCTTCGCGCGGAGCGCCGGGGTAAAGCGGACCGCGCCCGGCGCGCGCGGGGGAAGCTTCAGCACGCCGAGCGGCAGCGTAACGATCGCGCGCCGCGCCATGACGCGAAGCACTTCTGCCTTCTGACTTCTGCCTTCCTCCTTCGAGTACGTGACCTCGACCGCACCGCGTTTCCATCGCACTTCGCGCACGATGCTGCGCAACCGCAGCTCGACGCGGCTGGCGTCGAGGCTCGCGGCGAGCCAGTCGAGCAGCGCGCCGTAGCCGCCGCGCAGCCGGAAGTGCCCGGGACTGCCCGCAGCCTCCGCGCCCCACTCCTCGGCGATGGCGCGGGCGCTCGCGCGCGCCGGATCCGCCGCGTCGTATCCTTGCACCCGCATCCGCGCGAACGTCCGCGCCTCCGCGGACAGCCCGTGCCGGCCGCGGGTGAGAAACGCCTCGAAGGAAACGTCTCTCCTCGCGAACGCAGGAGCGTGCCGGCGCAGGGCGCGCTCGACTTCCGCGTGAAGGCCGTTTCCCCTCGGCTGCAGTTTTCCGTCAACGACCGCCATGCGCACGAAGGGCGCGTCGACGGCGGCAATGCCCGCCCGCTGCATCCGGGAAAGCGTCGCCGCAGGTTGTCCATGGATGAATTCGGCGCCGAACTCGACCGGAACCGGAAGACCGGGCACCTCGAGCGACCAGACGCGGCCGCCGATGCGGTCGCGCGCCTCGAGGACCACGGCCGACTTCCCGCGGCGGGCAAGCTCGGCGGCCGCCGCCAACCCTGCGGCACCCGCGCCGATGATCACGACGTCGTAGCTCACAGAATGACAGTGACGAATGATGGTGACGATTACGGGTGACGGGTAACGAACGACAACGGTGTAGCGCCCGTCACTGCGCCGCGCCGATCGGCCTTATCGGCCGGGCATGGTATTGGCGAGCTCGAGGCGTTCGGCGAGGTTGCGCACCAGCGCCCGGGTGAGATAGAGCTGCGCGCCCGCGCTCATCCGGGCGAGCGCCTCCGGCTCGAATTCGGCCAGCAGCAGCTCCCTCACGGACACTACCGTCGCGCTGCGCGGCGCGGCGCCCTCGCGGATGAACGCCATTTCGCCGAAGCATTCGGATTCGCGGATGATATTCAGAAGCTGCCCGGCGCGCGTGACCTTCACCTCTCCCTTGGCGAGGAAGTAGAGCTTCCTGCCCCTCTCGTTCTCGCGCATGATCGTGGCGTTCGCCGGGACGCGCACCCAGTTCGCCGCGCGCGAGAGCTCCCACAGCTCCACGTCGGACAGCCCGGCGAGCGACGGCACCCGCTTCAGCGCGACGTATTTCTCGCTGTCGGGGATCACGCCCGGCGGCAGCGACTTTTCCGCCACCCCCGACAACGCAAGTGCGAAGTCGTGCCAGAACGGATAGCGCTGCTCGGGCTTCTTGGCGAGCGCGCGCAGGAGGACGGCGTCGATCTCCTTCGGCAGGTCGCCGCGCACCTTGCTCGGCCCGACCGGCGGCTGCTGGAGGATCTTGCGGCGCAGCGCCTCCAGGGTGTCCGCCGTGAACGGACGCTGGCCGGTCAGGAGCTCGTAGAGCACCACGCCGAGCGAGTACATATCGCTGTGGAAGCTCAACTCCTGGCGCTGCAGCTGCTCGGGCGACATGTAGAACGGCGAGCCCATCTCCGCGGTCTGCACCACCTGGCTCATGCGCAGGTACGCCGCGCCGAAATCCAGGATCTTGACTTCGCCCCCCTTCGCCAGCATGAGGTTCGCCGGCTTGATGTCGCGGTGGACGATTCCCTCCCGGTAGGCGTAATCAAGCGCGCCGCAGCACTTGAAGCCCAGCTGGAGCACGTCCGCGACCGGCAGCAGGTGCCCGGGCCGGGTGTGCTGCGACAGGTCGCGCCCGTCGATGTACTCCATCGCGATGTAACCGGAATGCTCCTGCAACGCGGCGTCCAGTATCGCCACGATGTGCGGATGCCTGAGCTTGCCGGCGAGCGAGGACTCGTTCACGAACTGCTGGCGGTATACGGCCCCGAACTCGGGGTCGCGCAACACTTCGGGCTCGATCGTCTTGAGCGCGACCTCGCCGCCGGAAAACGTGTCCTTCGCCAGATAGACGGTGCCCGTCGCGCCCTTGCGGATCAGCTTCTGGACCTCGTACTTCCCGACATGGAGGCTGAGATCCATGTCGAGGGGCTGGGTCCTGTCCGCTGGAGCGTGGCTCACAACCAGAGACTCAAAGGGATGTCATCGACTCAAAGCATGATTTAACCACAGATGTGCGCGTCACGCCTGGAACGCGGCGCCCTCCACGTTGCGGCTCGCGCGCGTGCTGAGGACATCGTGCCCGCGTCGGGCTCGTGCAACGCTCCTTCGAGCGGGATGGTGTCGGTGGGAATGGAGACGAGCCGCGTGCGCATGCGCTCCGAATTCTAGCGCTTCAGCACCCCGGGCCAGTTCGCGTCCGCGCTGCGAATGTGGCCCGGGATGTCCTTCCTCCAGCGCTCGCGGACGCTCAGGCTGTAGTTGAGGAACAGTTTTCCATCCACGATCGACCACGCCGCCGGGTCGATGTCCGCGGTATACCCCTGCGACACCGCGTAGGCGCAGTAGCCGCCGTATTGCGGCGCATACTTCTCGGGTGCGGCCGCGAACCTGTCGCGGTTCTCCGCGCTGGCAAAGTGCCAGGTCGTGCCGCGCCAGTCATGGCTGAATTGTTTCGAGCCCTTGACCGGGCCTTTCTGGTCGAAATACGCCACCGGGTCATGGCCGCGGATCGCGCCGCTGCGATCCGAAAACACCGGCGCCTTCTGCGCCAGCGCGGCCGGGGCAAACAGAATTGCGGCGATCAGGAGAAGGTTGTGAAGTGCCATGGTTCGTGCTCCTTTGCAGAACGGGAATTGTGCTACGCTCGCGCGTCGCCACCAAGCTTATACGGAGGATGTCATGGGACGGTTGCGTGGGCTGTTGCTCGTCTTCCTCGGCCTTCTGTCGTGCGCGGTCCTTGCCCAGGGACCTTCGACAGGCTCGGGGCAAGGCTATCCCGTCCGGCCGATCCGGATGATCGTGCCGCAGGCGCCCGGGAGCGCATCCGACACGGTCGCGCGGCTCCTCGCCGCCGAGTTGACGAGCCAGATGAAGCAGCAGGTCGTGGTGGATAACCGGCCGGGCGGGGCGCTGCAGCTCGGACTCGAGTTGACCGCGCGGTCGACCCCGGACGGCTACACCATCGGCTACTGCCTGATCGGCGCGATGGCGATCAGCCCCAACATGCTGCGCAAGCCGCCGGTGAACATAGAGAAGGACCTCGCCCCGATCTCGCAGACGACGACCGGCCAGATGCTCCTCGCCGCCGGGCCGTCGACGCCGTTCAAGAGCGTGGGCGACGTGATCAGCTATGCGAAGCAGAATCCGGACAAGCTCTTCAACGCGTCCTCCGGCAACGGCACGCCCGGCCACGTGGGCTTCGAGCTCTTCAAGTTCATGACCGGCACGCAGATCGTCCACGTCCCCTACAAGGGCGGCGCGGCGGGCATCAGCGACCTGATCGCGGGGCAGGTGCAGCTCATGCTGGAGAGCACGAACTCGATCACGCCGTTCGCAAAGTCGGGGCGGGTGCGCGCGCTGGCGGTGACGAGCGCGAAGCGCACGCCGGCGCTGCCGGACGTGCCGACCGTCGCGGAGGCGGGCGTGCCCGGCTACGAAGCCACGACCTGGACCGGCATCGTCGGGCCGGTCGGATTGCCGAAGCCGATCGTCGCGCGGTTGAACGCCGAGCTCATCAAGGCTGTTCAATCGCCGACCTTCCGGGAAAAAGCCGCTGCGATCGGCTCCGAGCCGGTCAGCAGCACGCCTGAGCAGTTCGGCGCGTTCATCCGCACCGAGTACGCCAAATGGGGCGAGGTCGTCCGGCGCTCCGGCGCCAGGATCGATTGACCACGCTTGACTCCCCTCCTGCCCGAGGGTCAGCCGGGATCCTCTTCTCCTGCCCGAGGAGGGGTGACTACGAAGTAGTCGGGGTGGTGGGAGCAACTAGTACCGAATGACCGCCCCGCCTGCTTCGCATCCAGCGCTCCTTGAAAAGGAGAATCAAGCTGAATGAAGGCTTAACAAAGAAACCGTTAGTTTTTTTGGTCGCTACCTGATCTGACTGCAATGCGGCGTCCGCTTACGGCTGCGGAGCAGTCGTTCGCTGTGTATCAGATCTAATGCAGGGCAGAGGCCCACTGCGTCAGTCTGCCGCTGGCCTATCACCCGGTTCCCGACAGCGCCTGATTTGTCGTACGGAAAAGCGGCCCGGGGCTCGGGAAGGTGCTTGCCAAGCTCCTGCCATTGGAATAGGTTGTTCCGCAATTGACTCATAATCGCGCCCAAGATCCGCCCTGGTCGCGGTTTTCCCTTGGGGAGGCGGAAGCCAGCATGAACATAAGGCCTGTCATGCGCACCTGGCGAGGGCTCTTGCGCTAGCTCCCGGCGCGCGGGTTCGGCGCGGCGGAATCGCAGGCGGATTGATTTTCCTGTGCTTTATCGGAGGACCTCATGAAAATCATATTGTGTGTTGCCGGGCTGGCATTTTCTGCCGGGGTGCTTGCGATTGCCGCGGGTGGCGCACTTGCACAAGGCGCTTATCCTGCCCGACCGATCCGCCTGGTCGTGCCGTTTCCCCCGGCCGGCGCCGTGGATATCCTGTCCCGGACCATCTCACCGAAGTTCGGCGAAGGGCTGGGCCAGCAGGTGGTGGTGGACAACCGGCCCGGCGCGGGCGGCAACATCGCAGCGGATATCGTCGCCAAAGCGCAATCCGACGGCTATACGCTGCTCATGGGCTACGTCGGCCATCCCATCAATGCGACGCTCTACAGCAAGCTCACCTACGACGTGGTGAAGGATTTTGCGCCGGTTACCCTGACGGCCTCGACGACGCTCATTCTGGTGTCGCATCCCTCGTTCCCGGCGAAGTCGGTCAAGGAGCTGATCGCTCTCGCCAAGGCCAAGCCGGGACAGGTCAATTTCGCCTCGCCCGGCAGCGGCACGCCGCAGCACCTCGGCGGGGAATTGTTCAAGCGCATGGCAGGAGTCGACATGGTCCACATACCCTACAAAGGGGCGGGCCCGATACTCGCCGACTTGCTGGGTGGCCAGGTGCTGCTGGGTTACATCAGCCTGCCCGCCGCGTTGCCCCACACCAAGCCGGGCAAGCTGAGGCCGCTGGGCGTTACCTCGTCCAAGCGTTCAGCCGTTGCGCCCGATGTGCCGACGATCGCGGAATCCCTCCCCGGCTTCGAAGTGGACAACTGGTACGGCTTGCTCGCGCCGGCGGGGACCTCCAGGGCAATCGTCATCAAGCTCAATCGCGAAATCGCGAAGGTCCTGCAGGTGCCGGAAGTGAAGGAGCGCCTCTATGTACAAGGGATCGAATCCCTCACCAGTACGCCCGAGGAGTTCAGTGCGTATATCAAGTCCGAGACGGCAAAGTGGGCCAAGGTCATCAAGGAATCCGGCGCGAGGGTTGATTGAGACTCGCGCGCTGCGATCGCCCGTCTGTTGGCGCGCGATTGCGTGAAACGCAGGAGCTCACTGTGACAACGTATCCCCGCGATCTCGTTGGCTACGGAAGCACGCCTCCCCATCCCAGATGGCCGGAGAAGGCGCGTATTGCAGTCAACTTCGTGCTCAATTACGAAGAAGGCTCGGAATACTCGATTCCGGACGGGGACGGCTTTTCCGAGACCTCCTTGTCGGAGCGTGCCAGTGAGGTGCCGCAGGGCATGCGCGAGCTGTCCGTGGAATCAATCTATGAGTACGGCAGCCGCGTCGGATTCTGGCGCGTGATGCGGCTGTTTGCCGAACGCAAGCTGCCGCTCACCGTGTTCGGGTGCGGACTCGCCCTAGAACGCAATCCGGAGGCGGCTCGCGCGATTGCCGCGGCGGGACACGATGTCTGCGCCCACGGCTGGCGCTGGGTCAATCACTGGCTGCTGAGCGAGCACGAAGAGGGCTCGCACATTCGCCAGGCAGTCGCGTCGCTTACCCGCAGCACGGGCCGCCGGCCGCTCGGCTGGTTCTGCCGCAGCAGTCCGAGTCCGAACACCCGCCGCCTGGTCGTGGAAGAGGGCGGATTTCTGTACGACAGCGACACCTACAACGATGAGCTGCCGTACTGGGTCAGGGTGGGTGAGCGGCCGCACCTCGTGATTCCGTACAACACCGATTCCAACGACGGGAAGTTTTTCAACCCGGCGGGTTATTCCAGCGGCAGGGATTTCGTGGACTATCTCACCGACTCTTTCGACGTGCTCTATCGCGAGGGCAGGACCAGGCCGCGGATGATGTCGGTCGGAATGCACTGTCGTATCTCCGGGCGGCCGGGACGCGCGATGGCGCTTGCCCGCTTCCTCGATTACGTCGGCAAGCACAAGCAGGTCTGGGTGTGCCGGCGCGAGGACATCGCGCGCCACTGGATCAAGCATCACCCCTTCGACCGGCGAAAATAGGCAAGATCCATTTTCCGATTAATACGAGCGATAACCCTGGGCGATGGCGGGCTAATAGTTCCCTTCCCCGTGCATAGACCAGGAGACTGAAATGCGAGCACTCGTGCTGTCCAAATTCGTCCTGGCGCTGGCGCTTCTGTTCAGCTCACCGCTGACATCGGCTCAATCGAGCGATGAGGCGGCTGTCGCGCAGGCCGTTGGAGCCCTCCGCAAGGCCGTGCTCGCGAATGATCGGAGCCAGTTTGAAGCGCTTCTTGCGGACCCGCTCACGATCCGCCCGGATCGTGGTTTTCCCGTGGGGAGGTGGAAGCCAGCATGAACATAAGGCCTGCTATGCGCACGCGGCAAGCGTGCTCGCACCGGCTCCCGGCGCACGGGTTCGGCGCGGCGGAATCGCAGGCGGAGGCCCCGGTGTCGGCCCGCTTGGTGACCATGCGGAAGTACATGGTCTTGCCCTCGATCACGGGGCCGTCGGCGGTCGAGAGGTGCGGGTTGAAGCGGTACGACTTCATGCCCTCGAAACGGTAGAACGGCATAAAGCGGGTCCGTCGCAAAACAGGGCGTGCGTCCGGAGCAGTTTATTGGAAAGACTTGGGATCGGGTAGCCGCCGCGCATCGCAGTCCAAATAGTGACGATCTTCTCGATGAACGACCTTCACCATCTTTCGATTGCAGAGGCCTCGCGCCTCATCAAGGCGCGCAAGCTCACGCCCGTCGAGCTGGCACAGGTTCACCTCCAGCGGATCAGCGAGCTCGATGGCCGGTTGAACGCGTACATCACGGTGACCGCCGACCTCGCCTTGAAGCAGGCCCGGCAGGCAGAGCGTGAAATCGCCAGGCGCAGGTATCGCGGGCCGCTGCACGGCATCCCAATCGGGTTAAAGGATATCTACAGCACCAAGGGTATCCTCACCTCGGCGCATTCCAGGGTCTGCATCGACAACGTCCCCACGCGCGATGCGACCACCGTGAGCATGCTCTGCGAGGCGGGCGCAGTGCTGCTTGGCAAGCTCGCAACGCACGAGTTCGCGCACGGTGGCCCTTCGTTCGATCTGCCGTGGCCGCCCGCGCGCAATCCGTGGAACCTCGAGCATTTCACCGGCGGTTCCTCGAGCGGCTCCGGCGCGGCGCTCGCGGCGGGGCTCGCCATGGGGGCGACGGGCTCGGACACCGGCGGATCGATCCGGGGACCCGCCTCACACTGCGGCGTCGTCGGCCTCATGCCCACTTATGGGCTCGTGAGCCGTGCCGGCGTCATTCCCAACTCGTACACCTTCGACCACTGCGGGCCGATGACGCGCACGGTGGAAGACTGCGCGATCATGCTGCAGGTGCTCGCGGGCTACGACCCGGAGGACGCGGGCAGCGTCGAGGTCAAGGTTCCCGACTACCGGGCCGCGCTCAGCCGCAGCATCAGGGGACTTCGCATCGGCGTTCTCCGCCACTACTGGGAAGAAGACATGCCTGCGCACGAGGATCTCCGCCGCGCCATGGATGAGGCAATCAGCGTGCTGAAGAAACTCGGCGCCAGGGTCGAGGACTGCCGCACGCGCCCGATGCAGGACTCGCTCGACACCAAGGTGGTCATTGCGGAGAGCGAGCTCTTCTCGCTCCATTACCGAGAGCTCGTTGCGCGGCCGGGCGACTTTGGACGCGATTTCCTGGGCCGTGTTCTCCCGGCATGCCTGTTCCAGGCCGCCGACTACGTCGCCGCCTCGCGCGAGCAACGGCGCATCATCTACGAGAACCGAGGGTTGTACGACCGGCACGACGTGCTCGTGACTGCCGGCTTCGGCCCCGCACCGCGGCTTGATGCCTATCGCACGCTCAACTTCTGGCAGCGCTCGAATGTGTTCACGCCTTCCAACGTAACGGCGGGGCCCGCGCTGGAGTTGTGCAACGGCTTCAGCAGGAGCGGATTGCCGGTCGGCATGCAGGTGATGGGCCGGCCTTTTGACGAGGTGACCGTGCTGCGCGTGGGACACGCGTACCAGCAGGCGACCGAATGGCACAGGCGGCGCCCGCAGCTTCCTCCGGGCGCTTCGATGCCGCCCGTTGATTCCAGCGGCAACGAGCCCAATCCCGCCGGTACTGACGCCGGGACACGCGGGTTCGTGCTCGACACGGCGACCCGGGCGGGCCTCAAGCTCAACGAACGCCAGCAGGCGATGCTCCTGGAAACGGCGCCTTACGCGCTCGCCATGGCGAGCCGCATCCGCAAGGATCGGGACCGGTTCGAGGAACCGGCGTTGGTGTTCCGTTTTCCGAACTAGCCAGCCTCTCCCGACTTCTGAACCGTCACTCCTCCAGGGAGGTACGCCATGCACAAAGCCAACGTCGTGCGAAATGGATTGCTGTGGTGTGTCGTTACCATATTGCTCGCGAGCGAAGCGCTCGCGCAGACCTATCCGGTGAAACCCATTCGCGTCATCGATGGGTTTCCGCCCGGCGGTTCGACTGACATCGTGGCGCGCCTCGTAGCGCCGAAGTTCCAGCAATCCCAGCACCAGCTGTGGGTGGTCGATAACCGGCCGGGCGCACAGGGCATTATCGGCGCCGAAGCGGTGGCGAAGGCGCAGCCCGACGGCTACACGCTGCTCATGTTCACCGCCACCCATACTGTGCACCCGTCCGTCTACAGGAGCCTGCCGTACGAATTTCCGAGAGCTTTCGCGCCGGTTGCGCTGACCTCGAGCGTCGCCAATGTGCTCGTCGTGCATCCTTCCGTGCCCGCGCACACCGTGAAGGAGCTGATCGCACTGGCGAAGGCCAATCCGGGTCGCCTCAACTTTGGCGCGGGCGGCACGGGCCCGCAGATGACGGGCGAGCTGTTCAACAGCATGGCCGGCACCAAGATGACGCATGTCTCGTACAAGGGCGGCGCGCCCGCCGTACTGGCCACCGCGACGGGAGAAGTCGACCTCATTTTTGCCACGATGCCCACCGCCATTGCCTACATCCGAAGCGGACGCCTGCGGCCGCTCGGTGTATGCACGGCACAACGAACGGTGCTGATGCCGGAACTGCCGACGATCGCGGAGGCCGGCGTACCCGGTTACGAAGCCACGAACTCGGTGGGGGTGCTGGCGCCGGCCGGCACGTCACGCGACATCATCGGCAAGCTCCATCAGGAGATCATGCGCATCGTCGCGCTGCCCGATGTGCGCGACCGTCTCCTGGCAGCGGGCATCGAGCCGGCGGCGACGGTGATGACGCCGGAGCAGTTCGGCGACTACCTTCGCAGCGAGGTCGCGAAATGGGCGAAAGTCGTGAAGGCCATCGGCTACGAGCCGCAGAAGTGGTAAGCGCCGCGTAAACCTGGCGGCATATGAGCGGCGTCATCTGGCAGCTCGCGCGCTTCATTGTCGACTCGCAGTGGGAGCACATTCCGCAGACGATCCGCCACGAAGGAAAACGCGCGCTGCTCAACCGGCTCGGCTGCGCGCTCGGCGGCTCTCATGAGCTCATCGTCGATACCGCGCTCGCGGCGCTGCGCGCATTCGCCGGGCCACCGCAGGCCAACCTGCTCGGCCGCGCCGAGCGTCTCGACATCCTGAATGCCGCGCTCATCAATGCGCTCGCTTCCAACGCGCTCGATTTCGACGACACGCACCTCCCCACGCTCATCCATCCGTCGGTTCCAGCCGCGTCGGCGGCGCTGGCCGTTTGCTGTCACTCCTGCTTGTTTGTGGGTGCGAATGTAGGTAGACCACCAATAAGACAGTAAGCTTCAACGGAATCAGCCCGTTGCTCGCGATAGCGGCGGAGAAACGCTCCGCCTAACTTCACGATTACCTCGAACGGTAGTGCGGTCGCCTCAAGCTCGCGCCGGGGTCAGTACTCCTCGTGCGGATACACGGGCGGCACCGGTTCGGTCCGGTCCATAGCCGGTCCGAGCTCGCACTCGATCGCTTCCATCGCCTCGAGCAAAGCCGAGAGCCGAAGCATGACGTTTTCCAGATCTGCTTCCGGAATCTCGAGCCCGACGCTTCGCGCCATCGTCACCAGCTGCTCACGCGTCATCACCATGCTATCCCTCCGGCGCCGTGGCTAGCTGCCGATGGCTCTTGAGCGCCGCGTCGAGATCGGGATGCTGATCGTGCCAGGGCGTGGCGCACTCGTATGCATGGCCAATACGATAGACCGACTGCTCCGCGAACGGCCGCCCGGCGATCTGCAGCCCGAGGGGCAACCCATCCTGAGTGAAGCCCATTGGCACGACGAGCGCCGGCACGTTGGCGACGCCAAACGGATGTGTGCAGATGCGGCGCTGGATCAGCCGTTGCTCGACGTCGCCTTTTGCTTCGACTTTTTCGCGTGACGCATTAATCGGCTGTGGAGGCTGCAGGTTGGCCGGGCTGATCAGCGCGTCGCATCCACGCAGCGCATCCAAGATCTGACCGCGCACCACGGCGCGAGCACGCATCGCGCGGCTGTAAACAGCGGCGGGCACTAACGCTGCGGCCGCCATGCGCGTGCGCGTGCCAACATCGAACTCTGACCACCGCGCGCGCAGCAGCGGAAGGTACATGGAGGCGACGTCCGCATCGGAAGTCAACATCTGCAGCGGTATCGCGTGCTGGGCCCAGGGAAGCGCGACCTCGGCGATTTCGGCGCCTAGTTGCCGGAAGACTTTTAGGGCCTGCTCGAATGCAGCGTGCACCTCCGGGTGTATAGCCGCGTGCCTTGCCATTTCACTCACCACAGCGAGCTTGACGCCTTTCAGGTCAGCGGTGAGGCCGCTCGCGTACTTGGAGATCGCGCGCCGGCTTGTCAGGCAATCGCGCTCGTCATGGCCCGCGATGGCCGAAAGAAACAGCGCGTTGTCCTCCACCGTCCGGGTCAGCGGGCCAATCGTATCGCCGTTCCAGGCGTGCATGATCCCGCCGTGCCGGCTTACGCGCCCGAAGGTCGGGCGCAGCCCTACGACCCCGTTCGCGGCCGCCGGACCCCGAATGGAGCCGCCGGTATCCTCCCCCAGCGAACCCGAGCAGAACCCGGCCGCTGGTGCAATGCCCGAGCCGCTCGACGACGAGGAAGGGGTGTGCTCCGGATTCCAGGGATTGCGCGGCTGGCCATAGGGGAAAACATTGGTCCCCCCCTTGCCGAACTCGTGGAGGTTTTCCTTGCCGACGAGGATCGCACCTGCCGCGTACAGCCGCTCGATTACGGTGGCGTCGTACGTCGGCACGTGATCGCGAAGGATCCTCGAACCGAGCGTGGTACGTATGCCCTGCGTGCACAGCTGATCCTTGACGCCAAAGGGGATTCCATGAAGCGGGCCCCGGTAATTGCCCGCCATGATCTCCTTCTCCGCCGCGCGCGCCCGCTCGAGCGCCTGGCCAGCGCACACCGTAATGTAGGCCCGCAGCAGCCCGTCAAAGCGTTCGATGCGCGCCAGGCAAGCGCGAACCAGCTCCACCGGAGATAACTTGCGCGCCTTGATCAGCCGTCCCTGCTCGGCGGCGCTCAGATACACGGGATCTGCGGCGGAGGTCATCGATGCACTTATGAGCGTTGTGGCGGGACTCGGTCAATTGCCGCGAGGCGGCATCGTACCCCCAAGGTAAGCAATTCTAACAGCAGTAATTTGAGCGCTTTTCCCGAGCCCACGCCGGGATTATGATATTTGGCCCTAACGTTTCCATGTTCAACCTGTCTCGGAGCTCATTATATGGCCGCTGGTTCGCGCACGTCGCGTAACTTTCGAATCCGCACACAATATATTGTCCTCATGCTCATCCTGGCAGCCGCACCGGGGCACGCACAATGGAAGCCAGATAAGCCGGTGGAGTACGTCGTGGGCTTTGCGGCCGGCGGCGGCAACGACAAAACCGCGCGAGTGATGCAGAAGATCTGGAGGGAGTTGAAATGGATCGATAACGTCGCCGTCGTAAACAAGGTCGGCGGCGGCGGCGCGGTTTCCTACACCTATCTCAACCAGCACGCGGGCGACGCGCACTATATCGCGGTGGCGCAGATGGGGCTCGTGACGAACCAGTTGCTGGGCCGCAGTCCGCTCCGGTATACCGATCTCACACCGCTCGCAATGGTGGGCAACGAACCGGTTGGAATTGCTGTACGCGCCGACTCGCCGATAAAGGACGCGAAAGATTTCATCGCGCGCCTCAAGGCTGATCCCGCCGCGCTCTCGATCTCGGTGGGCAGCACGCGCGGTGCCACCAATCACTTCGCAGTGGGCGCGTTCGCCAAGGCCGCGGGCGTTGATCCCAAGAAGCTCAAGATTCTCACGTTCGGTGGCGGCGCAGAATCGGTGACAAACCTGCTTGGCGGACATATCGACGCAATGTCGCAAGCCATCAACAATGCGATTCCCCATTACCAGGCCAACACGATGCGCATCATTGGACTGTCAACTGCGCAGCGCTCGCCGACGCTGCCCAACGTGCCCACCTTCCGCGAGCAGGGTTTTGACGTGGTGATAGACGGCTGGACAGTCATCGTCGGTCCACGTGGCCTAAGTCCTACCCAGATTGCCTATTGGGAAGCCATGCTTGAGAAAACTGTGAACCACAGTGACTGGAAGAAATATCTTGAGACCTTTTCCTGGGTATGGGAATTCAAGAAGTCGCAGGCGACGCGCGACTACTTGGAGAAGGAACACGACGCCGCGCGCCAGATGCTGGTGGATCTGGGCATGGTCAATTGAGGCGGCGACCAGCTGGCAGCGCGCTTCGTCTCGCTCGCGTTCCTGGATGCGCTTTGTAGCGCGCGATCTAAACCATGGAAATACGATTACTCAAGATGCTGGTAAATTGCCTTCGTACTTTGCGCCGGGAAGAACACCGCGCCGTAACCACCGACAGGCATTGTTACTTCCCCTGAGCCTGGAACCCAATCTGGTTCTGCTCTTCCCGTGCGGCTCACCTCTCGGCGTCCTCGTCCGTCATCTTCCACGCGAATACACGCCAGCGGCCCCTGAGAGAGTCCTTGCGACGCCAGGAATAGAGAGTAATGGCCATGAAGAGATGCTACACCGCCTGCGTCACCTCTGGCCCATCTCTCCTAAAGGTGAACGGCCGGTAACGGCCAAAAGCGGAGGTTGACGCGAAGGCTACTTGCAGCCTTTTCTGATCATGAATCCTCCACGTGGGCAGCCAGTCAAGCGCCCCAGTTCTCACCCCGAGTCTCTATGCAATATCCTCGCGTAACTCGTTGACCACCTTGAAGAACGGCAACGTCACGCGCACAATGCCGACTCACAAACTGGCTTTTAGGCCATCTACTTCACGTTAGACAGCACGAGAAACATCGTGTCGGATTATTCGAAGAAGGAACGTGCTGAATTACGCCGCCTCGCATCGGAGGCGTACGAGCGCGAACTTGGTCGCTACCTCGCGGAATTGGACAAGTCGTTCTCCGAATGGCGGCGTGGAAAATTGCCTAGCTCTGAGCTTTCGAACGTCATTCACGAATTTCATCAACATACTGCTCGGGATGTTTGGTCGACATATCAAGTGCCGGACGAGTCGATGCTCGTCGCCCGGGCAATCGCTATGGGTATCATCTCCGAAGAAGAGGTACCCCTGACGCTCCGTGAGAAATTGCGAGACAGCTCGGCTTTATTTGCCAAGAGGAAAGAACGTGCTGTCTAACCCCCGCGTCGAGCGCGACGCTCCGCGATCGCACGCGCGCCTCACGCGGACACGTTAGGCTTCACGAGGATACTAGAGAGTGCATGACGGAAGGTGCCGGGCATAGGGGGAACCCATGAGGAAGAACTTCATCGCTGCCCTCGTCGTGATGGCCTTCGCCATCCTGGACCCCGCCCATCCCGCCGGGGCGCAACAGGGGGCGAAAATGCCCCGTGTCGGGTACCTGGCTCCCGGTTCAGCCAAGACCGATGCTTCACGTGTCCAAGCGTTTTTGGAAGGGTTGCGGGAGCATGGCTGGGTCGATGGCCAGAACATCACCATCGAGTACCGATGGGCGCTGGGCAAACTCGATCGGCTCCCCGAACTCGCGGCCGAACTGGTCCGGGTCCAGCTGGATGTGATTTTCGCGACGACCACCCCGGCAGTCGTGGCTGTCAAAAGGACGGGAACGAAGATCCCCGTCGTCTTTGCAGCCGTGAGTGAGCCCATCGAGATTGGAGCAGTTGCCAGCCTGGCCCGGCCGGGCGGCAACTTCACCGGCTTGACCACGATCAACCGCGAGTTGATGCCCAAGCGGCTGGAGCTGCTGAAGGAGACCACGACAAAGCTCACTCGGGTTGGCTATCTCGCAAATCCCACTTACGCGCTCCACCAGCTTCAGCTGAAAGAGATGCAGGCAGCTGCCCGGTCGCTGGGGATGGAACTTCATCCCTTCGAGGTGCGCGCTGGGTCCGAACTGGAGCGCGCCTTCGTCGGCATGGCCGCGGCCTACGTGGGCGCTTTCATTGTGCAGCAGGACCCTCTGTTCATGTCGCACCGACGCAAGATCCTGGATCTGGCCGTCCAGAGCCGTCTGCCGGGAATGTACACAGCCAGTGCTTACACAGACGATGGTGGGCTCATCTCCTATGGCGCACACGCCGAGGATCTCTTTCGTCGCGCAGCCACACACGTAGACAAAATCCTGAAAGGTGCGAAGCCGGCCGATCTGTCCGTAGAGCGGCCGACCAAATTCGAGCTCGTGATCAACCTCAAGACTGCAAAGTCCCTCGGCCTCTCGATCCCACCGTCGCTCCTGCTACAAGCAGATCGCGTCATCGAGTGATGTCGCACATCCGATGGAGAGGCGGCGTGAACCCTAACGACGCAGTCGAGCAGCCCGCCGGCTCGCATCCGCTCGCCGCGGCTGCTCACCGCGAGCGTTAGGCTCGACGGGAATGGGTGCAACGGGTGAAGGATTCTTTGTACAGGGCGAAGGCTCAGATCTCGGATACCTCAACGTCCGAGATAGCGCTCACCACGAGGATACCCGTCAGTTCGTTAATTCACTTTGGGCGAAGTATGAACCGCTCGCCGATGTGCATTTCCAAGAAGATGCAAAGAACCACTTCCTCGAACGGTTCTGGGAGATGTACGTCGCCGTCACTCTTATGGAGCGAGGGTTAGAGCTAATTCCGATCGGAGGTGAAGGACCAGAGTTCTATTTCGAGATTTCGCAACGTCGCATCTTCGTCGAGGCCATTGCCCCGGGGCCAGGTACTGGCCTTGACCAAGTCCCCGGACCTCAATACGGTGTGGCGACCGAAACTCCAACAGAAAAGATTTTGCTGCGGTTCACGCACGCATTGGCGGAGAAGCGAAAGAAATACCTTGAGGCGTTGCGAAAGAATATTGTCAGCGGTGACGACGGTTACTTGCTCGCCATAAACTCCCGTGGAATTCATCATGGTGCGGGCGGAAACACCATGCCCTACTTTGTTCAGGCATTCCTCCCTTTTGGTCCCCTTGCTGTGGCACTCGATCCCAAAACCGGAGACATAGTGGACTCGTTTCATCAGTACCGAGACGCAGTGCAAAAGCAGTCAGGTCAAGATATTTCTACAAAAGCGTTTCTCGATTCCGAATTCCAGTTCGTTTCCGCTGTTCTGCATTCAAGGGTGGACTGCGTAATCTGTCCAAAGGAACTAGGGGCCGACTTCTGTATTCTCCACAATCCGAGCGCGACCCATCGCATCGACCCGTCAGTGTTCCCCTGGTCAAAGCAGTTGGTTCTTCGCGATGATGAACTTATTGAACTCAAGCCTAACTTTAGTTCGAGCGGACGCGCATAACGCCGCGCCGCTCAACACGACGTAAAGCGTCCGCTTCGGGTCGAGGCCGTGTGAAAACGCAAGATTTCTGTGATTGATTTCAGCATAGCTGCGATAGCGCCAGCGATTTTTGTTTAGTTCTCAGGAAATCGCGTGGGATTTCACATGAAATTGCGGGTTGCTATCCCGCCATTGCCTTGATCAGCGGAATTACTCCGAAGATCTGCATCATTCGCTTGAGGTTGTAGGCCAGCACATGCAGACTCATTTCGGTTCTTACTCGGGGCAGGGTCCTGGTCAGGAAGTGAGTTGCTCCCATCCACGCCTTGAGCGTGCCAAATGTATGTTCGACCGTCGAGCGTCGTAGTCTTGAGGCCTCTGGGGTGCGATCCAGGCGCGCCTGCATGCGCTCCAAAACATCTTCATGTTCCCAGCGGGTAATCCGACGGTTGGTGCCGGTGGTGCATTGAGCCTTCATGGGACATTTCGGACAGGCCGAGGACCAGTATCGGTGTAGCGTCAAGCCGTTTTCAATGGTCGTCATGCGATGGATCGCGCGCTGTCCGGCGGGGCAGCGGTATTCGTCGCTCTTCGCGATGTAAATGAAGTCACGCTTGTCGAAGAGTCCGGCGGCTTTGTTGTTGGAAGTGAGCGGCTTGGGAACTAACGTTGCGATACCGCTTTGCTCGCATTCCCGGATTTGCTCGCCGCTGAAGTAGCCGCGGTCGGCCAGGACGGTGAGGCCGCCTTCGCCGATTGCTTCACTCGCCTGCCGGGCCATGGGTGAGAGCTGGGTTCGGTCGTGACCGAGGTTGGTCACTTCATGGGCGACGATCAGGTGGTGCTTGGCGTCGACTGCCGTCTGGACGTTGTATCCGACGATGCCGGTGCCGCGGCCGCTGGTGGCCATCGAGCGGGCGTCGGGGTCTGTAAGCGAGACCTGATGATCCGGCGCAGCCTCCATCTGCTCGCCGATCTGGTGCAAGCGTTGCATCTGTTCTTTGATGCTACCGATCTTCTCCTTGAGTCGAGACACGCGGCCTTCGCTCACAGCGGTCGGTTCCTCATCGGCACGATCGAGCTCGGTCAGGTAACGCCCCACGCTCTCTTCAAGCTGCTGCATACGAGCCTGTAGTTTCCGATCCGTGAAATTCTTGTCCCGGTTGTTGACCGCCTTAAACTTGGCTCCGTCGATGGCCACGATCGCCTCCGAGAACAGGTCCAGATTCCGGCAGAGGACAATGAATTCCCGGCACACGCGGCGGATGGCAGCACCGTTGTCTTTACGGAAATCGGCGATGGTCTTGAAGTCGGGCATCAGCCGGCCGGTCAGCCAGATGAGCTCCAGGTTGCGTTGAGTCTCTCGCTCCAGGCGTCGGCTGGACTGGATCCGGTTGAAATAGCCGTAGATATAGAGTTTGAGCAGCGTGGCCGGATAATAAGCCGGTCGGCCCGTTGCCTTCGGCGCCGCCCCCTCAAAACCCAGCGAGCCCAGGTTCAGTTCATCGACGAAGACTTCAATGGCCCTGACCGGGTTATCGTCGGCGATGTAGTCGTCCAGGCATTCGGGCAACAGCGTGCTCTGCGATCGATCTTCACCTTGAATAAAGCGCTTCATCAGGGATACCTCGCAAGGCTGGGCTAATGAAGGTATTTGATGCACGCCTCAATGCAATGTTCCTGACCACTACCGGCTACGTTTCCACACAGCCTCGGTCG
>Ga0187893_10002813_pt1 | contig 37115 bp, 57 predicted proteins | sample MA1701074metaG_FD_139574 | JGI IMG/M metagenome (GOLD analysis project Ga0187893, IMG submission 139574) | White microbial mat communities from a basaltic lava cave in the Kipuka Kanohina Cave System on the Island of Hawaii, USA - MA170107-4 metaG ... | reverse complement strand
GAACAGCTCCTTTCCGGCGGATACATCACCCCGGAGACGGCCGCGCTTTTCCCTTCACCGGAGCCCGCACCGCCGCCCGCTCCGATTGACACTCAGGCCGATTGGATGTCCGAGCTCGCTCGTGAGCCGATGCGCGTCGACGGTATCGCCGGGCCGACTCCGGGCGGCGTTCAATATCCGACGCCGGAAGGGATCGTCATGGACGAAACCGGGCATCTCATCGCACCGGAAGACGCGAGCCCTTACGCAACGAATCCGGCGGTTCAGGGCGCGCCGCCCGTTCCTCAGCCGCTTCCTCAACCGACACCCGCTCCGGTATTGACTCAATCCGCGCCGCAAGCGGTTCCGGTGACGGCTGCTCCCGTGCCGGCCGAGCAACAGGTTCCCGCGCTCGCAAATCCGGCAAAGGCAAAGCGCGACGCGACGACGAACCTCGACAACATCGACGCGGCCTATAGTTTACAACAACAGGCGGTCGCCGAAGGCGCCGCGGTCGGCATCAAACAAGCGGCGGCGGAAGCGTCCTATCAAAAAACGCTCAACGATCAGCTCGCCGCGCAAGCCGAACAACAGGCGCAAAAGGAGCGCGATCGTCAGGCCGCGATCGATGCTCAGATGCAGAAGGTTCAAACCGCGCTCACCGATTACCAGTCGCAAAAGATCGACTCTCAGCGTTTTTGGCACAACTCCTCGACCGGAACGAAAATTCTCGCGGCGCTCTCGATCGCACTCGGCGGAATCGGTCAAGGGCTTCAAGCGGCGGGCGGCGTGAACGCACCGAATCAGGCTCTCGGGATCATTAAGTCGATTATCGACAACGACATCGAAGAACAGAAATTCAACATCGCGACGAAGCGTGAATCGCTCGACTCTGAGCGCGGGATCTATCACGACATGCGCGCTCGATTCGGCGACGAACGAAACGCCGAGCTCGCGGCTCGAACGGTCGCACTCAACAACGCTCAGCTCAAGTTACAGGAGCTCGCCTCGCAATATAAAGCGCCGGCACTTCAGGCGAACGCGAAGCTCCTTTACGGACAAATTGAAGCCGAGAAGGCGAAGAACATCGCAACGATTCAGCAAAACTACGCCGCAACGCGGCTCGCAAAACAGGCCGCGGAGCAAAGCGTCGCCGATGCCGTGATGAGCGGCCGAATCGATCCGAGCAAGCTTACGCCGGAGCAAAAAGCGATGCTCGTTCCGGTTGTCGCGATTCGCACGACGAAGATGAAAGACGGAAGCGTGAAAGAGGAGCCCGTCGTCGTTGCGACCGGAGGGTTCGCGGCCGATGCTCCGGAGGCTCGAGAGCTTCGCGACCGCACAAACGGTTATCTCGTTGTACGCCGCGCGCTGAACAATATGCTCGAGCGCCGCCGTGCCGAAGGCGCGGTATGGGAATCAAACCCGCTCTCGAGCGAGGGGAAGGCGATCCGCAAAAGCTACGAATCCGACCGGATGCAAGCCGCGGGCGGCATCAAACAATTTTTAAAGCTCGGCACTCTCGATGCCGGAGTCGAGCGGCTCGTCGACATGGGCGTTCCGACGAACGACGAGATGACGGCGCTCGACTTGAAGCCCGGCGGGAAAAATCCGACCGAGGCAAAGCTCGAATCGTCGATCGCCGCGCTCGATCAGCAATACAAGGATGAGATCGCGACGCGGTTGAACCAGGGGAGCGCGCAAGCTTCCGGCATAAACACGGATTTTCTCGCGGGAGCAAAACCGGGGTTCTGATGGCCGATTTAATACCAATTTTCACACGGGAAGGGGCGGCATATAGCATACCGTCGGAGAACGTCGAGGCGGCGCTCTCCCAAGGTGCTCGGCTCGCCTCGCCGGAGGAGATCAAGCATCAAAAGCTCGTTCAGGAAATGGGCCAAGACGACGGCATCATTCCGACGGGGCAAGCGGCGGCGGGCTTTGGCGCTGCTGCAAACGCTTTGACCCTCGGAGCCTTTGACCCTCTCCTGAAAAAGTTCTCACCTGAGCGATATGAGCGCCTTCAGGCGGCAAAGGAAGCTTTTCCCGAAACGGCGACCGCCTCGAGCGTGACCGGCACCGTCGCAACGCTCCCGTTCATGGGCGGCGTGAACGCTCTCGGCGAGTCGGCCGCGGCGAAGGTCGCTCCGACCGCCGCCCGGTATGTCGGCCCGCGCCTCGCGGCGGCGACGGAGAAGGCCGTAAACCTCGGGACTCAGGGCGTCGCCGTAATGACGCCGCAAGCTACCGCGGAATTAATTGCGGGTAATCCCGTAGAGGCGGCGGAATCGCTCGTCATCGGCGGGCTCGGCGGCGCGGCGCTCGGCGGAAGCGCGAGCCTTCTCGGCGATGTGCTCTCGGCCGTAAAAACGCCCGTCGTGAGCGGACTGAAGAAGGGCGAGGAGTATATTCAGGGCGCGCTCGAGAATCTCGAAGTCGGGCAAAATTTGAAACAGGCCGGCTTTACCAAAGCGACGATCAAAAGCATGAAAGGCGGCTTCGAGCGCGCGAAGGATCTCTCCGACTTCATCAAAGAAAAAGACGTTTTCGGGATTCTCAGCAATGCGCCGGACGAGTACCAAGCCGTGAAGGCGCTTCAGAGCGCGGCCGGAAAAGAGATCGGCGGGATATTCAAATCGATCGACAGCTCCGGGAAGAAATTTATCGACCCGATCGAGCTCCTTCAGAAAATTAAAACGAACGCTCCGCGTCCGGTCGGGAAGTTAATGTCCGCCGAAACGACGGCATACGACAACTCGATCGAGGAAGTTCTGAAGACGATGTTTCCGAGCCGCACGATTGCGAAGTATGGCGGCGTGAACAATTTACTGAACGCCGTCGAGCAAGGCGAGATCGTTCCGAACTTCCCGCGCTTTCAGCGACTTCAGGCGGCGAAAAACCTGATCGGCGATTATGCCTACAGCGATCGCGGCTTCCCGCGACCGGGCCGAACGATCGCTTCCGTCATCGAGCGCACTCTCGACAATTCGATCGACGAGAGCCTCGAGTTCGCTGAACGCTCCTTTCCGGCAAAGCGCGCGGCGTGGCTTGAGGCGAAGCGCAATTATCGAAATTACAAAGCACTCCTCGAGCCGCTCAACAACAAGATCGCGACGGAGCTCGGGAACCAGCTCGTTCGACCGTCCGATCTCGCAATGGGCATCATGGGCGCGGCGGCGGGCGGCGGACCGGGAGCGGCGAAAGCGTATCTTTTCAACGTCATGCGGCACGAGTTCGGCGCTCAGATCACCTCGAAGCTCCTCTCCGGTGTCAACGGCGCGATCCAGAATCGAGACAAGCTGATCGCGAAAGGTGTCGATGCGTTTTACAAAGGGCTCGACGCGACGCCGCAAAACATCAAAAACATTCCGGCTCGAGCTTTGCCGGCCTCGGCGGGCGCTCTCGGGCGATACATCTCCGAACTTTTCGACGAGGACGAGCCCGACAAACAAAAGGCGGTCGAGAAGCTCTCTCAGGTCATCACCGAATCGACCTCGAACCCGGCTGTTTCAACGAACGCGCTGAGCTCGGCAACTGAAGGGCTCGACGGAGTTCACCCGAGCTTGTCGAGCGTCGTGAACCAGCGGATCACAACCGCGCTTCAATACCTGAGCACACAGATCCCGCAAAACGAGACGCCCGGAACGCCGTTCAAAGCGACGCCGGTTCGTTTCTCCGACGATCAGATCTCGGGCTTCGAGCGAAAGCTCGCCGCGGCGATGGATCCTTACTCGATTCTCGAAGATTTGAGACAAGGAACTTTGCACGAGGACAGCGTCGCGGCGGTCAAAGACATGTATCCGGCATTTTTCAACAAACTCACCGAAAGCATCATGTCGAAAGCGGTCGAGAAACAGCGGAACCTCACGTTTGCACAGCGTTCACAGCTCGCGCTTATCCTCGGCGATGCGATTGATCCCGTGCTCTCCCCCGATTTCATTCAAACGCTTCAGGGCAACTATAACCGAACACCGGAGGAAGAACAGACCGGCGGAAACTTCCGTCCGAAGGTCAAAAACATGGCCGAGAACACGCAAACGCAAATCGAGAGGATAACAGGGCAATGAGTAGCGATCCGGTGTTCACTTACCCATGTCCGATCATAGCGGAGTTCCGAGAACATCGGGATAATGCAAAGAAAACTATGGCTCAGGTGCAAATTATGGAAACGACGCTCACGACGCTCGGCGAACACGCGAAGCATCTTCCGAAGATGGCACACCAAAACGAGGCGATCGCGGATGAAATTCGCGGGCTTCGCGACGATCTTGTGAAACAGCTCGCGAAGTTGCTCGAGGCTCAATCCGGACGAGTGGCCGAAGGGTATATACCCCTCGCGACGTACGTCGAGCACGTCAACGCCTATAAGGATACTTACAAATTTTTCGCGAAAATTGCGGCGTTCGTCCTTCTTTCGCTCTTTGGACTAGCAAAGGCGGCGCCGGCTGTTTTTCAGATGGTGTTACCGCACGGCGCACCGTAATATAGGGGGCGGATGAGTTTTAGAAACGAACGAAAGAGAGGCGCGCAAATGTTACGAAAAAGCGCATTGTTCCTGTTACTCGTTTTTGCCGGCTGTTCGATGCCGACGATGAGAGTCTCGGTAAATTTTGAAACAGGTGAGGCGACGACGGGGGATTATAGCTCAACAAAAAAGGGATCGACATATGTTCCAGATAATTCAGGAAAAGAAATCGCGACGGCCGTTCTCGGGGCTCCTTCTCCCGCTCCTACTCCCGAGCCTCCTGTTCTTGTTCAGCCCTAGCGGATGCGGCGACACGCTCAGCCCGACGACCTCGACGAGCACGACCGTCGACAATTCGGACGATCATCAAATTCACGGCGAAACGAATTGCTCTTGCAAGTTCGACACTCGTCCGGATGGCACCTTCGAGGAGACGACCAGTTGTGACGGCGTCGAGAGCTCGGTGAATAACGTGACGACGGTTTCGGAAGGATGCGCGCAAGCGACGCCGACGCCGACGCCCGAACCGGAAGAATAAAAACCACAAGGGGGAAAAAATGGCCGAACATTACAACAAATCAATAAGCGTTTCCGTCGTCGTTCAGGCGGCGGCGTACGCAACGGGTGAGCTTCTTTGCGCGAAGCTCGTTGTTCCGGTTCTCTGTTCTTCCGGACTGATTCGCTCGATCAAAATGGGAGACTTGGCATCGACGGCGGTCGATTTCGAGGTTGTGATCTTCGAGCAAGATCCGACGCTCACGACCTTTTCGATAAATAACCCGTTCGACGTCGACGATGGGGATCTTCCGAAGGTTGCGGGCTCGATTCTTCTCGCAACGGCGGATCGCTTCAACTACGTCGACAACGGAATCAAGTTCAAAGTTCTGCCGGCTCCGCTTCCTTTTACGGCCTCAAAGAAGAACGGCGGCGAGCTTTATATCGCGCTCCTCTCTCGAGGCGCTCCGACGTTTGCGAGCACGGCGGACGTTGATTTGAAAATCGGTATCACGACGAACTAGGAGAGCATGGCTAATAATCTTCCGTGGACCCCCGGCGTCGGCTCGATCATCACGACACTCGAGCGCGGCGACCTCTCTCACACTCAACTTGTTAGCCTCGATCTCACTCCCTCCGTCGGCACCCCCTCACCGCTCTCCGGCGGTCAGGCGGCGATGGCGGCTTCGCTCCCCGTAGCGATCGCCTCGAACCAGTCGAAGATCCCGATCACCGTTCAGGACTCTGTCGGCGATTCGTGCATGGATGACGCGAACAACGCGCTCCGCGTCAATATCATCGCCGGAGCCGGTTCGGGCGGCACGGCGATGGTCGACGATGCGGCGTTCACGGTCGGAACGACGAACTTCACGCCGGCCGGCGGAACGTATCGGTCGAGCCGAGACACCGTCGACGACAACGACGGCGGCGCGTTCGCGATGACTCAGCGGCGAGCTCTCCTCGCTTGTCTCGAGACGCCGAACGGTGATTCCGCAATGGACGACACGAACGATTCGGTGAAAGTAACCCTCGCCGGCTCGAACTCTGTCACAATCGGCGCCGCGATTCCGGCCGGGACGAATAACATCGGCGACGTCGACGTTCTCACCGTTCCGGCCGATCCTTTCGGCGCTAACGCGGACGCGGCCTCGGCGACCGGCTCAATTTCGGCTAAACTTCGATTTATTGCGGCGACCGGGATTCCGATCACCGGAACCGTGACGGTCGGATCTCACGCGGTAACGAACGCCGGAACCTTCGCGACTCAGCCGGCCGGATCGGTCGCGCACGATGGCGCGGCCTCGGCCGTGAACCCGGTTCTCGTCGGCGGATATGCTTCGGCCGCGGCTCCTTCGGCTGTATCTGCCGACACCGACTCTGTTCGTGCGTGGTACCTAAGAAACGGCGCTCAGGCGACGGTTCTCACCGCGGCGGGCGCGCTCATCGGCGGCGACGCGACGAACGGCCTCGATGTCGACGTGACGCAAATCATTCCGGGAGTCGGCGCGACGAATCTCGGGAAGGCGGAAGACGCGGTCGCCGCTTCCGGCGATGTCGGGGTGATGGCGCTCGCGGTTCGAGCCGACACCGCGGCGGCGACCGGAGCAAACGGCGATTATGTTCCGCTCCTCGTCGATGCAAACGGGCGGCAACACAGCAACTCGATCATTAGTCCGTTCACGAGCGGCGGGCTCACGACTTTTCACCTTGTTTCCGCGGGCTCGACGAACGCGACGAACATCAAAGCTTCAGCGGGACAACTCTACGGCTGGTATATTTACAACTCGAACGCCGCGGCTCGAAAGGTCGCATTTCACAACGCTTCAGGAACTCCCACGGCCGGCGCTTCCGTCTTCTTCTCGCTTGTTATTCCCCCGCTCAGCGGCGCGAACGTGTTCAGCCCGATCGGGATCGCGTTCGGAACCGGCATCGCGATCACGACAGTTACCGGCTTAGCCGACAGCGATTCTGCCGCGGTCGCAGCAAACGACCTCATCATCAATCTTTGGTATGCGTAACAGTTTAAAAGCGAATGGCTTGGGACAAAGGATTCAATTTTCGTGACACCTCCGGTTTCGTCACGGACGGAACGGACGAGACGTATTGCCTCAAGGAGAACTATCCCGTTACAAGAAACAGCGTCACGTTCGGATTCACCGACGGACTAGGCGGCGACCGAACTCGCGATCGAGACAACACCGCGAACAGGCGACAAGCCGGCGGACATTTCACGAACTCCTCGGGCTCTCAGGATCGCGTTCTCGTGTTTCGGGTGGATTTACCGGCCGCGGGCGATTACATCATTCGCGTCTCAGTCGGCGATCGGACAAACACCCGAATAAACCAAAAGGCGGAAGTTTTCGACAACACCACGTCAAAGGGTGTGATCGTTAACGACGCCTCTTGCGCGTCCGATCATTATGTCGATGCGACAAACGTCGAGCGAACAAGCGATACAGATTGGGGCACAAATAATGCTTCAACGACGATCACCTTCGCGTCGACGACGTTCGTTTTAAAAATCGGAACGACGGCGGCGGCGTCCGACAATACTTTCTTGACGCATATTTTTCTTTCGCAGGTCGCGGCGGCGGCGACGATTAAACAGCTCGCGGCCTTGGGGGTAGGATGAGCCTACTCGTGTTTTTCCACTACAACGACGCCGTTCCGCCGCCGGTCTTTGCCGCGCGCTTTGACGTTCTCGCGACGCTCACCATCCCCGACACTCCGACCGCCGAGATCGTGCTCGCGGCCGTTTCAATCGACCTCTCAATTCCGGGAGTTCCGACGCTCGAGATTCAACTCGGAGATGATGGGATTCCGCTCAGCGTAAAATCTACGTCGTGACGTCGTCGGTGACGATGAAGGCTCCGTATGCCCAAGTTTTCAGCTTGGTATCCGGGTAAGTGATTTGCAGATCATAGAAATACTCTCCCGGCGCGATGTCCATGCTCGCCTTGTCCTTCGTCATCGTGACGAGTCCGGCTGTGAGAATGAGCTCGCTCGGGCTGTTCAGGGTGACGAGCACGGCGCCGCCGTCGCTTGCGAGCGTTTCCCGCACTTCCATTTTTGCCGTGTGAGTTGAGAACGTGAAGGGGTTCCCGCTCGAGTCGACGACCTCGAAGGCGGCGTCGAAGGTGTCGCGGCGCTTCGCCGTGATGTCGACCGAAACGGAAATATCAGAACTTAGTTGCATAAAAGCACAGTAGCATTAAAATGAGCGGGTAACAGCAAAATTTGGAGCTTCATTTTATGGGCAAGAAAGACAAGCCGAAAGGCGGGAAGAAGGGCGGCAAAGGCTGTTAGCCTTTCACCTTCAAAATAGCCGGGTGAACGAAGGCATTTTGCCAAAATTTACCCGGCTCTTTTCTTTTCTGACACCAATACGATCGGGTCATGTCGTCGTTTCGCTTCTCGACAAGTTCGATCTCGTCGATCGAAAGTCCGGTGAGTTCGAGATAGTTCAAAATCAGAGATTCGATTGAAGCGTTGTGCACCGCTGAGATTTTGCGGCACTCAGCCTCGATACTCTCTGTAAAATCTTTCTTGAAAACGCTCATAGTTTTTCATTTGACGGCGCCGCGATTTGCGGCTTCGCGCCTTCTCCGGATCGAAAAAGGTTAATTGTCCGGTAACGGAAAGGATGTGAATCGTTTTCTCGCTGAGCGAGAGCATACGGTTCATCGCTCGAGCGCGCATCTGTTCGCGTGAGAACGGCCGGCGCGAGCGTTTTTTCGGATTGCTCATTCTTCACCTTCCCACGCCGCGCCGCCGTATTTGCGAACGACGAGAAAAAGCGTCATTGCTTCTTTCTCGAGCGCGAGTTTTTCGGCGGCGGAATAAATATAGAGATCGGAGTGAACTTCGGCGAGCATCTTGTCGAGAAACTCGACGTCGACCTTCCATCGCGGCCATTCCTTCTGAATTGAAGCGCCGTTCGTATACGCCGCATCATGCCACCGCGCGGCGTCAAGGAAGATGTGACCGGGATCTTTTTCGGAGAGATAGGCGACTCGGGAGATTCCGATCGCGACTCGATCATCGTCGCCGCCCGGAATATCTCCGAGCAAGAGGAACTGAATCAGTCCGCCGGTATCGATCGTGACGAGCATAAAACCCTTGAGAAAAACCCCTCGCGTCACCGGGGCACGTAAGCAACGCGAGGGGGAAGGCTAAGTCGATCTATTCGGTCGGAGCAACGTCACCCGAAGGCGCCGAATCCGAGGATTCCGTCGAGCCACTCGAAGGCTCCCCGGATGGCTCGCTCGAGGGAGACTCCCCCGCGACGGCTTCCTCTTGCGCCTTCACGACTCCGGCAAGCGTCGAAGTCATGAGCTCGACTTGAGAATCGAGAGCATCGAGATCCGCTTGTTTGAGAGTTGCACCCCCGGCGATGTCCGCGCGGAGTTGATCGATCGCCGCTTTGACGACAACGAAGCCGCTTGCGACGAGGTTCACTTTTTCTTGGAGCAAGGCAACGTCGGCCTTGAAATCTGCTGCGTCTGACATAAGTCTATAAATCCCGAGTGAGTTGATAAATAAAAAAACAAGTATCAGGGCGGTTTCCATGCGCCGGGAGTTTACCCGATTACCGAATCAGGCGCACGAGATCATTCGGATCCCCTCCGGATTCTCGCCACTCGCTGAGAAGGCGTTCGGAGTGAACCTTCGCCGTCTCAATCGCGCCGATGACGGTTTTCTCCGTTCCGTGGATCACGAGTTGCATTGCGAGCCGGAAGGTGAGCTCCGTCAACGTCCGAGAAGCGTAGTGAGCGAGAGCCTGTTCCTTCTCGGCCGTTTGCTGTCGGAGAATCACGTCGTGAGCTTTCTCGAGCGTCGCTTTATCCTCGTCCGACATCTCGACCTTTCCCGCCGTGAACCCCGCTCCGAATCCCATAGCCGCGCCGATCATCGCCGACGGCCTGACTTGCTCCGTTTCGAGCGCGTTTTTTATTTCATTGTGCATTTGCTGTTTCTCCCTGTTCTTCGTTTGATGGTTCGCTCGCTTGATCTCCGTCCGGCGCTTCCGGTTCTTGAACGTTAAGCGGCGGAAGTATGCCGGCTTGAAGCTTCCGGAACTCGACGACATGAAAGGCGAAGATGTTCGCGATTCGTGCCGTCCGGTGAGCCCAATCGTGCGTTGCGTTATCGGCCGCGAGATTATTTTTCGGATCGCGCTTCGTCCACGGCCGCGCCGGAAGAACTTCCTTAAGCACGGCGGTATAGGCGATGTCGAAGAATTTCTCGTGCATCTCCGACATCGTCAAGCCGTAACGCATCATAAAGGCATCTTCCGGAAGAAGCTTCGATGTGTCCTGTTTTTCTGTTATTTCGTCCATGTTCCCTCAACTCCTCGAGCTATGCGTTGACGTGTCCGGTGATGTAACCAGTGCAGGGCGTTTTGAACCGCCGTTAGGGCGAGAGCCGACTCGCGCGAGGCGAATTGCCCTTCCTGAAACCCCTCGAGCCGGTCGACGACGATCGCCAGAAGCGCCTCGTTCGTCATGCCGTTGACACCGTTTTCCTTGAGCGGCCCGTTTTGAAACTCGATTTTCGCAACAATCGGATCGGCGAGGTCGCCGCGATTGACGATGATCGTGTATTCGTGGCTCGCGCCGCTTTTTGGATCTCTGTCGTCGGCCGTGATCGTGCAGTTCTCGAGGCAAACGTTTGTTTTCTCGAACGCGACTTCTCTCATATGCGATCCTCCGTCGCTTCTTCGTTTTTAATCGTTCGAGATTCGGTGACGCGCAAACCCGGAGGAAGTTCCTTCAGATTGTTCAACTTGAGGAACTCGCTCTCCTTCTCGTCGAATTTCGCGGCGAGCGTCCGAGCATCGGTGATCTCTTTCGCGCACTGAGCGAGAATCTCGACGAGTTTCTCCGCCTTCGTCTTACCGAAGCGGACGTTCTCGAGAATGAGCTCGTCGATGTCCTTCACCGTCGTCTCGTTGAGCGCAACGAAATAATCGCTCGAGAGTTTGAAGAACTGCCCGAACTCCTTTATCTCGCCGAGCTTTCGACCGACGCGCGCATAACATGCGTTGATCTCGTCCGAGAGCTTTCGGAGCTTGTCTTCCTCCGGGAACGCCGGAAGCTGTTCTGTCTTTGCCATATCGTTTCTCACTTTGTTTCTACGAATTGATATTCCGGGTACAGCGCCTTAAAGAGATTGCGCCTCAAAGCGTAGTCTCTCGCGGCGTAACCTTTCAACTCCTCCGCGACCTTTTTCGGGACATCCTTTCGCCGATAAACAAAATCGAGCGTATACCATCCCACTTTTTTACCGTTCACAATAAAATCGAATCGAACTTGTCGCTCGAGATCCCACACGACGCCGGCCTTCACTTCCCAAAGAAGTTCACCGTATCGAGAATACTCGCGCTTCGACGCGAACTTCTCTCCGTTGTGCGTGACTACCCTCTTTGCGCCGTATTTCGAGCGGCGGCCATAATTCGATCGAGCCATTCGTCGCGCGTTAGATGGCATACGGCCTCGAGTTTTCGCCGTGATTCCAAGTATCGATCGACGCTGAAATCGAGAGCGTCTTTGTTTTGCGGGGTGTTCTCGAAGCGAAGGATTCCGAGGAGCGTGTCGGCGTCACGAACGAGCAATTTTGCGTGATTCGTGAGAACGTGGAGCTGAGCGTTCCGGAAGCGGGCTTCATTGTAAAGTAACTCGTTAGCCTCAATTAATTGTATCTCGAACGAGGCTTCGTCTTCGGCCATAATTACCCCTTTTTCGCTCTCCACACAATCATAGGATTACCCTGTTTATTCGGCCGGCGCGAGCCCGTAGCTTCGACGAGCCCGGAGGTATTGAGCTGAGATAGTCTCGGCCGGATGGAGCCGGGGAGCTCGCCCATTGCTTCCGCGAGCTCGTCGGCCGTCATCGGCCCGCGCGCCCTGAGAACCTCGAGCGCCTTCTCGCGGAGCCCTTTGTCGATCTCCCTCATCCTTCGGGCGGCGGCGAGACTCGTGTCGCGCATTTGATGGCCGGGCTCGCTCGGGTACCGTGCCGGCGCCATGAACGAAACTTCGTCTCGGTTGATCACGCTGAAAAGCTCAGTTTGTTTTATCTTCGTCGCTGTCATAGACGTGCTTTATTATTATCTCTCTCCCGCCCTTCGCCGCGTCCGGGAAGTATTTCGCGAATCGCGGGTATACTTGTTTTCGCTCGAAGTGAACGGAGTGAGTTTTTGTCTCGTAACGAATCGGCCACCGTTCGCGAGCCCACGTCGGAAAATACTTTAGTTTGAACGCTTGCCACCATGTAGCCGGATAGGAAATCGTGAAGGCGTGGCGCGAATCCTCAAGGTGCTCGGCGGCGAGGTATCCGCAAAAGCGAGCGAGGTATGCGTCTGAGAAGGCGTCTCGGAGCATCTCGAAAGAATTGTGCGTAGAATAAACCTCCATCGCCTCGAGGCGCTTGACTATTGTTTGCCGGATGAACTCGAACACGAGCTCGTCGTTTGAAAAGGTTGTCATCACCGACCGTACGCGTTTTGCATCTGCTTTTGACGTTCTTCCTCGTGTCGCTGGCGTCTCTCGTTCTCGAATTGTTCGCGAACCTCTTGAGCGCGGGCGGCGATCCATTGATCTTGAAGGTCGAGAACGGTCGCTTTAACGGCAAAGTTGAATCGAGCATAGTCCTCATCGTCTCGGGTGAGCGCGAGAGTCTCCTGAAGTTGGCCGATCTGGTAAAGGATGTTCCGCGTTTTTTCGTTCATCATGTTTTGATTTCTCCTAGTGGCGTCGCCGGCTGTAAATAATCGAGCTGAGCGACGTCGAGAACCCCGCAGTTCGGACACTCGATCTTCGTGCTCGCGATTTTCGTTCCGCGTCGATAACTTGCCTTCCATTTAAAGCAACAGTTCAAGCACGAGACGAGCGCCGGGTATGTCAGGTTCTCGACGTTGTTCATTCTTCGACCCTCTCGTAAGTTTCGGCGAAAATATCCGGCTTGCACGGATAGAGTTCACCCTTGACGCCGCGAATTATCCAGTCGCCGATCGATGCGCGCATCGTTCCCTCGAGCGTGTCGATTAACAATTCGCGAGTGATCGGGCTCAGGCTCATCACTGATTCGGCGAAAGGTTCGATATCTTCGAGTCCGCGAACGTGATGAAGATTATCACCGCGCCACTCGACGGCGGCGATCGTGACCGGCTTCTTTCGGAACTTTGGAACGCTCATCGCTCACCTCGCCGATGCTTCTCCGGATCGGTACAGCTTGCCCAATGCGGACGATAGACCGGGCCTCGGATCTTCATCGCGTCGAGCTTGTCGGCGTCGGCGTTCGTGATGATGCGGCCCGTCGTCGTGACGATGGTTCCCTCGGTGACATCGAGCGGATCTTCCGGCACGGCATCGCACGGAAGCGATTTGCGATTCGGTCGTTCGATGAAAATTATTTCCTTCCCGCACGAGCGGCACGGGCGCGATCCTCTGTCGTTCATTCTTTCACCTTCAAGGTTATTTGATCACAAGGATCCCCGACGAACTCCGCCGGAGATAAATATTTAAACAGCACGTTTGTTTTAAAAAACGGTTGTTCACTCTCCGGCTTCTCCTCGAGTTTGAAGGTAATCCAATGAGTGAGCTGAACGCCGTAAAACCATTTCATCGCACCATCGAAGCTCTTGAGATCGAGCTTTCCATCTGAGCGCGATTCTTCCTCTTTCGGAAAATACTTTAGATGTTCGTCGCGGATGAAATTTAAAAGCCGATGGAGCTGTTCGTAACCCCAATGACGGACATGCTCGGAGCGAAGGCGGACGAAAATCTCCTTCGTTTCGCCGTTCGGAATCAGTCGAAGCGCGAGCCACCATCGAAGGCGACGAAGTTTTTCTCTCATATCACCACCGTTTTCTTTTTTTGTGGTACTCGGCGATCCTATAGAAATCCCCGTCAGCGTCGCCGGGCGCTATCGCGGATAACATCAACGTCGAAAAGGTTTTAACGAACTCCTTGACGAAGTATCGAAACATTTCCTCCTGAGAAGGGTTCTCGCCGCGCTCGGTACCGAAGTGATCGAGCCATGCGTCCTTGTTGTGCTCAACGCAGTCGATCAGATCCTCGACGTAAAGCGTAAGCCGGCAAAGAACATCGTAAGAGCGAATAAAATCGACGAGCACCTCAGAGAACCAGTTCGCATCCTCCCCATCGGCGAGCCCGCTTATGCTGTCAGCAAATTCAGAGAGCTCGCCGAGCGTCCGATCTTCGGCGTTTCGCATCGTTTCGAGAATTTCTTGAACCTTGATTATATATTCCTCTCGGTAATCGTCGACGCCCGTCGCGAAAATATCGTAACCCTTCGCTATGTCGTTTTTCTTTTTTGGCGTGAAGTTGAACTTCTCGTGCGCTTTTTTTTCGTCGTCGACGATCTTCATCGAGAGCGGAGAGGGATTAGTCGGGCTCGTTTTCATTCCGAAACGCGGCGATATTCGCGCTCCTCCATCCGGTTCATTTCTGCGATGATTGTGGGATAAGTATCGAACTCCGATTTTAACTTCGCCCAAAGCGCCCGGAAGTCCATTCTCGGTGTCTTCAGTTCGACGATTTTTTCGGCGAGTTCTACGTTCTGATCGTTGAGTTCGGCGTTGAGTCTCCTGAGCTTATTAAACTCCGCGAGCCGACTCCAAGATCCGCAATGTTTGCAGCTCGGCGGATCGTTCTGGACGGGAACCATCGTCATGCTATCGAGTCGAGCCTGAGACATGGCGGCGTGATCGGTTCCGATCTTGTCCGCCATGTCTCGCACCCACGTACACAGATCGCGGAGGAGCTCGTCGCCGAACCGATTCCCGAACATCGTTCCGCTCGCGAGCCTCTCGTTTAATCTTCCGATGTAAAATTCGATCCGTGTCATTTTTCGCGGAGCCTCCCTTCGAGTCGACGAGCGACATCCGCCGCCGTGTGACCGTCCCATATGCTTTCGAGGTCGCTTTTCGGAACGAAATGCTTCTCGAGGATGTCGCGATATTTCGCCGGAACGTGATAGCTGATCTGCTTTTGTCCGATGTTCGTCGCGACGAGATCCCATCCGTCGAAGTGATCCGGTAAGTAATAGACCGCCCGCCGTCCCTTGAAGCATGTTTTTTCTTCGACGAGCCAAGTGAGGAACAGCAAACAACCGTGTTCGTAAAGTTCATCGAACGTGTGATACCCGTCGGAGAGATCGCCGCCGACGATGCGAAAAGTTTTCTCGCTCACTTCGCACCTCGGCACACCATCAAATCGACCTTGCAAAGGTCGAGCTGTCGATCGCATGTCGACGGGCCGCTTTCGGCTTTACCGCACGAGCACCCGACGAACAGCGACGCGAGAATGATCACGGCGCATTTTCGGAACTGACGTCGGGCGTTCGCGAGCGCGTCGATGCGCCGCTTGTATCCCTCTGAGCTCGCGCCGACGATTCGACCGTTACGAGTTCTGCGCCTCCATCGCCACTCGCTGCGATTGCTCAATAACCTAACTTTATAGACCTCAACTCTATCGCTTTTCATATTTCTCCTCTGCTTCCTTTTGTTCGTTCCGAATCGTATTGTCGATGCGAATCTCGAGCCGGGTGAGCTTGTCGACGATCGCCATTCTCACACCTTGACTCAGCGCCGGGATCTCCATCATTTGCCAAAGCATGATCTGAGCGTCGGCCATCTCCTCAACGACGCGCTCGGCTTCAATTCGACCGCGCCGATAATGCGAGATTTTCGTGATGAGCTCCGCGAACTCCTCTTGGGCGAGCGAAAGCTGATAGGCTGTTCCCCATAGCTGGATCGCGTCTCTTAAAATGTGAACCTGTTCCGGTGTTATCACTTCCATGATCGTTTTCCTCTTTGTTTGTCGACCTCGCCGATGAACGTCGCAATCCCGCCGGCAACAAAACACCCGGCGAGAATCGCGAGCATCACCGCGACGAGGGTCACAAAAAACAAAATGATGCTCGCGAGTAGTTCCATTTTTATTTCCTCCGTGGCGCAAGGGATTGATCTTCTGGCGATTGCATCGCGCGGTACGGCATCGAGATATCGATCCAGCCGAGCATTTGAGCGAAGGTATACAACCCGACGCCGGCCCACATCGACAGCACGATCAGAACGCTTGAAAGTTTAATACTCATTTTTCCGGCCTCCATTTTTCACTTTCTCGCAAGTCGTTTATTCAAAAGAGCCTCGAGCTCCGCGCGGTCGTCGTCCGAAATTTCTTCGTGACGAACGCTCGAACCCCTCAGTTCCGCCGAGCGGATGATCGTGTCGTTGTAACGCTGCCAATACTCCGGCGTACCGATCATCGCTCCGCACCCGCTCGCCGCAAGCGCGACGAGTAACAGCACAACCTTTTGCACACCTTCCATGTTCCACCTTCGTTTCTTCGTTGCTAACCCGGTCCGTTTTCCGAACCGTTCTCTTTCGAGACTCGTTTTCCGAAATTTTCGATACACAGCATGTCCGGACTATGGCCGGCGAAGTAAACTTTCAGCATATCCCTCATAATTGGATTGCGCTGAAAGAACGTCAGTAATGCGAGTTCCATCAAATCCGGGAACGTCATATCCGCGTTTTGTTCTAAGAAATAATCCACCATCGAATCAAGGAGTTTTCGGCTCGATTTAATCCTAAAAGTCCTATTCTTTTTAGGAATTTCGTCGTTATCTTCTGTATTTTTTTTAACGTCCATAAACCGACCTAGTTTTCATTTTTCTTCAACCTTACCCGAGGAGCCGTCCGAGGCGACTATCGTTTCAGGCTGAGCCGCTGGCTTCGTCATTGATGCCCGAATTTGTTCCATCGCGGCCTCGCCGAGTCCCGCCGCTTTTGCGAAGGATAACGCACCTTCGCCGACGGTTATCGACTCGCCCCCCCCGGTCCCCCCCCTTTCACTTAACTTTACTTGGGGGTGTTCAAACGGTGTTCGCGGCTCGGATGAACGGTGTTTGAACGATTGTTCACGGGCCGACGAACACCCTTTGAACACCCGTTCATTTTTGGCAGTATTGGGATAAAGAATAGGAGCCGAGGTTCCATACTTAGACTTGCGGGCTTCGGCGCTCGCGAGCCCGGCATTTCTCCGTTTCTCACTAATCTCGTGATAATTGCTCAATCTACGCCGCAATGAGCGGGAATAGAAGAAATGTTCATCTTCCTGATGAAACAATTCAGCCTCAAAACCGCAATCAACTGTGCCGCTAACGACAGCAAAAGGAGCATTTAAACTATGCGCGATTGAGGCTAATTTCCTAGCATCGAGGCGCAGTTTTGAGGATTCTCGCATCATTTCAATCAAAGCCCAATAAATCCCGTAACCTTCATACCCACATTTGCAAATCAGGACGGCCGAGCGTTCGTCGTTTCGCGCGTTCGCATCGTGCAAAAAAGCAATCGGCGTTTTCCCGGCCATTCGTTTACTTCTTCCCGCTCGGATCCTTCAGTGAATCCGAGAGAGCGGAAACCGCATCGCTCGGACCGTCGCTTCTCGATTCGCCGAACGTGAAATACTCCTCACGCTTCGAGTTCCCGTCAGAGATGCTTTTATAAATCCGCCGGAGATCCGTCAGTTCTTCCTCGTTGATGAGCTTCAGTTCATGCTCGAGATACCGCGTGAGCATCTCCGTCGTGACACCGACTCCGTCGAACGCCTTCGCAAGCGCGCGAACCGTCTCGTCGCGGTTCTTCTTCAGGTCGCCGGAGGCGGCGGCGCGCTGAGTCTCCTTCACCTTCACTTCGACCGCACGGATGACATGCGGCGGGATGATCTGAAGAATACAATTCCTTTGAAGGATGGCGCCGCGCCGATTGACGAGCTCGCGGAGATCGCGTTCGTCCGGCTTCGTCCACTCCGTGACGTTCGTTTGTTTGTTTTTGCGCTGAACGAGCTTCGAGAACTTGTCTTCCATCTCGACGCGGTTGTTCGACTCGAGATCGTAAGCATACGCCATGATGTGAACCTTCTCGTCGTCCTCGGAGATGGTTCGGAGCCCGTGTCGAACGTTTCCCCATACCCGCGCCGCTTCTCGAGCCATCACAATACTCGGCCCGTCGATGTCCTTCCCGCCGCGCGGAAATTTATAGAGCGCCTCTTTCGCAAACTCCGGGTTCTCGCACGACTTCAGCAAGCGAACCTCGGCGGCGAGCTCGTCACGCGGGAACTTCTTCGACATGATCATCGCGCTTTGGATCTCTTGCTTCTCGCGCTCAGCGACGGCGACCGCTCCGACGTTCACCGTGATGAGTTCTCCTTCTTTGACGGCGGGCCAAGTTCCGCCGTGCTCTAGTTCATTACTCATGTTCGACCTCTTGTTTAAATGCCCATTGTGGAATCGAAATATCCTTGATGCCGAGAGGGTATCCCGGCCACTCGTTCGACCATTTGCAACGCGCGTACTGGTCGACGAGCTCCATGTTCCGCTTTCCGCCTTCGGCGAGCGCGTCTTCACAGATTCGGAAGACATTCACCGCGTAAGGAACGACGTTCTCGACGGCGATGATGCAATAGTGCGGATAGTGTTTGCCGTTGAGAGCGAAGCCGTCCTGATACCAGGAAGCTTGTCCGTGGTATCGGTAATTCGCGATCGCCTTGACGAATCCCGCGAGAGAAGCGTCGCGTGTCGTTTTGATATCCGTCATCACGCCGTTCGTTGCGTGGTCGCGAACGATATCGGCTCGGCCTTTGCAAAGAACAGCCGGCGCGTCACATCCGGACGGTCGATATTCCCAAAGCGCGGTAAGCTCGTAAGACGTCGCCTTCTCGATCAACTCCTTCGCGTCCGGATGATTGAGAATCGCGGTTCCCATTTGCCGCGCCGATTCGTAAGCATCGACCTTGATCGTCTTTCTTCCGCCGAGCTGGTCGAGATGCGCCTCATAGAGCTCCTTTCCGCCTTTCGTGCGTCGGTCGCAGTTCGGACAAACCGAGAACTTCGCGGCAAACGTCTCCGGCTGAAGAACCAGCGTGTGAAGCGCGCTTCCGAGAGTGAGCGCCTCGGTTTCCTTCTCTTGTGCGAGATATGCCTGATAGTGAGCGGGCGAACGCTCGAGGTGAGTGAGCCCGCTTTGCGAGATAGCATCGATCTCGAAATACTCCTCAAGATCGATGTTCCGGTGAATCCCCGGCGCGTATCCTGTGTTCGGGCAGTTCATGCGCGCACCTTGAGGATGGCGTTGAAGATCCGAACAGCGGAGTAATTTTCGGTGAGCTCGCGGCGCGCGTAAGCGTCGGCCTTGTCCTCACTTTGGAAATATTCGCCGTCAACCTCGAAGTAAAACTCGCCGGTTCCCTCGAACTCGTCGACGTCGATTTGTCTTTCGTACTGGTCACTCACGGGCTTCAAACCAAACTCGTCGAGTACCTTCGCTTGCTCCTCGCTGTCGAGCATGTCGAACAGCAACTCGGAACCTTTGACGTCGTCGCTCGCGTATTTGCAAAGCGCGGCGGTCGCTGTTCCTTGCTCGCGGATACTTCGGAGCTTGTCGATATCGCGCACGGCTTTAGAGTGCGCGAGTAATTCGCCGAGCTCGTCGTTGATTTCGAGGATTGATTTTTCTGTTGAAGTGTTCATCGGTGCGGGCCTCCATTTCCCTTGTCAATGTGTTCAATCATACGCCTTTCGACGCATCTTGCAAGAAGAAAGTTGCATTTTTTGCAAGAAGAAAGTTGCAATGGCTTAGATTTGGGTTTTCTGATACACTTAAGTCCGTGTAATCATTACACAAATTAATAACCGGAGGGATTGCTATGATTAGAATAAAGCCGGGTGTTTCACTCAGGAAAATGCAACCTCAGATGACGATTGCGCTAATCGTCGGTGAACGGGTGTTCGGCGACTATGGCTCGGATCTCACGATAACGAGCGGCGACGACGGCGTTCACTCGCCGAACTCCCTCCATCCGAAGGGCTTAGCCCAAGATTGGCGGATTCGCGATTTGAAGCCGGGCTCGGTGAAGTTCGTGTTCGACAAGCTCCGGGAGATTCTCGCCGGCCAATTCGACGTCGTGCTCGAGGATGATCATATGCACGTTGAGTTCGACCCGAAGTAACGAGTTGCGCTATAATGGCCGCGGGACTCTCCCAGGCGAAAGACAGTCCGGCCTCCAAATCCGCTCTTTGTCATCGGCTGAAGCCTGTCCCACGGTGGGACACTCGGCGTTATGAACCGGGTGTCTCGCTTTTTCCTTCCTTGCGTAAATCCGAGTGATATAGTTGTTTTATGGAAGCTGAGAAAATCGTCGCTCTCGGGCTCGAGATTGTTTACCGCGAGGTTCAACATCTTCACGAGATCGCGCAAGCGCGACAACTCAGCAAATCCGAGGCGATACTCCTCCGGGGTTACATGAGGATCGCGCTCGATGCGATGGAAGTCGACCTCCCGGTGTTCATGGCTGAGATCAACGTCTCGAGGATGAGCCTCGAGGACATAGACGCGGCGCTCGGCGAGTTTTTTGCTCACCGTGCGAAAGAGATAGGCGCTCGAGAGAATGGCTTTGCACTCCCCGAATAGAACTCCGATCATCTTCCGCGCGGGCGCGAGCACCGACAAAAACTTCATCTTCAACTCTTGGCTCAAAAGCTTCCGCAAAAGCCCGATGAACCGCCGCATTACCGGCGAGGTATACTTCCAGGGGCAAGCCCGGACGATTGAGCGGCTCCTCGGCCGCTCGTTCGTTGCCGTGGCCTGTAACTCCGACGAACGCTCTCAGGTGTTCGGGTATCTCGTATGGGAGAACCCCGACGAGCGCGTGTTCGTGTTTCACTGGATCTATGTGAAATATCCTTACCGGCATCTCGGGATCGCGAAGGGCTTGATTCAAATGGTCGTCGATCAGGCGGCGCCGGAGACGAAGTTTTTCGCGTCTCACATTCCCGTTCGCGGCTTCTTCGAGCATATTTCTAAACAGTTCCCCGTAACCTATGACCCCACAAAAAAGGAGTGAAGACGATGGCACCAACACCGCAGGGACCGCCGCTGACCGAAAGCGAACGACTCGACCGCGAGCTCAAGGCACGACAGCGCGCCGAGCAAAAGCAGATCGAGGACAACGCGAAGGCGCACGAAGTTCAGGCAATGGCGGCGCTCGCTGAACGCGCTCAGCCGACAGAGATCGGCGAGCCGGTCGAGATCGACACGCTCAGCATCAAAAAGGAGAACCCGGCTCGTGTCGGCGGCAAGATCATCACGTTCCTTCGAGCGTCCGAGGGTTACGAGATGCACGTGATGACGAACCGCACGATCCAGGTGAAGAAAGCCGGAGCGCGCGAGATCGTGTTCATCCCGTTCGGCAACATCGCTCAATACACCCTGAAGTTCAGTGCTTGAGAGTCGCTCGGCCTTCATTCTCGTAAAGGAGCGGCGACGTCGCGAGGATCTCATCCGGAAGATGCTCGAGGATGACTCGTTCGACGCACAGCGGAACTTCGTGCTCGATCCGTCGCCGCTCAAAGCCGGAGTAACGACGCGGCGCTCCGGAAAATCCGTCGCGGCCGGCATCGACTACACGAAAACGGCGATCGAGATCCCGACATGCTCGATGCTTTACACCGGGCTCACGCGCGACGCTTGCGTTCGGATTCTCAAGAAAGAAGTGATGGACATGCTCACGGATCGGTACAAGATCCGGACGCGATGGAACGGCCAAACGTTGACTCTCAACTTCACGGAGTATGGCTCGACGCTCTATATGCTCGGCGTCGACTCGAGCGAGAAGGAGCGCGAGAAAGCTCTCGGCAACAAATACGCTCGGATCTATGTCGACGAGTCGGCGTCCTACTCACTCGATCAGCGGCAACTCGTTTACAAGATTTTCAAGCCGGCCGTTGCCGACTACCGCGGACAAATCGCGATGATCGGAACGCCCGGCGATAACGTGTTTTCGCTGTTCTTCGACGTGACGAACGGCAAAGAACCCGGATGGAGCACACACCGATGGAGCGCGCTTGATAACCCGTATATGAAAGACAAATGGCTCGCGGAGATCGCGGAGCTGAAAAAGAATCACCCGAACATCGAGCAAACCGCTTGGTTCCGTCAGATGTATCTCGGCCTTTGGGTGATCGACGAATCGAAGCTCGTTTACAAATACAAAGAGGAGCGCGACCTCATTGATCTCCTTCCGGTGCTCGAGTATCGGACGCAAACTTGGCATCACGTTTGCGGGCTCGACCTCGGCCACTCGCCGGATCCGAGCGCGTTCACCGTTTGCGCGTATCGCGATTACGATCCGAACCTCTACATCGTGAAAAGTTACAAGCGAACAGAGATGGACATCACGGACGTCGCCGCGCTTTGGCGGCATCTCAACTCGACGTATCACTTCGAGAAAACGATCGTCGACAACGCGAACAAGCAAGCCGTTGAGGAACTTAAACAGCGATTTCAGATCCCGCTCGAGCCGGCGGACAAAGCCGGGAAGTCGGATTTCATCGCGATTCTGAACGACGACTTCGCCCAAGGGAAGATTAAACTTCTCCGTTCGGAGACGGAACCGCTCCAAGAGGAACTAAAAACCCTGGTATGGGATGAGAGATTACTGGTAAAGGGGAAGCGAGAGGAACTCGCGAGTTGCAAAAACGATTGTTGCGACTCGTTCCTGTATCCGTGGCGTTACTGCTATAATTGGGTTGACCGGGGAACACCGACGACGCCGCGCCTCACCGAAGAACAGGAAGTTGATGAGTTTTGGGAGAGCGAATCCGAAGAAGGTCAACGCCGGAAGAACGCTCCTTTTTGGGAGAGATGAAGCGTGAGCGAGAAAGTCAGTGACGGTTGGAACACGCGCGAAAAGCTCGAATTTGTTGTGAAGCTTGCCCGAGAGAATAACCTCGAGCGGCTCACCGTGAACGATTGGGGTATCGACGTTATCAACAATCCAGTTCTTCAAGCTCAGGTCGCGACGATGAAAACGGTAAAGCCGCTCACCGCCGAGGAAGAAAAAGCCGAAGAAGAACGGACGCTTTTTTGGAGCTCGCGCTAAATGAGTAAGGCAGATGGGATCCCCGTCGTCGAGTACAACACCACGCCCGCAAGTCAAACCGGAATCGTTCGATGGTGGACCGCCGAGAGCGACTCCCTCGCTCAGTCGATATTCGCCCGCGTAAAGCAGATCACGAGCCGGCAAGGATACCGGCGAACCCTCGACGAACGACACGCGCGCCTTTACTCGAATCTCGAGTTCGCCGCGCTCTCGGCCGGTCGTTACGCCGATGTGAATATCGGCAAGCTCCCTCAGAATCGCGTCACCTGGAACGTGATCAAGTCGTGCGTTGACACGGCGGCGGCGAAGATCGCGAAGAACAAACCGCTTCCGCTGTTTCTCACGGAAAAGGGGCAGTTCAGCGATCAGCGGCGCGCGAAGAACCTCACGCAATACGTCGGCGGCATCTTCGACGATCAAGGCGCCTATGATCTCGGCCCGGAGATTTTCACTCACGCGGGCATATACGGCACGGGCGGAATGAAGGCGTTTCGCGACGCGGACGGGATCCGGCTCGAGAAGATTTTCGTTCACGAGTGCGTCGTCGACGACATCGAGGCGTATTACGGCCGGCCGCAATCGCTTTACCATTGGACCGCGAAGCCGCGCGAGTATCTGATCGACAAGTTCGCCGGGAAGGATCAGGCAAAGCTCGACATGATCAAGGCGGCGAACCCGACATCGAAGCAGGATTTTCCATATACGCCGGAATATTCCGATCAGGTCGAAGTGATCGAGGCGTGGCACTTGCCGAGCGGCCCGGACGCCAAAGACGGAAAGCACGTAATCGCGCTTCCTAACGGCGTGATGTTCACCGAGGAATGGAAGCACGATTATTTTCCGATCGTGTTCTTCAAATGGTCGCCGCCGATCGCCGGGTTTTACGGCACCGGGATCGCGTGGGAGCTCGAGGGTTCTCAGGTCGAGATCAACAAGACGCTTCGCGACATCTCGCAAGCGCATCACCTGATCGGTGTGCCTCGAGTGTTCGTCGACAACTCGACTCAGCTCGGCAAGCCGATCACGAACGAGATCGGATCGATGTATCGTTACAGCGGGAAGGAGCCGATCTTCTCCGTCGTTCCGCCGATGCACCAATATACCTACGAGCATCTCGAGCGGCTTTGGCAAAAAGCGTTTCAGCAAATCGGCATCTCGGAGCTCTCGGCCGCGAGCCGCAAGCCGGCCGGACTAGACAGCGGAAAGGCGCTTCGAGAATACAACGATATAGAAACCGAGCGGTTCGTTCTCGTCGGACAGCGGTACGAAGTTTTCTTCTTGCGCCTTGCGAAGATCGTCGTCGACCTCAGTCGCGAGCTCTACACCTCCGAGAAGGGCCAAAAGGTAAAACTCAAGGGCGCGAAGTTCATCCGCTCGATCGATTGGAACGAAGTCGATCTCGAGGAAGACAAGTTCATCATGCAAGCGTTCCCGACGTCGTTCCTCCGAAGTACACCGGCCGGGAAATTGCAGGACGTTCAGGAACTTTTACAGGCCGGACTCATCGATCGCTCGGCCGCGCTTGCGATGCTCGACTTCCCGGATCTTCAAAGCTTCGTCACCCTCGAAACATCGAGTTACCAGACGTCGCAAATGATCATCGAGAGTATCCTCGAGGAAGGAAAATTCATCGCGCCGGAACCGTTCATGGATCTCACAAGCGCGCTCAAGATGGCGCAAAACGCTTACATGGCCTCGGGCATCGAAGGCGCGCCGAAGGATCACCGCGAATTGCTCGTCACCTATATGGAGCAACTGAAGACGCTTATCGGACGAATGACCCCGAAACAAACCCCGGCCGCTCTCCCCGCGCCGGCTCAGCCTCAAGCAGCACCGCCGGAAGCGGCGCTCGCCGCACAGGCCGGGCCGGTGAACGGAGTCGCGGCCGCACTTTAAAGAGAGATGAGATATGCCTGAGACAAACGCCGCACCCGTCGCAACGCCCGCAGCTCCGACAACAACGCCCGCCGCCGCACCGCCCGCCGGAGTGAACGGAACAGCTCCTCCGGCTCAAAGCGGAGTTCCGCTCGCCGAGACTCCTCCGGCAACGGAGCCCGCGGCGAAGCCGAAGAAGGAAGTCGATTTCACCGCTAGATTCGCGGCGCTTACGGAAAAAGAGCGCGAGCTGACTCGGCGCGAAACGGCGCTCAAGGAGCGGATTTCAGCGGCCGAGAACTTCGAGACGCTCAAGGCTCGCGCGAAGAAGGAGCCGACTAAGGTGATGGAGGAGCTCGGCGTCTCTTACGAATATTTGACAAAGCACATCCTGAGCGGCGGCAAGGCGGAACCCGAGGAGATGATCGCCGAGCTCCGCGAGGAACTCTCGGGCGTGAAAACTCAACTCGAGGACGAAAAAAAAGAAGCGGAGAAGAAGAAAGTCGCCGACGAGGATGCTTACATTCAGAAAGCTCTCGACATGTATAAGGGCGAAACGACAGCGTTTCTCTCATCGAGCGCGGACGAATATCAGATGATCGTTGCGAAAGGCGCTCAGGACGAGGTATTCTCCCTAATTGAGAACTGGTTTTTTGAGTTTGGTGAGGTTCTCACCCCGAAAGCCGCGGCGGACAAAGTTGAAACCGCGTTGCTCGAGGAAGCTCAGAAACTTCTCAAGGTTCCGAAGCTGGCATCGCTTCTGAATCCGACTCCACCGGCTAAGCCCGGCGATGCCGTAAGAGATAGCGCCCGAGACGTGCGAGAGACATCCAGGCCGTCACCGACACTAACGAATGATGTTGTTGCTCACGAGCCCGTGAACGGTCCGCCGCTCACGCGCGAGCAACGATTAAAACGCTCGGCGGCGCTCTTACGGTATACAGAGGAAAACCCCTCGTAAAGATTATCGAGAGTTGCCGCCCAAAATAAAAGGGTGATGCAATGGCTCTCGATATGACCTCCTTCGACGCTGCGTTGAAGGATTATTACACCGATTCCACGGTCGAAGACATGACCTATACGGATCGGCCGATGTTCGCGCTGATTCCGAAAATGGAAGAGTTTTACGGCCGGCGCTTGCCGATTCCGCTGATCTACGGGAATCCGCAAGGTCGTTCCGCGACGTTCACTCGGGCACAAACCCGAGGAGCTCTCGAGTCGTCAAAGGTCGAATCGTTCGACATCACGCGAGTAAAGAACTACTCCGTGGCAACGATCGACAACGAAACGCTCGAGGCGTCGAAGAACGACAAAGGCGCGTTCATGGAAGCGGCGACGACCGAGTTCGACGGCGCGATCAACAACATCACGAACGACATCGCGCTCGACATGTATTTGGCGGGATGGGGCGATCGCGGCGTTATCGGTTCGAGTTCCTTCGGTGTTACGACGATCACGCTCGCAACGATCGCCGACATCGTGAACTTTGAAATCGGGATGGAACTCGACCTTTCGGCCTCCCAAGCGGCGAACACCTTGAGAGCTTACGGCTCCTCGGGTAACGGCTTGATCGTCACGGCGATCAACCGGGATACCGGGGTTCTGACGTTTGCCTTCAACGTCAACGACGCGACGAACGGGATTCCGACGATCGCACAGGGCGACTTCATCTTCGTGCGCGGCGACCGGCAAAACTCGGCAACGCCGACGCGGTTGAAGCTCTCCGGCCTCGAAGCCTGGAACCCTTATGCGGCACCATCCGCAACGGCGTTCTTCGGCGTTGACCGGACGCTCGACACGATTCGTCTTTCCGGCCTCCGTTACGACGGCTCGGCACTTCCGATCGAAGAAACTTTGATCGAAGGCGCGATTCGAGTCGGCAAGCATGGCGGATCGATCGATACCTATTTCATGCCGTTCGAGAAGTTCTCGGACCTTGAAAAGTCGCTCGGCTCGAAAGTTCAGTACGTCGACCTCATGGCGAACGCGAACATCGGGTTCCGGGGGATCCGGGTGAACGGGCCGAAGGGTGAAATCAAGTGCGTCCCGGACAAAAACTGTCCGGCAAACCGAATCCGGGGATTACGCCTCAAGGCGTGGAAGCTGTATTCCCTCGGAAAAGCGGTTCGTGTGCTCGATACCGACGGGCTCAAGATGCTCCGGCAGAGCTCGGCCGACGGCGTCGAATCCCGATGGGGCGGGTATCTGCAACTCGGGAGCAATTCTCCCCGAGACGCAATCGCCATCAACGTGTAAGAATCACCGCCGGGGGCGTGAAAACCCCCGGCGTTTTTCAGGAGAATATCGTTATGGCAAATCGACTCTTACATCCGAAACGCTCGATGAACCGCGAAGCGGTCGTCATGTCGATTCGGCTTCGTATCCTCGGCAACACCACGCCGGCAAACGGCACGTTCAGCATCGTCGGCGGCGGCGATGGAGTGGCGACGTTCACAAGATCCGGAGTGGGCGAGTATACCGTTACGCTCTCAGATGCGTGGACATCCTTGATCGGTGCTCGCCTTCAGGTTCTCGCGGCGACGGCGATCGACTTGGTTCCTCAGTTGAAAAGCGAAACGGTCGCTTCGACGAAACTCGTTGTGTTCAACATGCTTGCCGGAGCGACGCCGACGGAAACGGCAAACGGTGTGACGCAAGATGTGTTTTTAGAGCTCGTGCTGAAGAACACTTCAGTCGTGAGGTAAATTATGCCCTTGCCTGAAAAGAAAAAAGGTGGCCTCGCCGCGCTGATTATCGCCAAAGCAAAACCCAAGGGGGAAGAACCCGAGGCTGAGCCGGAAGCGGAAGAAGGCGGCGAGGACGAAGGGCTCATGTCGTGCGCCGATGACTTGCTTACGGCGGTCGACGAGGGGAGCGCGAAGGGTGTCGCAAGCGCGCTGAAGCACTTCATCGACATGTATTCCGGAAGCGAGGCGAGCGAATCTAGCGATGAGGTTTAAAGATGGCAACGATCACCCGTTCGGCGCTCCGCAGCACGATCCGGCAGCGCGCCGACATGGAGGATTCGCAGTTCATCTCGGACTCTGAGCTCAACGGATACATTCAATCCTCGGCCGCGGAGCTTTACGATCTCCTCGTTGAATCGAACGAGGATTACAACACCCTCGACAAGCTCGTCACAATTTCGAGCGGGAACTCTTTCAGCCTTCCCCAAAATTGTTACAAGGTGCGCGGCCTCGACTATACGACCGACGGCGGCGCGACGTTCATTCCCGTTTGGCCGTTTAACTTCCTCGAGCGCGGCGCTCAGTTCGATCCGACGCTGAGCCGGCGCATCGCTCAGGTGCGTTACAAAATCATGGCCGGAAAGATCATCCTTCTCCCCGAGAGCGAGGCTCCGGGACAGTATCGCCTTTGGTGGGTTCCGACGCTCGATCCGCTCGTGACCGATCAGGCGAAGCTCGAGGGATACAACGGCTTCGAGGAGTATGTCGTTCTCGATTGCACGATCAAATGTTTGAACAAAGAGGAATCGGACGTCTCGGCTCACGAACGCGCGCTCACAAAGATGAAGAAGCGAATCGAGAACATGTCGAAGTCGCGAGATCAAGGCGGTCCGGAAGTGGTCGCGGACGTTCGCGATCCGTGGCGGGATCTTTGGTAATGTCGATCCTTTTGCAAAGTGGAATCAGTAGTCTCGAAGATTGCGAAGCGGCGCTGAGAGAGGTTTCTCGGTTGTGGCGGAAGATGACGTTCGGCGAGAACTTCGAGAGCCGAACGATCACGATGACGATTCCGGCGACGACGGTGAAGGAAGTCGCAAACCCCTTCCCGAACGGAATCGTTCCGAGCGAGTGGATCGTCGTCGATCGAACCGGAGACGGCTCGATCACTCGTTCCGGGACGTGGGGCCGCGAACTCGCGTTTTATAACCCGAGTGGAAGTTCGATTACGGCAACGGTGAGACTTTTCAGGTAGGAAATATGACGCTTTCTCCGACTCCGAACATGAATCTCCAAAAGGCTGAGCCGAGCGTAACGCCGGGGCCGGATTGGGCGCAAATGCTCAACGTCATAATCGACGCGCTCGACGCGCACGATCACTCGAGCGCCAAAGGTGTTCGCATCACGCCGAGCGGGCTCGACATCAACTCCGATCTTTCCTTCAGCGGAAACGATGCCGTTTCTCTCCGCTCGTCCCGGTACAACGAACAGACGGCCGTTCTCGCCGATCCGGCGGACGTGCGCGCGATCTATTCAAAAGACGGTAATCTTTATTGGAACAACGCGGCCGGCGCGCCGGTTCAGATCACGAGCGGAACCTCCGTCGTGACCTCGATCTCAAACGCTTTCTCGACGACGACTCCGGGCGCTTACCCTTACACGATCTCGGCCGCGGACGCTCAAAAAGTCGTTCTGATAGACACGAGCGCCGCGCGCACGGTCAACCTTCCGGCCGCGACGACCGTCGTGATGTTCATTCTCAAGGACATCATCGGATCGAGCGGAACCAATGCGATAACAGTCGTTCCGAACGGAGCCAACACGATTGACGGAGTCAACGCGAACCGCTCTCTCTCCGATCCTTATGGCGCTTGGATGTTCATATCCGACGGCGTTTCGGGATGGGCGGTAATGTCCATGCCGGAGAGAACGGATCCGGTCGGCTCGATTCAAATGTTCGGTGCTGCTACAGCTCCGGCGGGCTGGCTTTTGTGCGACGGAGCGGCTGTTTCTCGAACTACTTACGGGCGCCTTTTTGCGATCGTCGGAGTGACGTTCGGAATCGGCGACGGCGCGACGACGTTCAACCTTCCGGACATGCGTCAACGCTTTCCGATCGGCAAAGCGGCAAGCGGCACCGGATCGACGCTCGGCGGATCGGGCGGCAACATCGATCACACGCACAGCGTTCCGGCGCACTTTCACGGTATGGGAACCGGCTCGGATTTCAATATCACGAGCGGCGGCGCGCACACGCACTCGATCGACCACGATCACGGATCGGTCGCTTCCGGCAACGAAAGCGCCGGACACACGCACAGCATCGATCACGATCATGGAAGCGTTTCAAGCTCGAGCAACGGGAATCACTCGCACTTTATCGCGGCCGACGCTCTGTCGAGCGCGACGCTCACGAACTCGAACGTTCTCGCCGACTCTTACGATGCGACGAACGATTTCAGCTATGACCTCAAGGGGCAAGCGGGCGGCGCGGCGATCGGTCTGACGGACACGACCGGGGCGCACACGCACTCTGTTGATTTGCCGAACTTCACGGGCACGTCGGGCGGCGTCTCCGCGAGCCATACGCACAACGTCGACCTTCCGAACTTCACCGGAACGAGCGGAAGCACGGCACACACGCACGTTACCGGAACGATGGCCGGGCGCGTCGGACTCGTGACCGGCGGCGTCGACGGCAACGCGGCGATGACCTCGGGGACTGGAAATCCGCCGTTTTTAGCTGTAAACTTTATCATTAAAACATAGGTGAATTATGTTCGGACTGCTTTTCGCGACACTGATTCGATTTAGTTGGACGGCGTCGCCGCCGCCCGTGCCGGTCGATTCGTATAAGGTTTGTATCGGAACGACTCCCGGCGCTTGCACGGTGACGGCGAGCGTCAATGCGCCGGGAACCGTCGTCGATGTCGATCTCGACGTCTCGAAAGTTTGGTACGCGGTTGTAACCGGAGTGAACGCCTTCGGTGTTTCGGACGGGAGTAATCAGGTTGTTGTGGGAAAGCCCTTAGCCCCGACGAACTTCAGTGGGGCGCTGTCGGTGACATAATTTATCACCCGAACGGACAACTGTTTCGGGATCATTGGTGTGCTGCGAGAGAAACCGTATGCCTATACGAAAAGGAGTATTACAAATGCAAGAAAAAAACCTGGGTAAAATGCAGTCAGCCCTTTCAGCCGGCGAATTGTTCGACGACAGTCTCGAACCCTTATCCGTAGAGGGACCGATGAGCCGCGGCGGGCTCGCCGTTGCGATCGTTCTCGCTCTCGGCATTTGGCTGATGTTCGTTTATTTCGTCGAGATGGCTCACGCGCACCCGGTCGATGATCCGTGTCCGCCGGGCTTCGATACCGAGGACGGCTGTCAACCCGTTGTCGCCGCGCTCGGCCTTTCCGATCCGGCGTTCTTCGCCGCGCACAAGTCCTATTGGCACTGTCGGCGCGAAATCGTCGTCTCTGACATCGTTCCTTATGCCGTTTGCGTCGGGAAAATTCAGGAGCTCGAAAGTCTCTTATACGGTTACGTGATCTCGAGCGGGCACCCTAACATCATGGGTTATTGGAACGTGATCCCGGCTCATCCGGAGCTCGACTTTCCGGGCCAAGTTTGGCGAGCGGATGAACAGCGTCTCGCTTGCGATGCGAACCGCGCGATTATTCAGTATCATATTTACCTTTGCAATTTTTACCGGGCGCAGCTCCGCGGCGCGTTGGGAAGGTGACGGATGGCGCTTGCGAAGCAAGTTATACCCCTGCAATTTGCCGAAGGAGTTGACACCAAAGAAGATCCGAAAGTTCTTCCGCCGGTAAAACTTCTCGTTCTCGAGAACGCGATGCGCCGGCAAAGGAGCAAAGTTGAAAAACGGTTCGGCTCGATGTCGCTCGGGCAATCGATCATCGGCTCATCGTCATTACTCGCCGACTCCGACGCGCTCGGCATCTTCAACGACGAACTTCTTCAGTTCTCGAAACAGAGCGTTTATTCCTATTCGATGCAGGGCGATAATTGGACGGACAAAGGCTCGTGCATTTCTGCGAAAGTTCGTCTCGACGACATCACGAAAAACAATTACGAGCAAACTCAGATCGATCATGCGGTCGTCGGGAACATGGGCGTTCTCGCGTGGGAAGATACTCGAGGCGGCGTTTATATCACGGTGTTCGATTACGAAACCGGAGCTCGAACCCTCGTCGATTATCAGATCAGCGCGACGGCAACTCGGCCGCGCTGTATCGCTTTCGGTGCGAATCTGTTCGTTCTTTACGTCGAAACGGCGACGAACGATCTCAAGGGAGTGAAGATCAACCCGCTCCTTCCGCTTCCGTTTCCGGCCTTCGTTGCGATCTCCTCGAGCGTGAGCGGCGCAAACCCGCATTATGACATCATTGCTCAGGACACCTATTTGGCCGTCGCTTACAACGTTCAGGGCGTGACGAATATTCGGCTCCATCGGCTGAACGAGAACCTCGCCGTTCAAAGCACGGTCAACATCACCGGAGAAAACGCGACAAACGCGCTCTCGCTCGTGCGAATGGCAGCGTCGAAGGTGCTCGTTCTTTGGCATAACGCGACCGGAGTTCGCGGCGGGATTCAAAACGTCGATCTCACCGCCGCGGTCGCACCGTTCACGATCGAAGCGGCGGCGAATATCACTCGGATCACCGGCTACAGGCTCCCGGACGACACCGGGGTTCAGGTTTATTACGAGCAAAGCGCCGGGCTCACTTACAATACGCTCGTTCGACAAGCGTTCGTCAATAACGCGGGCACTCCGAGCGGCGCGGGCGTGTTTTTGCGTTCCGTCGGCCTCGCGACGAAGGCTTGGGCTTACTCACCGGACACGACAAACCGAGGATTCGTCGGCCTTGTGCATGAAAGCGCGCTTCAAAGCACGTTTTTCGTCACCCGAAACGATGGCTTTGTCGTTGCGAAGTTCTCTTACGGCTTCGCGGGCGGTCTGTTGCTCCGATCTCTCCCTTCGACGGTGTCCGAGCGCGAGGATGGTGTGTTCGTGTTCGGAGCTTGCACTCGAAACCCGGTTCTCGATGCGAACGACACCGGCTTTCTCACGTTCAAGGGCGCATCGGTCGCCGAAATCGACTTCACCGACATCTCGAACTTTACCGGCGAGCAACTCGGCGCGAATTATCACATTATCGGCGGCGTTTTGAGCACTTACGACGGCCAAAGCGTGATCGAGCACGGATTTCACCTCTTTCCGGAGAACACGTCGCTTGCTCAAGGCGCGGGCGGCGCGCTCACCGTGCTCTCGACCTATAACTATAAAATTGTCTATGCGTGGACCGATTCGGCCGGGCAAATTCACCGCTCGAGCCCCTCGCCAAACGTTCAGATCACTCTCACCGGGGGAAATAATCGCGTCACGCTCACGATTCCCACGCTTCGCCTCACGCAGAAGCGATCCACTCGGACGAACGTGAATATCGAGGTTTACCGAACCGAGGCGTCGGGCGTGACGTGGTATCTTGCGACGAGCCTCACGAGTCTCACGTTCAACGACACCACGGCGGACACGATCAATTATGTCGACGATCTCGCCGACACCGTGCTCATCAATCGGGAAGTTCTTTACACGACCGGCGGGATTCTCGATAACGTCGGAGCTCCGTCGGCGGCGCTCATCGCTCAGTGGCAAAACCGAATCGTTCTCGGCGGGCTCGAGGATGACTCCGTTCTCGTCTCGAAAATTCACGAGATCGGCCGGCCCGTTGAGTTCTCCGAGGAGCTGACGATCAAGCTCGACGCGCTCGGCGGTCGTTTACGTTCCCTCGGCGTGATCGACGATAAGCTCATTTTTCTCAAGGAATCGGCGATTTATTACACTTACGGAGCCGGACCGGACAACACCGGATCGAGCGGCGAGTTCTCACCGCCGACGCTCGTCTCGAGCGATGTCGGATGTGTCGAGTCGAACTCTGTTGTTCTCTCTCCGCTTGGCCTCATGTTCAAAAGCCGAAAGGGAATCTATCTCCTCGGCTCGGACATGTCGGCGCCGCAATATATCGGCGCACCCGTCGAGTTCTGGAATTATACGACCGTGACCTCGGCCGTTGTTTGCGAGGATCTGAACGAGGTTCGCTTCTCGACACTCGAGAACGTCACGCTCGTTTACAACTACTTTTTCGGTCACTGGTCCGTTCACACGTTCGGCGCGACCGATGCGATCGTCTGGAAGAACGCTTTTGTCTACATCCGCCGTCTCGTCGGCTCGCCGTCGAAAGTCGTGAAGGAAGTCGCCGACTATTTTCTCGACATCGATCAAAAGTATAGCCTCAAGATTAAAACGAGCTGGCTCGCCTTTGCCGGCGTTCAGGCGATTCAGCGAGTTTACCGAGCGATCTTCCTCGGCGAGTTTCGCTCAGCGCACAAGTTGCGGATTTCCGTTGCATATAATTACTCGCAAACGTATCACGAAGATCACATCTGGAATCCGAGCGTCGACCTCGACTTGACGAAGTACGGAGACGGGGCGTTTTACGGAAGTGATGCCGTGTATGGCGGAAACGACAGCGTTTATCAGCCCGTCGTTAAGCTCGGCGATCAGAAATGCGAAGCCGCAAGTTTTCTGATCGAGGACATCACACAGGATGAATCGAGCTACGAAAGTTTTAATTTGTCAAGCATGGCGCTTCTCGTCGGAGGGAAGAAAGGAACGTGGAAACAAAGGACAGCAGCAACAATGTGATGCCGCTTTACGGGCAGTATATTGCGGAGCGCGAAGGAGCCGAGCTCATTTACAACGAGCACGGCTTCATCACGTTCCGGTTCTTCGTTCAGAACGGGCGAAAAAACTGTCTGATTCAAGATTTTTTCGTCGACTCTGATCACCGGAACAAGGGCGTCGGAAAAACGCTGTTCGAGATGGTGCGAAAGCTTTGTCTCGTGAACGAAGTTGTCGCGATCCTTTGTTGGGTCGATTTTGGCGCGAGAAACTGGCAAACGTCGCTCGGGATCATCATCTCGCACGGCTTCAGGCCGGTGTTCTGTAACGGCTCGACGATGCAACTTTGCCACGAGCTGACGATTCAACCCGCTCACACAGAGGAGATGACCAATGGGAAGCATCATTAATCACGCGATAAACCCGATCCAGCAAGTAAAGGATCTCGTCGGCGGCGTGAAGGACGTCGCCGGGATCAAGGATGTGAAGGTCGACAAAGAGCAGTTCAAGGATCCCTATTCCGGCGAGCTCCGAACTCGGCTTCTCGGCATTATCGACAAATACATCAAAGAAAAGGGCATCGACGCGCTCATTCCGAAAGAAAATCGGCCGTATGAATATCTCACGGACGAAGAACGCGCCGAGGTCATGCAGCACAAAGCCGAGCTCGCCGAGCAAGGGCAAACCGAGGGGAATCGACAAAAAGACGGCGGTCGTTACTACTATCCCGGCGCTCCGATCGGCACTGTCGGACCGGGCAAGCCGGAAGAAGTGAGCGGAGAGGAAGCACCGGACGCCGAGGATCCGAAAGATTCTCAGCCGGCGAGCTTGCTCGCTCAGAAGTATGCTCGAGCGGGACTCGCGGCGCGTCTTCAATCGCAGCGCGCCGGGCTCGATCCGACCGGACTCTCGCTCGTTCCGCCGAAAGCCCTTGCAACGCAAAATCAGGCACAGCAGGGGCAGCAGTTAGAGGATCTTATGAATTACATCCGTCTCGGGAGACGGGCTCGAGGGTTCTAAACGATGGCAAAAAGCAAAAGCAGCGCCGCCGATAAGAAGCTGAACAAGGCTCGCGACAAAGAGCTCAAGGATCTCGAGGCGAAGGTGAAGGGCGCGCAAACGCCCGAGGAACAAACAAAAGCGTTCGAGACGCTCACCGCGAAATATAACGAGTACGGCCGGCCGGTGAAGTCGCTCACGGATCTTAAGACGAGCGAGATCGCTTCGTCGACGCTTCGCGAAGGAACCGACACGCACGACGAGGATCTCGGCAAGCCGCGAGAAATTAAAGCGGCGCAAATCGGCGAGTTCGAGCGAGCTCAGGCGACGCAAATCGCGCCGATCGAGCGCGTCACTCGTCCGGATCTTGGACAGGTCGAGCGGTTCGCCGGAGCGACGCTCTCCCCGGCTGAGCGAATCACCGCGGCAACGGTCGGACCGGCGTTCACTATCGACGCCGCTCAGATCGACCGGGCCGGCGGCGATCCGTATCGCACAAAACAGCTCGCGCTCGCCGATGCACTCGAGCGGCAAGCTCGAGGCGAGGGACCGTCGCTCGCTCAGCTTCAGTTACAAGCGGCCGGAGATCGTCTCATTGCGAATCAGCGCGCCGTTATTGCGTCACAGCGTGGAGTGAATCCGGGCCTCGCCTTGCGGACCGCGTCTCGCGGAGCCGGCGACCTCGGCGCACAGCTCGCACAGCAAGCCGTGATCGCGCGCCTTCAGGAACAGCGGAGCGCACAGGAACAACTCGGAGCCGTTACCGCCTCGGGCCAAAGCATCGAAGCTCAGATCGCGGCGAATCAGGCCGCTCTCGTTCAGGCATCAGCCCAAGGGAATCAGCAAGCGATCAACGCTCTCACGGCGGAACGCGCTCAGCTTGAGCAACAGGCATCGCTCGCGAACCAAGCGGCCGGGAACCGTGCGGCCGAAGTTCAGGCCGGGCTCGCGCAACAAGCCGGGCTCGCAAATCAGGCCGCGACGAATCAGCGGCAAGTTGAACAGGGTGAAATTAATCTCCGAGCGGATCTCGCAAACCAGATCGCCGAAAACACTCGCGGAACGAATCAGGCATCACTCGATCAGTCGACGAACGTCTTCAACGCCGGGCAAGCGAACACACGGACGCTTCAACAGGCGACGCTCGAGCAAGCCGCGACGCAAGGAAACCAATCGGCGGTTAACACCTCGAAGCTCACTCAGGGCAGTATCAACGCGGGCGTTTCTCAGGCTGAGATTGCGGCCGGCGCGCAAATCGCCGCCGCAAACGCCGCGGCTAACGCTGCGATCACCGCCGCAAATATCGGCGCGAACGCCTCGACGACAAACGCCGCGATCAACGCCGCGACGAACCTCGGAAACCAGGGCGCTCAGCAGGGCGGCGCCGCGGAGACAGCGGGCTCAAATGCTACAGCCTCGAACAATCAATCCGGAGCTCAGATCACGGGAAGCTTGATTCAGGCCGGCGGATCTGTCGGCGCCGCGCTTGCCTCGGACGAACGCTTGAAAAAGGACGTCAAGCCGGCCGGTCGTGACGTGCGGGCTTTTCTCGACGCACTCGATGCGGAGAGCTACAGATATAAAAATCCGGGACGCGACGGAAAGGGCGAGAAGGTCGGCGTCATGGCTCAGGATCTTGAAAAGACGAAATCCGGAAAGTCGATGGTCGAGGACACTCCCGACGGGAAGCACGTTAATTTTCAGCGCGGCCTCGCGGTCATTCTCGCCGCCGTTGCCGACTTGAATAAGCGCACGAAACAGCTCGAAGGGGGGAAAGCATAATGGAACGAGGCGCGGATACTTGGCAGCCGTCACCCGAAGAAATTGAACAGCTCCTTTCCGGCGGATACATCACCCCGGAGACGGCCGCGCTTTTCCCTTCACCGGAGCCCGCACCGCCGCCCGCTCCGATTGACACTCAGGCCGATTGGATGTCCGAGCTCGCTCGT
>Ga0187893_10002812_pt1 | contig 37129 bp, 39 predicted proteins | sample MA1701074metaG_FD_139574 | JGI IMG/M metagenome (GOLD analysis project Ga0187893, IMG submission 139574) | White microbial mat communities from a basaltic lava cave in the Kipuka Kanohina Cave System on the Island of Hawaii, USA - MA170107-4 metaG ... | reverse complement strand
TTGATCACCATCCCCGATGACGTGAACGTGATCGCCACCTACCCGATCGCGGTCGTGTCCGGATCCGAGGAGGCCGACCTCGCGCAGCGCTTCGTCGACTACATCCTCGGCGAGGGACAACAGACCCTCGCCGACTACGGGTTCCTCCCGGCCTAGGCGCCGGACACCGTTCGGCTTCACCGTCTTGGCGGCGCTCGGCGTCGCGCTCGTCGGGCTGCCGCTGCTCGGCCTGGTGATCCGGACGCCATGGTCGCGCGCCGGCGAGGTCCTCGCGAGCGAGACGGCGCTCACCGCGCTCCGCCTCTCGCTCGTGGTCGCCACGGCGGCCGCGGCGATCTCGTTCGTCACCGGGTTCCCCCTCGCCTGGGCCCTCGCGCGCGGCTCCTTCCGAGGCAAGGCCCTCGTGCGGGCGCTCGTCGTCCTCCCGCTCGTCATGCCCCCGGTCGTAGCGGGGGTCGGTCTGCTGGCCGCGTTCGGCCGGCGTGGCGTGCTCGGCTCGTGGTTGTACGAGTGGTTCGAGGTCCAGATCGTCTTCACGACCTGGGCGGCGGTGCTGGCGGCCACGTTCGTCTCGTTCCCGCTCGCGGTGCTCGCTCTCGAGGCCGGCCTGCGCGGGCTCGACGAGCGCCTCGAGGACGCCGCCTCGACGCTCGGGGCCTCACGTTGGTACGTGCTCCGACGCGTCACGTTCCCGCTGATGGCGCCGCAGATCGCGGCGGCGCTCGTCCTGTCATGGGCACGGGCGCTCGGCGAGTTCGGGGCAACGATCACGTTCGCCGGCAACCTCCAGGGCCGAACACAGACGCTCCCCCTCGCGGTGTTCGAGCGGCTCCAGACCGATCCCGACGCCGCGTTCGCCATCTCGATGCTCCTGATCGCCGTGGCGTTCGCCGTGATCCTCGCGCTCCGCGGGCGGTTCCTGCGATGACGCTCGCGATCGACGTCGTCGTTCGTCGCGAGGATCTCTCGGTGCGCGCCGCGTTCGACGCCGAACGCGGCGAGACGCTCGCGCTGCTCGGACCCAACGGTTCGGGCAAGTCCACCCTCGTCGGCGCGATCGCCGGCCTCGTGCCGCTTTCGGAAGGCCTCGTGGAGCTCGAGGGCACCGTGCTGGACGACGCGATGCGCGAGACCCACGAACCACCCGAGCGCCGTCCGATCGGCGTGGTCTTCCAGGACCTGCTCCTGTTCCCGCATCTGTCCGCCCTCGAGAACGTCGCCTTCCCGCTGCGAGCGCGAGGGGTCCCAACCCCGGAGGCGCGCGACCGGGCGCGACGTCTGCTCGAGCGCCTCGAGGTCGACGCGCGCGCGCACGCCAAGCCGCGTGAGCTCTCGGGCGGCGAGGCGCAACGCGTGGCGCTCGCGCGAGCCCTCGTCCCCGAACCCACGCTGCTCCTGCTCGACGAGCCGCTGTCGGCCCTCGATGCTGGGGCGCGCCCGAGGATCCGCGACCTGCTCCGCCGCGAGCTCCGGGCGTTCGACGGCGTGCGGATCCTCGTGACGCACGACCCGGTGGAGGCGTCCTCGCTCGCCGACCGCCTCGTGATCCTCGAGCAGGGCGAGGTGACACAGATCGGCACGCCGGAGGAGGTCCGGACCGCGCCGAGGACACGGTACGCGGCGGACCTCGTCGGCGTGAACGCGTTCGTCGGTCGGCTCGAGCCGCTCGAGGAAGGAGCCGGCCGCCTGGTGACGGGGGAGGGGGAGATCGTCGTGCCCTGGCCGGAGTGGGACGTGGTCGGCGACGTGATCGGGATCGTCCGACCCGCCGACATCACGCTGTGGCTCCAGCGGCCCGCCGGCTCGGCCCGCAACGTCAACCGAGGGCCCATCACCTCGGTCACGGTGGAGGGCGATCGGGCTCGGGTCCGGATCGCATCGGACCCTCCACTCGTCGCGGAGGTCACGGTCGGCTCCCTCGAGCGCCTCGGCCTGCACGATGGTGTGGATGTCTGGACATCGTTCAAGGCCGTGGAGGTCGAGCTGTCCCCGGCGTAGCGGCTCGACCACGTAAGCTTGAGGGCCCATGTCCGAGATCACCGAAGCCCGCGACGAGGCGGAGGAGCAACCGCCGCCGACGACGGAAGCGCCGTCCGAGAAGACCGAGAAGGCCGAACAGGCGCAGAAGGCCGGATCCCGCTCCTGGTCCTCGCCCGACACCGAGAAGGAGGAGGACTCCGGTCGGAGGTTCGTCGGTTCGACGCCGTTCCTGATCCTGGTCGCGCTCGGAGTCGCGATCTTGATCAAGACCTTCGTCGTGCAGGCCTTCTACATCCCCTCCGAGTCGATGGTCCCCACGCTCGAGGTCGGCGACCGCGTGTTCGTGAACAAGATCCTGTTCGACGCCGGCGACATCCATCGCTTCGACGTCGTGGTCTTCGAGAACCCGAACAGCGAGGAGCTGCCCGATCGCAGCGTGATCGGCGGCTTCCTCCACTGGCTCGGCGAGGGCATCGGCCTGTCGCAGCCGGAGAACGAGGACTTCATCAAACGCGTGATCGGGCTCCCCGGCGAGACGGTCGAGATCCGCCGTCACACCGTCTACGTCGACGGACGTCCGCTCGACGAGCCGTACCTCACCCGAGCCGCGCGGCAGGCCAACGGCGACTGGGGTCCCAAGACGGTGCCCGAAGGCACGCTGTTCGTGATGGGCGACAATCGCGGGAACTCGGCGGACAGCCGGTTCGGCCTGGGGTTCGTGCCGATCGACAAGGTGGTCGGCAAGGCGTTCATCGTGATCTGGCCGCCCTCCAATGCCGGCGGCCTGAGCTAGCGGCCGCCCTCGGCTTCCCACCACTCGTCGAGCAGCCGGTACGCCTCGGCCTCGTCGATCGGCCCGCGGTCGAGCCTGACCTCCATGAGGTAGTCGAGCGCGCGCCCGACCTTCGGCCCGGGCGGGATCCCCAGGTGCTCCATCACCTGACGGCCGTCGAGCGGAGGACGCATCGCGTCCAGGTTCTCCTCCTCGGCCAGACGCGCGATCCGGTCCTCGAGATCGTCCTGCAACGCCTCGAGCTTCTTCGCCTTCAGGCGGTTCTGCGTCGTGCAGTCCGCGCGCGTGAGCTGGTTCAGCAGGTCCAGGAGCGGGCCCGCATCGCGGACGAATCGGCGGACCGCGCTGTCGGTCCATCCGCTGTAGCCGTGGAACCGCAGGTGCATCTCGACCAGGCGGGTCACGTCGTCGACGACCGTCGTCGGGTAGCGCAGCGCCTGGAGCCGCTCGCGCGCCATCCGGGCGCCGACCACCTCGTGGTGGTGGAAGCTCACGCCGTCCGCCGTGATCTGACGCGTCGAAGGCTTGCCGACGTCGTGCAACAGCGCGGCGAGACGGAGCGACAGGACCGCGTCGCACCGATCGACCACCGCGAGCGTGTGGTGGAACACGTCCTTATGCCGCTGCACCGGATCCTGCTCGAGCCGCAGGGCGGAGACCTCGGGCAGGAACTCGTCAGCGAGACCGCTCTCGACCACGAGCTCCAGACCCCGGGAGGCCGCGGGCGCGAGCAGCAGCTTGGACAGCTCGTCGTGGATCCGCTCGGCGGAGACGATCCGCAACCGGTCGCGCATCCGACCGATGGCCTCGACGACCCGCGGCGCCGGCGTCATCTCGAGCTGTGCGGTGAACCTGGCAGCGCGGAGCATCCGGAGCGGGTCGTCGCCGAACGCCACGTCGGGTTCGAGTGGCGTGTCGAGCCTGCGCGCCGCCAGGTCCTTGACGCCGCCGAACGGGTCGATGAACTCGCCCTCGGGCAGCCGCACGGCCATCGCGTTCACCGTGAAGTCTCGCCGCGACAGGTCCGTCCGAAGGTCGCGACCGAACGTCACCGCCGGCTTGCGGTGCTCGGCCGCATAGACCTCCTCGCGGAACGTGGTCACCTCGAGCAGGAGCTCGTCCTTGCGGGCACCGAGGGTCCCGAACCGCACCCCGGCCAGGTACTGTCGGTCGGCCCATCCGCGCAGGATCCTCGTGGACTGCCGCGGCACGGCATCGGTCGCGAAGTCCAGGTTGTCTCCGAGCGGACGCCCGAGGAGATGATCACGGACCGCGCCACCCACCAGGTAGAGCTCGTGCCCGGCCAGGCGGAACCGTTCGCCCAGCTCGGTGGCGACGGGAGGGACTTCGAGGAGCGCCCCGGCGTTCACCGGCGCGAAGGATGGACCATGGCTCGGGTCAGGATACCCCCGCGCTCGCAGTCGCCCGCTCGCCGACGGCGAGGACTAGCCGATCGTCCCGACCGGACCCCGACCGCTCGAGCCCTGCAGCGCGAGGACGAAGTCGTGGGGGTTCGACGAGGCGAGCTTCGCGTCCTCCTCTGTGACCAGTCCATCGCGCACGAGCTTGACGAGCGCCTGGTCGAAGGTCTGCATGCCGTAGTAGCCGCCCTCGGCGATGATGTCGTGCAGCTCCCATGTCGCGTTCGGGGTGATGATGCGGTCGTACACGCGGCCGTTCGCCACGAGCACCTCGACCACCGGCACGCGCCCCTTGCCGTCGGCACGCGGCACCAACCGTTGCGACACGATCCCGGCGAGCGCGCCGGCGAACGAGGTTCGGACCTCGCGCTGGTGCGACGCCGGGAACAGGTCGAGCAGCCGGTTGATCGTCTCGGTCGAGTCGATCGTGTGCATCGTGGAGATGACGAGGTGACCGGTCTCCGCGGCCTGGATGGCCGACAGGGCAGACTCGGGGTCGCGGATCTCGCCCACGAAGATCACATCGGGGTCCTGTCGCACGACGTGGCGCAGCGCCGTCGCGTACGACTCGGTGTCCAGCCCGACCTCGCGCTGCTCGATGATGGACCGGTCGTCGTCGTGCACCACCTCGATGGGGTCCTCGATCGTGACGATGTGCGTTCGACGCGTCCGGTTGATGTGGCCGATCATCGAGGCGATCGTCGTGGTCTTGCCGGTGCCGGTTGGGCCCGTCATCAAGATGAGCCCCCGGGCCGAGTTCGCGAGCTCCTCGACGATCGGCGGCAGCAGCAGCTCGGACACGGTCGGGACCTCCGAACGCACCCGACGGATCGCGAGCCCCACGACGCCCCGTTGGCGGAACACGTTGACGCGGAACCGTCCGACGCCGGCCATCGTGTGGCCGAGGTCGGACTCGTTCGTCTTCGTGAACTCGTGGCGGTTGTGGTCGGACATCAAGGCCTCGGCCGCCGCCGCCGTCTCGTGGGCGGACATCGGAGGGAAGGAGGTGGGTCGCAGCTCCCCGTCGATCCGCACGAACGGGACGTTGCCGGACTTGAGGTGCAGGTCGCTCGCGCCCACCTCCACCATGTGCCGCAGCAGCTCGCTGACGTCCACCCTAGGCCTCCTGCTCCTGCTCGTGCTCGAGCGTCGACTCGATCTCCTCGAGGTCTCCCTTCACTTTTCGGCGCGCAGCCAGGATCTTTGAGCCGCCGATCACCAGCAGTAGGATCACCAGCACCGCGATCCCGAAGGGGGTGGCGTACCGCTCTAGGCGCTCGTAGCTCTCGCCGAGCGCGTAGCCGATGAGGGTGTGCCCGACCCCCCAGATGACGGCCCCCGCGACGTCGTAGCCGAGGAACCGTTTCCACGGCATCTGCGAGACCCCCGCCACGATGAAGCCCACGCTGCGCACCACCGGGATGAACCGGCCGAAGAACACGGTCTTGCCGCCGTGCCGCTGGTAGTAGCGCTCGGCCGCCACCAGCCGCTCGGGGGTCACGAACAGCTTGCGCCCGTGGCGTTCGAGGAACCCACGGCCGAATCGCCGCCCGATCCAGTACCCGACGTTGTCGCCCAAGATCGCTCCCACGACCGCCGTCGAGGCGACCACGGGGAGCCAGAGATCGCCGAGGCCCGCGTAGACTCCGCCGATGATCACGAGCGTTTCGCCGGGAACGATCACGCCGGCGCCGATCGAGTTCTCCAGGAACGTCGCCGCGAACACGACGACGTACCCCCACGGGGCATCCATGTACGGGCGGAAGAAGTCGATGACGCGCTGGACCACGGCGGCCAAGTATAGGAACGCCGTTCGTCCGCCCCGGACCTGATGCCCCCCGACCGGCACTGATGGAGACGCGGAGCGAGGTCTCGGCGGGCGGCGTCGTGTACCGACGAACCGGTGAGGCGGTCGAGCTCGCGTTGGCCGCGCGGAGAACGCGCCGCGGCGACCTGGCCTGGGGTCTGCCGAAGGGCCTGATCGAGCCCGACGAGTCAGACGAACAGGCCGCGCTGCGCGAGGTCCGCGAGGAGACGGGGCTCGAGGCCGTCATCGAGTCCGACCTCGGTGACGTCCGCTACTTCTACGTTTGGGAGGGGGTGCGCGTCCGAAAACGCGTCCGCTTCTTCCTCATGCGCGCCACTGGCGGAGACGTCGCCGACCACGACGCCGAGATGGAGGACGTGCGGTGGTTCCCGCTGCAGGCAGCCCGACGGCGGGCGACCTACCGGGGCGAGCGCGACGTGATCGAACGCGCGGCCGAACGTCTCTCGTGACACCGGCGCAGGCAGGGCTCGGCGTCCTCGTCGGTGCGTCGGGCCCTCACTTCGCGGTGATCGGCCGCGGCCGGGTTCGTCTCGGGATCTTCCTCGTGCTCACGTTCGGCGTGGTTCCGGGAGCGCGGATCGGCGCTCGGATCGCGCTCGGGGCGCGCGAGCGAGCGCTGCGGGTGACCGTGGGGGTGTTCCTCCTCGTGGTCGCCGTCGCATACGGGGCGTCCGAGCTCGCCTCCCCCCCGCAGGACCGGGGGTAGGATGACGGGACCGATCATGCGACGGCCGGTGCCGCTCGTCCTCGCGCTCCTGTTCCCGCTCCTGCTCCCAGCCCCGACGACACAGGCGCAGGAGTTCCCATCCGCCCGGCTCACGCTGCTCTCGCAGACCCCGTGGAACTCCCCGACAGCGCGCGAGCTCGAACTGCGTTTCCGCGCCGAGAACCTCGGGACCCTGCCGCTCGAGGACCTCTCGATCGGCGTCACGCTCTACTCGCGGGTCCTTTCCCGGAGCGCGTACGAGCTCTCGCTCATCGGCGACCCGGCCGTCGTGATCCACGGAGAGACCCTCCCCCGCGAAGGCGCGCTCGAGCCCGGAACCTCCCGCGATCTCGAGATCTCGCTCACCCTGGACGCCGGCATCGACCCCGAGCACTCGGGGGTCTACCCGCTGAAGGTCGACCTCCGGAGCGGGTTCACGTCGATCGCCGAGCTCCGCACGCCGGCGATCTTCCTCGTCCGCCAGCCCGAGACGCCGCTCGTGCTCTCGTGGACGTTCGTGCTCGACCACCCGATCACGTTCGCCCCCGACGGGACGTTCACCGACACCAGCCTCGAGATCGCGCTCGCGGCGGGCGGCCGGCTGAACGGACAGATCCGCGCGCTCACGGAGCTGGCAGCCGACGCTGCCCTGATGCCGCTCGACCTGGCCATCTCGCCCGTGCTGCTCACCCAGCTCGGCCGCATGCGCGATGGATACGTCGTCTCCGAGGGCGGCCAGGTACGTGCGGTCTCCGAGGGAGAGGGCGGCGCCGCGCTCGCCACGCAGGCGCTCGCCGACCTGCGCCGCGTCGCGGAGTCCCCGAACGTGCGGGTCACCGCGCTCCCGTTCGCGACGCCCGAGCTCCCGTCCCTGTACAACGGGGGCCTCGCCCGCGACGTCGACGCGCAGCTCGAGCAGGGTCGCGAGGTCGCCGCGACGGTCCTGCAGACGACCACCGTCGATGGGCTCCTGCGCCCGCCCGGCGCCGCCCTGGACGAGCTCACCCTTCGGGAGCTGTCCGGCAGCGGCATCTCGACCCTGATCGTCGGGCCGAGGACGATCTCCCTCCCCGAGCAGCCACTCGGATTCGTCGGTCCGGCGACCGCGGAGGTCGGCGGCGCGGCTCTGACCGCGATCGTGCCCGAGCCGGCGACCGACGCCCTGCTGATCGCGTCCGCCGGCGACGACCCCGTCCGAGGCGCGCAGGTCGCCCTCGGCGCGCTCGCGACGATCTGGCAGGAGCTCCCGGGCGAGGTTCGCGGCGTCGCGCTCGTCCTCGGCGAGGACACGCCGTTCCCAGGAGCCTTCTTCACGCCGTTCGTCCGAGGGGTCACGGGCGCCCCCTGGCTCCGGTTGATGGGCGCGTCGGAGTTCGTGGCGACGTTCCCCGCCGCTGAGGGCGCACAGCTCACGAACCCGTCGTTCCGCAGGTTCCCCGTCACCTACGTCGCGTCGCTGCGACAAGCCCAGCGGCGGGTCGACACGCTCCGGTCGATGCTGCCGGCCGAACACCTCGAGCCGATCCGCCTCGACACGATGCTCCTGCTCGCCGAGGCCCGGCAGTTCCTCTCGGCTCCGAGCGACGGGCTCGAGTTCGTGGGGTCGGTCCGCGAGAGCGTCCAGGTCGTGCTCGACGAGCTCACGCTGGACATCGTCCCGGCGGTGACCTTGTCCGCGGAGTCGGGCGACATCCCCGTCACCGTCTCCAACGACGGCGGGGACACGTTGCGCGTCACGGTCCGGCTGGTCTCCCCCAACCTTCGCGAGGTGCCGAGCCAGGAGCTCGAGCTCGGGCCGGGTGGCTCGGAGACCCTGCGCTTCCCGGTCGAGCTCCGTTCCACCGGGCGGTTCGACGTCTCGGTGCAGATGCGGTCGCCCAACGGGCGGGTGATCGGTCGCGAGACGCTCGTGGTGCGTTCGACCGCCTACAACCGGGTGGCGCTGTTGATCACGATCGGCGCCGCACTGCTGCTCGTTTCGATCTGGGCGAGGAGGTTCCTGCCACGTCGGACGTCGTGACCCCCGACCCCACCGACGCGCCGCCTCCGGATCCGACGGGTTCGTTCGTCCGCAACACCGTGGTGATGTCCGTGGGCACCGGCCTGTCGAGGCTGACGGGCTTCGCTCGCCTGTCGGCCATGGCGTTCGCGATCGGTATCACCGAGAGCAGGCTGGCCGACGCCTACAACATCGCCAACGTCACGCCGAACATCCTGTACGAGCTCGCGCTCGGCGGGATCTTGACCTCCGTCCTGGTGCCCGTAGTCGTCGAGTGGCTCGACACGCGGGGACGGCAGGAGGCCTGGGACGTCGTCCGCCGGCTGTTCACGCTGGCGATCATCGTCCTGTCGGCGATCGTCGCGCTCGGGATCGTGCTCGCGCCGTGGATCGTCGAGCTCTACACCTCGGGGGTTCCGGCCTCCGAACGCGACGCGGTCGGCGATCTCAGCACCTTCTTCCTGCGCTGGTTCATGCCCCAGGTGCTGTTCTACGGCCTCGGCGCGATCGCGACCGGTCTGCTGAACGCCCATCGGCGCTTCGCAGCCCCGATGTTCGCGCCGATCCTGAACAACCTGATCGTGATCGGCACGTTCGCGACGTTCGCGGCGATGCCGGGGCCGGCCGCGGGGTCGATGGAGGTCGCGACCGATGTCCAGCGGTTCGTGCTCGCGATCGGTACGACGCTGGGGGTCGTCGGCATGACGGTGGCGCTGTGGCCCTCGGTGCGCGCGACGGGCTTCCGGTTCCGTTGGATCGCCGACCGGCGGCACGACGCGGTCCGCAAGATCGTGCGGCTGGCCGGCTGGGTGGTCGTCTACGTGGCCGCGAACCAGCTCACCTACCTGGTGATCCTGATCATGGCCGCCAGGGAGCGGGGCGGGTACACCGCGTACGCGGCGGGGTTCATCCTGTTCCAGCTACCGCACGCGATCTTCGCGGTCTCGATCTTCACGGCGCTCTTGCCGGCGATGTCCTCGCGATGGGCGGCGGACGACCTCGAGGGGTTCCGCGCGCTCCTCGCCCAGGGCCTCCGCGCGACCGGCGCCGTCCTGATCCCCGCGGCGCTCGGCTACATCGTGCTCGCACGCCCGATCGTGCGGCTCCTCCTCGAACACGGGGCGACCGGGGCGGCGAGCGGCGACCTGGTTGCCGAGGTCCTCGTGCTCTTCGCGATCGGACTGTTCGGGTTCTCGACGTTCCAACTGCTGCTCCGCGCGTCCTACGCGATGCAGGACTCGCGAACCCCCGCACTCGTGAACCTCGCCGGCGTGGTCCTCCACCTCGTGCTGAACGCGCTGTTCTTCTTCACGTTCGAGCTCGGTGTCCAAGGACTCGCGCTCGGTCACGCCGCCACATACGTCTTCGTGTCCATCGTGATGGTGGTGCTGATCCGGCGACGTCTGGGGGGGATCGACGGCGGTCGGATCGTCTCGTCGCTCGGACGCGTCGTGGTCGCCGGCACCCTCACCGCCGGGGCGGCCTGGCTCGTCGCCGAGGGCGTCGAGCGATGGCTCGGCACGGGGACGCTCGGCGCCCAGGCGGTGCAGGTGCTCTCGGCGGTTGCGACGGGGATCGCGGTCTTCGTCGCGTCGGCTGCCGCCCTTCGGATCGAGGAGCTCGACATGGTGCGGAAGCGGCTGGCGGACAGGTGGCGGAGATGAACGTTCGCGACGACGAGCGCGGCCTCGTCGGCAAGATCGTGGTGCTGTGGCTGGTCGTCCTGGCGATCGCCGCCGTCCTCGCGGTCGACGTCGGATCGATCGTGCTGGCGCGCGTGCGGACCTCCGATCTCGCGGGCGATGCCGCGGTTGCCGCCGCGGACACCTTCGAAGAGACCGGGGACGAGGAGGCGGCGAAGCTCTCCGCACTGGAGACCATCGAGGATTCGGAGCACCGGGCCCGCCTGAAGCGGATCAGGTTCGGGCCCAACCAGATCACGCTCGTGCTCACCGCACAGGCGGGGACCATCCTTGTCGGGAACGTCCCATGGTTCGATCAGCTCGCGAAGGTCACGGTCACCGGATCCACCGCCGGATAGCGCTCGGAGCGCTCAACCACCCCGCTTAGACTGCCGGGCGTGACTCAGGCCCAGGCGACCGATCGCGGCCTCCCGATCCTCGGACGGCCGCCGAGCCCCACCGCGGGAGCGACACGTGCCTGACAGCGGTCCGCGGGATGAGGACCTGGTCCGCCGATTCCTCTCGGGCGACCGAGCCGCATTCGCCGCCCTCGTCGAACGCCACGAGCGCCGGGTCTACAACCTCGCGCTTCGGATGACCGGTCGCGAAGAGGACGCCCGCGATGCCGCGCAGGATGCGTTCCTCACCGTCCTGCGCAAGCTCTCGTCGTTCCGAGGCGAGGCCGCGTTCACCACGTGGCTGCACCGCGTCACGATGAACGCGTGCTACGACCTGCTCCGCAAGCGGCAGCGGGCCCCGCTCTTGGACCGTGGGGACGACGACCTGCCGCGCGTCGAACCGCCGCCGGCCCCCGACCACTCCGACCTGTCGGACCTGTCGATCGACGTGCAGCGGGCGCTGATGCGGGTCCCCGAAGACTTCCGGGCCGTCATGATCCTGCACGACGTGCACGACCTGCCGCAGGAGGAGGTAGCCGCGATCGTGGGTATCCCGGTAGGCACGGTGAAGTCGCGCCTGCACCGGGGCCGGGTCGCCCTGGCGAAGGCCATGGGGGGGTCCCCGCCCCGGCCCGGCGCGCGGACCTCGCAACCCGGGGAACGTGAAGGTGCGTCCGGATCGTCCGAAGGAACGATGTCCCCATGACCCATCCCGAGGAGCTCCTCGCTGGCTACGTCGACGGTACGCTCGAACATCAAGAGCGCGCCGTCGTCGACGCACATCTGGGTGCGTGCACGCGGTGCCGGCACGAGATCGAGCTGGCTCGCGGCGCGAGAACCGCTCTCGCCGCCCTCGAGGACGCCCCGGTCCCCTACGGCCTGACCGACCGGGTCGTGGCCGAGGCGGGTCGGCGGTTCGAACGGCGCAAGGTCGTGGTGTGGGAACGGCTGCAGTGGGCGGCCGGACTCGCTGCCGCGGCTGCACTGGTCCTGGTGGTGGTGCTGAACGTTGGAGGGGAACCGGACCGGGACCTCGGCGCCGCGGCGACCGGGGCGACAGCGGCGATCGAGGCTCCGGAGGCGGGCCAGGACACCGCCCCCTCGGCGGACCTCCCGCCGTTCCAGGGCCTCGAGGAGCAGCAAGGGGTCGGGTACGACGATGCGGGCGTTCGAACGCTCGCCCAGGACACGGTCGATGCCATCGCGAGCGGCGGCGAGACGGCGCCCGTCATGGAGTCGATGTTCAGGGCTGCCGACGAGGGACTGGCCTGCATCGCCCGGAGCGGCGGGCCGGTGGACGATGCGAACTCCACGCTCGTTCGGATGATCCTCGCCGAGTACGAGGGGACACCGGCGTACTTCGCGGTGTTCGCCGAGGGACCCGGGGCGGGACAGCCGGCAAGCACGATCGTGGTCTGGATCGCAGCCGAGGGCGACTGCCGGCTCCTCTCCGCGGCGTCCCTCAGGTTCTGACCCCCACCCGGGGCGTGAAGGTTCGAGCTCGCACTCGTAGAGTCTCCGGTCGTGAGGTATCGCGTCGAGCAACTCGCGGCCGCGTGCGACGTCTCCGTCGACACGATCCGCTACTACCAGTCCCGAGGGCTCGTCCCGGCCCCTGAGCGCGAAGGGCGCCTGGCCTGGTACGACGAGCGTCACCAAGAGCGGATCCGGAAGGTCCGAGCACTCCAGCAGAAGGGGCTCACGCTCGCCGCGATCTCACGCGTCCTGGGCGACGGACAGGGCGAGCCCGATGCGGATCTCGCGCTCGCCGTCGCGGTCGCGCGGGGGGAGAGCCTCCAGGACGAGCTGCTCACGCTCGAGGAGTTCGCAGGTCGGAGCGGCGTCCCCGCATCTCTGATCCAGGCCGTCGAACGCGAGGGGATCGAGCTGGGCCGCAAGGTTGACGGGGAGACCAGCTACACCGCGACCGACATTGAGATCGTCCGAGGGGCGCTGCGCCTGCTCGAATTCGGCTTGCCCCTCGGCGAGCTGCTCGAGCTCGCGAGGGACACGAACGCGGCGATGGTCGGTCTGGCGGCGCGCGCCGTCGAGCTGTTCGACCGGCACGTGCGCAAGCCGATCATCGACACATCGGGCCCGGGCGAGGATGCCGCGGCGCAGCTGGTCGAGGCGTTCGACGTCCTGCTGCCCGCCGTGACCAACCTCGTTGCCAACCACTTCCGCAGGGTGCTGCTCGCCGAGGCCGAGGAACGGCTCGGATGACCGGAAGGCCGATCGAAGACCTGGAGCTTCCGAGCGGGGCCGACAAGGCCGTTGCGGTCCGCGGGATGTTCGACCGGATCGCCGGCCGGTACGACCTCGTGAACCGCGTGATGACGTTCGGGATGGACGGTGGTTGGCGACGACGCGCCGTTCGAGAACTGCGGTTGCCGGGGGGCTCTCGCGTCGTCGATCTTGCATGCGGAACCGGAGACCTGTGCACCGATCTGCTCGATGCGGGGTACCGGGCAATCGGCATGGACTTCTCGCGCGGGATGCTGCTCCGGGCGACGACCGTGGCGGCGCTGGTCGAGGCCGACGTCCTCCGCCTGCCGCTCGCGGACGCGAGCGTGGACGGTGCGACCTGCGGCTTCGCGCTCCGCAACGTCGTCGTGCTGGCCGCGCTGTTCGAGGAGGCGGCGCGCGTGGTGCGGCCCGGTGGACGCGCGGCGTTCCTCGAGGCGAGCGAGCCCGAGCGAAGGCTGCTGCGCGCGGGGCACGCGCTCTACTTCAAGCGCATCGTCCCGATGATCGGCGGCGTCCTGTCCGATCGTGACGCCTATCGGTACCTGCCCCGATCGATGGCCTACCTTCCGCCACCGGCCCGGCTCGTCGAGATGCTCGAACGTGCGGGGTTCGAGCAGGTGGAGCGGATCGTCCTGCTCGGTGGTGCCGCACAGCTCATCCTCGGCACACGGCGATGAGTCCGCGGCCTTCGGCGGCTCCATGACCGGGCTCTCGGCGACGGCCGAACGGCTCGGACCGTCGTTCGACCTCCTCGCCGGCTACCACGAGCGGGGGTTCTTCTTCGAGCGGGCCGGCCTCGGCGTCGCAGCGAGCGGCGAAGCCGCTCGCGTGCGCGCCGGGGCCGGCCCCGAACGCATCCTCCGGCTCGCCCGAGACCTCTCGTCAACGCTCGAGTCCATCGAGCGACATCCCGAGTGGCCGCCACCTCTCGCGGTCGCCTCCATCCCCTTCGACGACCGGCTCCCGGCCGAGGCGATCGTGCCGGCTCACGCGGCGGTTCGCATCGAGCAGGGTGAGACCTGGCAGGTGGAGGTCTCCTCGACCGGCTCCGCCCATCCGCACGGCGCGCGCGAACGGTGGGCGAGCCGCACGATGCCGCACCAGCCCTTCGAACCGATGCAGCTCCGCCCGGACCCGGAGCCGGACGAGTACGCCGCAGCCGTCGCCCTGGCCACCGATCGGATCCGATCGGGCGAGCTTCGCAAGATCGTGCTCGCGCGCACGATGCTCGTCGATGCCCGGCGGCTCCTGGAACCCAAGCAGCTGTTGTGGCGCCTTCGCGCCGTGGACCCCGACTGCTACGCGTTCGCGGTCCCGCTGCCGTGGACGGGCACGGCCGTGCTCGTCGGCGCCACCCCCGAGCTGCTGATCCGCCGTCGCGGCCGGATCGTCCAGGCGAGCCCGCTGGCCGGCTCGTCGCAACGGTTCGGCGACCGCACAAGGGATCGAGCGTCCGCGGACCGCCTGTTCGGCTCGGCGAAGGATCGCGAGGAGCACGCGGTCGTCGTCGAGGACGTGGCGCGCGTCCTCCGCGCCTTCTGCGACGACGTGGAGCACCCGCACGAGCCCGAGCTGCTCGGCACGGCGAACGTGTGGCACCTGGCGACCCCGTTCCGCGGACGGCTGCACGACCCGGGGATCACCGCGCTCGACCTCGTCGCAGCGCTGCATCCCACGGCCGCGGTGTGCGGCACACCTCGGGAGGTCGCGCTCGAGGCTCTCGCGATGCTCGAGCCGATCGATCGGGGCGGGTACGCGGGTCCGGTCGGCTGGGTCGACGCGAACGGGGACGGCGAGTGGGCGATCGCGCTGCGGTGCGCCGAGATCACCGGGACGACGGCTCGCCTGTTCGCCGGGGCCGGGATCGTGGCGGACTCGGTGCCGGAGGCCGAGCTCGACGAGACCGAGCGGAAGTTCTCGGCGCTGTTGGACGCGCTCCGCTGGGGCTAGCCGGGCCTCAATCCCCGGCCAGATCGAGCCACAGGGGCCCCTGCTCGGTCCCGAACCCCGCTCGCTCGTAGAACGGGATCGAGCGCTCCGTTGGCCACACGATCGCCTCGGCTGCGTTCGCGTCGCGCGCGTGGGCGAGCGCCGCGTCCATGAGCTCACCGCCGATCCCGGCGTCGCGCTGTTCGGGTTCCACGTACACGTTCGTCACGTAGACGATCGGCCGTTCGTCCCGGCGGCGGCTCGGGTGCGGCACCTTCTCGACGAACCGGAGCCAGATGCAGCCGACGATCCGCATGCCCTCCTCGGCGACCCACGCACGCCAGGACGAGCCGTCCACGAGGGTTTCGGTCACGAAGGTCCGGAACTCGGCCACGAACTCGTCGAACTCGCGGGTCACCGGCGTGCCGTGCTCGACGCGGAAGTCCCATCGCAGCCGGGCGAGCTCATCGGCGTCCTCGACCACCGCCGGCCGGATACGGGCGCTCACGCCGTTACCGCGCGGCGAACCAGGAGCGCGCGAAGCGCCAGCGCGACCACGATCGCGACCGCGATCCCGGCGAGAAGCGCTGGGAGCAACGGCGGGTTGTAGCTGGCGCCGCCGCTGTAGTCGATGCCAAGCAGGTTCGCGCACGAGGTCACCCCGCCGCTCGTCGAGCTCGGCGCGCTCCCCGGGAGCGAGGGAGCCGATCCGGACGATGAGCAACCGAGGGGGGCGACCAGCACATAGGTCGCGGAGAGCGCCCAGACCGACGCGAGCGTCGGCCAGAGCACGCTCCGTCGACTCCGCCAGGGATACACGATCAGCATGGGGACGCCGGTGAGCAGGAAGGGCGCACCGATGCTCAGGAGTCCGAAGAACCCGAACACGCACAGGGCGATCGCAAGAGCGAGGTACGCGAACGACTTCATGCTCACATCGTAGGACCGCCGATCGCCGAAGCCACAGCCGTGTGAACCTCGGCGTGGAGCTCGACGTTGCGCTCGCGATCGGTCGGCACCTCGACGACGTGAACACCGCCCGCTGCCCTCGCGCGCTCGATAGCAGGGATGAGGTCGGCGGCACGCTCGACACGGGTGTGACCCGCGCCGGCCGCGGAGCACACGGCAGTGAGGTCGACACCGTGTGGGGTCGCGAACAGCTCCTCGAACTCGGGGAGATCTCGCTGCGGGAGGAACGAGAAGATCGCGCCGCCGTCGTTGTTCGGCACGACGAAGACCACGTCGAGCCCTCGCCGCGCGCTCCAAAGCAGCGAGCCGACGTCGTGCAGCAGGGTGAGGTCGCCGCAGAGTGCGGTCGTCGGCACGCCGGATGCGGCGACGCCCAGCGCGGTCGAGACGAACCCGTCGATCCCACTCGCACCGCGGTTGGCCAGGACGCACAGGCCCTCGCGCGGCGCCATGTATGCATCGAGATCTCGGACCGGCATGCTCGAGCCGACGACGAGCGTCGAACCGAACCGGAGCGAAGCCGCGACATCTCGGGCGACGCGGCCCTCGAACGGCTCGTCGAGATCGTCGAGGAACGCGTCGACGGCCACGCGGGCCTGGTCGTCCGCCTCGAGCCACGCCTGGAGCCAAGCGCCGTAGTCGTCTTCCCTGATCTGAGCGCGCGCGTACCGGATGAACCGAGCGAGATCTGTGACGGCCCTGCCGGCTGCCACCCGATCCGGGTCGGCGACGAGGTCGTCGGGGTCGACGATCCACAGGCGCTCGGCGCGGGTAACGAAGGCCGATCCCGACCGGGAGGTGGGGGCGGCTCCTACCTGGACGACCAGCTGCGGGACGTGGCGGGAGACGAAGTCCTCGTTCGAGAGGAGGAACTGCCCGGCGGCCAGCGTCCCCGGTCTCCGCAGGCCGGAGGTCGGCTCCGCGATCACCGGCCAGCCCACGCGCATGGCGAGGTCGATGAGGCGCGGCTCCGGCGCACGGAGCGAGCCGACCAAGAACAGACCGGAACCCGCACCCCGCATCTCGGCGATGAGGTCCTCGACCCCCACGGCGTCGAAGACCGACGTGATGGAGACCGCACGGTTCGCCGGCCCCGGGGTGGTAACCGACGTCGGAACGAGCGGCTCTCGGAACGGCAGGTTCACGTGCACCGGGCCGGGCGGTGGCCCGAGCGAATGGGTCGCGGTCGCGTCGCCGATGGATCGCCACGTCTGGTCATCCGCGTCGTCCGATGGAACGGGCGTCTCCAAGAAGGCCTTCACGTGGCGCCCGAACAGCTCGGTCTGGTCGATCGTCTGGTTCGCGCCGAGGCCGCGCAGCTCCGGCGGGCGGTCGGCGGTGAGCAACACCAGCGGCGTACGCGACATCGAGGCCTCGATCGCGGCCGGATAGAGCTCGCCGGCCGCGGTGCCGCTGGTCGTCGCGACCGCGGCCGGCCGACGCGTCGCCTTCGCGATCCCCATCGCGAAGAACGCAGATGCCCGCTCATCGAGGTGGACGTGCACGCGCACTCCCGGGTGCCGCGCGAGCGCCAGCGCGATCGGCGTCGAGCGGGAGCCGGGTGAGATGCAGGCGTGCTCGAGTCCGGCGACGACGAGCTGGTCGACCAACGCGAACGCGCAGCGGAACGCGACGTCGCCCTCGGTCTCGGTCACGTCGCGGTCCACCGTTCGAGCACGAAGCCGAGCGCGAGCAGTGCCCCGAACCCCACCTGGAGCAACGCCGTCGCGACGAGCACCCGGATCAGGGCTCGTCCCTCCGCGGCTCCGACCTCTCGAAGCGGCCTGACCGCCAACCCGAAAGCAGCCAGCGCGAGGAGCGACCACTTGGGCAGCGCGGATCCCTCGTCGGCTGCACCGACGGAAACACCCGCCGGGACGGCCAGGAAGGCGACGGCCACACACGCTCTGTAGAGCGCTCGCGTCCCGCGCTCACCCAGCCGAACCGCGAGCGTGCGCTTGCCCGCGGCGGCGTCGGTCGGGATGTCCCGCAGGTTGTTCGCGACCAGGATCGCGACGGCGAGGAGTCCGACCGGGACGCTCGCCCACCAGGCGGAGCTCGGCACGAACTCGACCTGCACGTAGGCGGAGCCCGCGGTGGCCATGAGGCCGAAGAACGCGAACACCATCACCTCGCCGAGCCCGAGCTCCGCGTAGGGCCGAGGACCCCCGCTGTACAGCCACAGCGCGAGCATCGCGAGAGCGCCGATCGGAACGAGCCACCACGAGGTCGCGGCGGCGAGCGCCAGCCCGGCGACGCCCGCGACGAGGACGCAGACGAGCGACACGACCAGCACCGAGCGTGCGGAGGCCAGACCCGACGAGGTCAGCCGCGGCGGCCCGAGCCGGTCCGGCGTATCGATGCCGCGGACCCCATCGTGGAAGTCGTTGGCGAGGTTCACGCCGACCTGCAACGCGAGCCCGACGAGCAGCGCCGCGAGCAATCGCCACCAGATCTCGAACCCGGCCGACGCGGTGCCGACGACGACTGCGGTGATGCTCGCGCCGAGCGTTCGAGGGCGAGCGCCGCGCACCCAGACGGCGAGGCGGCTCACGGCCGCTTCGGGAACCTCGAGAAGTCCGGAGCGCGCTTGTCGAGGTACGCGTCTCGACCTTCCTGCGCCTCCTCGGACATGTAGTACAGGAGCGTGGCGTCGCCGGCCAGGTGCTGCACGCCGGCCAGGCCGTCGACACCCGCGTTGTATCCGGCCTTCAGCAGTCGGAGCGCGAGCGGGCTCATCGACAGCATCTCGCGGCACCAGCGCACGGTCTCGGCCTCCAGCTCCGCGAGCGGCACGACCGCGTTCACCAGACCCCAATCGAGCGCCGTAGCCGCGTCGTACTGCCGGCACAGGAACCAGACCTCCTTCGCTCGCTTCTCCCCGATCTGGCGCGCGAGCAGATTGATGCCGTAGCCGCCGTCGAAGGAGCCGACCTTCGGGCCCGTCTGGCCGAACCGCGCGTTGTCCGCCGCGATCGTGAGATCACAGCACAGGTGCAGCACGTGTCCGCCACCGATCGCGTACCCGGCGACCATCGCGACGACGGGGATCGGGAGTCGGCGGATCTGGATCTGCAGGTCCAGCACGTTCAGCCGTCCGATGCCGCGTTCGTCCACGTAGCCGTCGTCGCCACGGACCCGCTGATCGCCCCCGGAGCAGAACGCTTCGGTCCCCTGACCGGTCAGGATCGCTGCGCCGATCGCCGGGTCGTCGCGCGCCGCGTCGAGCGCGCGGCCCATCTCCACGACCGTCAGGGGTCGGAATGCGTTGCGGACCTCTGGGCGGTCGATCGTGATCTTGGCGACACCGTCCGCGGTCTCGTACCGGATGTCCGTGTACTCACCCGAGCTTGTCCAATCCATATGACCGATCACTCCTAGAGCGTGCGCTCGTATGGTTCGGCTAGCCTAGCGGATGTGGCTCGATCGCTTCTGGCTGCGGGCGGCATGCGGGAACGCGACCTCGTGGCCGTGGCCCGAGCGCCGGGGCCTGATTGGCTCGACCTCGTCCCGCAGATCTGGGCCGCAGGGGCAGCGTTCATCCCGATCGACCCCCGGCTCTCGGCGCCGCAGGCCGAAGCGCTCCTGCGTCTCGCACGACCAACGGTCGCGATCACCGAGGTCGACGGCCACGCTGCGGGGCGACGGATGGACGACGGGGTCCCGGCAGATGACGGCGTGGCGTTGGTCGTGCATACGTCGGGGACCGGCGGCGTCTCGAAGCTCGCGCAGTTCGAACGCGCCGCGGTCGCGGCGGCCGTGACGATCTCGGCCGACGCTCTCGCTGCGACGTCCGAGGACCGATGGCTCTGCTGCCTCCCGCTCGCGCACATCGGCGGCCTGCTGGTCGCGTTGCGCGGCGTGCTCCTCGGTGCGCCGGTGACGATCCATACTCGGTTCGATCCATCGGCGTTCATGCGGGAGAAGCGCTCCGTCTTCACCTCCCTGGTCCCGACGATGCTTCGACGGCTCCTCGACGCCGGTGCAGACCTCGCTGCGTATCGGGCGATCCTGGTCGGGGGCGACAAACTCCCGCCGGCGGATCGCGAGCGAGGTGGTCCGGCCGTCGTCCAGACGTACGGGCTCACCGAGAGCTGCGGCGGGATCGTCTACGACGGCCGCGCCCTCCCTAGTGTCGAGATCCGCCTGGGGGCCGCGAGCGCGATCGAGCTCCGTGGGCCGACGCTCATGCGCGGGTACCGATCCGATCCCCAAGCGACCGCCACGGCGTTCACGTCCGACGGCTGGCTGCGAACGGGCGACATCGGTGAGATCGACCAGAACGGGCGGCTGCGCGTCGAGGGGCGCGCCGACGACCTCATCATCTCGGGGGGCGAGAAGGTCTGGCCGGGCGAGGTGGAGTCGGCGGTCCGCACCCATCCGAAGGTGCTCGACGTGGCAGCCGCGGGACGGCCCGATGCCGAATGGGGACAGCGCGTCACGGTCTGGGTAGTGCCGGTCGACCCCCGAGACCCCCCCACCCTCGAGGAGCTCCGAGCGTTCTCCGCCGAGACGCTGGCCCGGCACCGGGGCCCGCGCGAGCTCGTGCTGGTCGAGACGCTCCCTCGAACGGCCTCGGGCAAGGTTCGGCGCGCCGAGCTCCCCGGTGCCCGGACCGACCCGGAATAGGCTGCGGTTATCCTCGGTAAAGAGGGAACGCATGGTCGAACAACGCAAGGTCGCCATCTTGGGGTCGGGGCCGGCCGGGTACACGGCTGCGCTGTACGCAGCTCGGGCGGACCTGCAGCCGCTGCTCCTGAAGGGCCTGGAGGCCGGCGGCCAGCTGATGCTCACGACCGATGTCGAGAACTACCCGGGCTTCGTCGACGGGATCTTGGGGCCCGAGCTGATGGATGCGTTCGAGAAGCAGGCCGCACGGTTCGACGCCGAGATCGTCGCGCAGTCGGCTACCCGCGTTGACCTGTCCGAGCGCCCCTTCGGCGTGTGGGCCGGCGATCAGGAGTGGCGGGCGGACACGGTCATCCTCGCGACGGGAGCGAGCGCGAAGTGGCTCGGCGTACCCGGCGAGGAGAACCTCCGGGGGCGGGGCGTGAGCGCCTGCGCCACGTGCGATGGCTTCTTCTTCCGGGATCGGGCGCTCGTGGTCGTCGGCGGCGGAGACACGGCGATGGAGGAGGCCACGTTCCTGACGAAGTTCGCGAGCAGCGTGACGATCGTGCACCGGAGGGACGAGTTCCGAGCCTCGAAGATCATGCAGGCCCGCGTGCTGTCCAACCCCAAGATCGACGTCGTCTGGAACACCGTGGTGGAGGAGATCGTGGGCGAGGGCGCGGTGACCGGCGTCCGTCTCCGCGACGTGCGGAGCGGTCAGACGAGCGAGTTCGCCACCGACGGCGTGTTCATGGCGATCGGGCACACGCCGAACACGGATCTCGTCAAGGGCCAGCTCGAGCTCACGGACACCGGGTACGTCGTGATCGAAGAGCCGACCACCCGCACGAGCGTCCCGGGGGTCTTCGCGGCGGGCGACGTCACCGACGTGATCTACCGTCAGGCGGTGACGGCGGCCGGGCAAGGGTGCAAGGCCGCGATCGATGCCGAGCGGTTCTTGGAGGCGGAGGCGCACGAGGCCTCGGGCACCGAGGTTCCACCGACCGGATGAAGGGGACGGATCGTGCTGATCGATGACGTGACGGATCAAGATTTCGATGATCGGGTGCTGCGTTCGCAGACGCCGGTGCTCGTGGACTTCTGGGCGGAGTGGTGCGTCCCGTGCCACATGGTGTCCCCCGTGGTCGAGGAGATCGGCCGGGACAAGGGAGAGATCCTGCAGGTCGCGAAGATGAACGTCGACGAGAACCCGGAGATCACCCGACGGTTCAGCATCCTCGGGATCCCCACGCTCATGCTGTTCAAGGAAGGCAAAGAGGTGGCCCGGATCGTCGGAGCGCTGGGGAAGGACGCGATACTGAAGAAGATCGATCCACACGTCGTCGCCTGACGGCGTTCCCCATCGCTCGTCCTGCGACGACGGTTGCCGAGGACCTCGCGGCGACGCAGACTCCTCGGATGGTCCACATCCGGCGCGGGGCACACGGCGAGGCGGTTCGGGACATCCAGCATCGCCTGCTCGGTGTGGGGATGCGCATCGACGCGGACGAGTTGGATGGAAGCTTCGCGGGCTCGACGGAACAGGCCGTGCGAACCTTCCAGCGGGACCGAGGTCTGCCCCAGGACGGCATCGTCGGGCCGGACACCTGGAGCCAGCTCGTCGAGGCAGGCTATCGGCTCGGGGACCGGACCCTGTACCTGCGGGCTCCCGCGTTCCGCGGCGACGACGTTCGCGAGCTCCAGCGGATGCTCAACGTGCTCGGGTTCGACGCGGGCAAGGAGGACGGCATCTTCGGCCCACGGACCGACGGCGGGGTTCGAGAGTTCCAGCGCAACGTGGCGGACAGGGTCGATGGGATCGCGGGGCTCGACACCGTGCAGGCGATCACGCGGTATCGTCCGTCCGAGGCGGGGCCGAGCCGCGCGGTCGTGCGCGAGGCCGAGGCCGCGCGCGGCCCCGGGCTGACCTTGGCCGGCGCGATCATCGCGATCGATCCCGATCCGAGCGTCGGCGAAGCGGAGACCCCGGTGAAGGTGGCGGCGTCGCTCGCCACCCTGCTCGAGCGAGTGGGGGCGCGGCCGGTCCTGCTCTGGGAGGGCTCGGAGGCTCCGGAGATCGGCGAGCGGGTACACCGAGCCAACGCCTCCGGGGCGGCGATCGTGATCTCGATCGGCCTGGGGTCGGGCGAACAGCTCCCGTCGGGCACCGCCACCCTGCACTACGGCACGCCGAGCACGCACTCCCCCATGGGCCGTCGGCTCGCCGAGTCGATCCACCAGCTCCTCGTCTCCGCACTGCGGCTCGAAGACGGTGGGGTGCAGTCGCGATCGATCGCGATCCTGCGCGAGACGCGCATGCCCGCGGTCCGGGTCGAGCCCGCGGTCGCCGGCGGCAGACCGGACGCGGAGCAGATCGCGAGGCCGTCGTTCGCGAACGATGTGGCCCGGGCGATCGCCGAGGGGATCGTCGCCTTCGCCCGACCCGCGCCCGCGCCAGCGCCCGCCGATCTCGCGCGATCCGTCTGACGGACGCCGGCTACGCCTTCGTCCGGCGGTCGAGCACGACCAGCACGACGCCGAGCGCGAGCCCGAGCACCAGCGCCTTCGCGGCGCGGCGGACCTCGTCCGGGGAGGGTCGATGCACCCCGTTATCGTAGGTTCGAGGGGAGGCCCATGCGTGCCACGCTCATGCTCGAGGGACAGGAAGGTGTCACCTGGCAGCAGTGGCTCGCGATCGCGCGCACCTGCGAACGACTCGGGTTCGAGGGTCTCGTCACCTCCGATCACTACCTCTCGGTCGTGTCGTCGGGAACCCCTGGGTCACACGACGCGTGGACGCTCCTCGGTGCGCTCGCGGCGAGCACGGAGCGCCTGCGCCTGGGCACGATGGTCTCCCCGGTGACGTTCCGCCTGCCGACGGTGCTCGCGAAGGCCGCGACGACCGTCGACCGAATCTCGAACGGCCGGGTCGAGCTCGGCATGGGCGCCGGATGGTGGGAGGAGGAGCATCGCTCGCACGGCATCCCATTCCCGGAAGCGGGTGTCCGGATGCAGATGCTCGAGGAACAGCTCGAGATCGTCCACGGACTGTGGTCGAACGACGAGTACTCGTTCCGCGGCCGCCACTACACGATCGAGCGGTGTCGGTTCGTCCATCGGCCGGTCCAACACCCGCACCCGCACCCGCCCATCGTCATCGGCGGCAAAGGCGGTCCACGGATGGCCGGGTTGGTGGGGCGCTGGGCCGACGCGTTCAACCGCGTCGGGGGAACGCCCGACGACGTGCGCGCGTCGTTCGAGCGCGTCGGCTCCGCCGTCGATCGCGCAGGACGCGACCCGTCCAGCGTGACGACGTCGTTCATGACCTGGGCCTTCGTCGGGAGGACCGATGCCGAGTGGAAGGCGCGGGTCGAGCATGCCCGGCGGATGGATCCCACCGCCGGACCGTTCGATGACTACCTGGCGGATATCTCGCGTGACTGAATCGTGGGAACGGTCGCGCAGGCGATCGACCGGATGAACGCCTACGCCGCGGTGGGCGTGCAGCGCTTCGTGCTCAACCACGAGCTGTTCGACGACCTCGACCAGATCGAGCTCCTCGCCGAGGAGATCCTTCCCCGGGTCGTGTGCTCAGCCACCCACCCGCAAACGCCTGTGGCGCAACCTGTTCCGGGCGAACGCTAGTCGGGAGCGAGCCCGGGCCCCGAGCCGATGATCTCGGACACGATGCGTTCGAGATCGTCCGCCGAGCCGAACTCGATGACGATCTTGCCCCGTCGCTTCGAACTCTGGATCGTCACGCGGGTTGCGAGCTGTTCGGACAGGAGCTCCTCGACCTCGGCCAGCGGGTTCGACTCGGGTTCGGGGACGGCGGCGAGGGCGGGCTGCCGCTCGCGGTTCGACGGGTGCTCGAGGTAGGTGCGCACGAGCTCCTCCACCTCACGCACCGAGACGTCCTCGGCCGCCACCCTGGTCGCGAGCGCCCGCTGCGCCTCGGCGTCGCCGAGCGAGAGCAGCGCGCGGCCGTGTCCGGCCTGGATCCGTCCCTCGGCGATCAGCGTCTGCACCTCGATCGGGAGCTGGAGCAGACGGATCGTGTTCGCGATGTGCGAACGCGACACGCCCAGCCGCTCGGCGAGGGTCTCCTGCTTCAGACCCAACTCCTCGAGCAGCTCGCGGAACGCATCTGCGAGCTCGATCGGGTTGAGGTCCTCCCGGTGGATGTTCTCGATCAGGGCCTCCCGCAGCGACTCGGTGTCATCGCTCTCCCGGATCACCGCCGGAACGGTCGCGAGCCCTGCGAGCCGGGCTGCCCGCAATCGGCGCTCGCCGGCGATGAGCTCGAACCCGGCGCCCACCTTCCGGACGACGATCGGCTGAAGGACGCCGACCTCCTGGATCGAGAGCGCGAGCGCCTCGAGCGCCTCGTCCTCGAACATCGTCCTCGGCTGCCGGGGGTTCGGGGCCACGGCCTCGACCGGTATCTCGAGCAGCCCGTTCCCCTCTTCGATCGCACCGGGTAGCAGTGCGGACAAGCCCCGCCCGAGCCCGCCTCGCTTCATCACGAACCTCCCCTTCGGAACAGCCCTCGTCGTCGTCGCGGGCCGGATGCTGCGGGCTCGAACTGGTGGTCGAGCCCATCCTCGCCCTGGTCATCGCCCTGGTCCTCATCCTCCACTCTCGACTCCCTCGCTGGTTCCCTTGGCGGCCCCGTGTCGCTGGAGGGAACGCTCAACCCCTCGTCGAGGATGCGATCCCGGAGCCCTCCGTCGGAAGGTCCGGTAGGCGACCCGGCGGCCGCAGGAGCCGACGCAGGCTCCCCCTCATCTAGGGCCTGACTCTCCAAGGTGGGCGCCTCGAGACGGCCGTCCGGATCCGTAGGGAGGCTCGGGGGAAGCTCCACCTCGATGTCGGCCGCGGGTGCGGTTCCCCTCTCCTGCACGTTCACCGTCGCGAGGTCCTCGTCGGCCGATCTAGGGTGCGGCTCGTCCTCTGCTCGAACCAACGGCCTCGGGGCTCGCGCCGGCTCCGGCTTCGGGATCGACACCGTCGGGGCATCGTCCACACTTGGGAGTGGGGATTCGTCGGGCAGTCGGGCGTCCACCTCGAGCGCGAGGGCCCGATAGCTCTCCGCACCCTTCGACGATGGGTCGTACACGGTGATCGGGAGCCCATAGCCGGGCGCCTCGGAGAGCCGGACCGTTCGCGGGATGATCGTGCGATACACGCGGTCGCCGAAGTACCTGCGAACCTCCTCGACGACCTGCTCGGACAGCTTGGTCCGAGGATCGAACATGGTCATCACGATCCCCGTGAGGCGCAAGCCGGTGTTGACGTTCTGCTGCACCAGCCGGACGTTCCGCAGGAGCTGACCCAGCCCTTCGAGCGCGTAGTACTCGCATTGGATCGGAACGATCAGCTCCTTGGCGGCCGCGAGCGCGTTCACCGTGAGCAGCCCGAGCGAGGGCGGGCAGTCGAGGAAGACGTAGTCGAACGAGTCGTGGGTCAGTGGTTCGATCGCCTTTCGGAGCCGGAGCTCTCGGGAGAACTGGCTCACGAGCTCGATCTCGGCTCCCGCCAGGTCGATCGTCGAGGGCACCGCGAACAGGTTCTCGATGGGCGTGGGGACGATCGCGTCCTCGATCGGCGCGTCGGCGGCCAGAACATCGTAGACCGTCACCTCTCGCGCCTCGTGGCGGATGCCAAGGCCCGTCGACGCGTTCCCCTGCGGGTCCAGGTCTACGACGAGGACGCGACGACCGAGCTCCGCGAGCGCGGCGCTTACGCTCACGGCCGTGGTGCTCTTGCCGACGCCACCCTTCTGATTGGCGACCGCGATGATCCGCCCAGCCGCCAACCGCGCGTTCGCGGGCGCCTCATCCGCGGAGCGGGCCGGCCGCTTCGCGGCTCGTGAGGATGCAGCTTTCGAGGACCCCGAAGCCTTCTTCGCCCGGGTGGTGGCGCTCTTCGGCTTGGAGGACGAGGCGGCTGCCCGGCGGGGAGAGGGCTTCGTCACTGCCGGGCCATGATAACCAGCGGCCCTGCGCTTTCAAGCACGGGGGTCGCGAGGACGCCCTCGAGCACGGCGTCTGGGGGTACCTCGCCCGGCTGCGGCGGCCGGCCGGCGAAGTAGACGAGCCTGCCGCCTGGGCGAAGCAGCGGGCGGGCGGCCGCCCAGGCCCTCGGAAGCGGGGCGAAGGCCCGGGCAATGCAGGCGTCGACCGGCTCGCGGTGGTCCTCGACCCTTCCCGGAACGACCACGGCGTTGCCGAGTTCCAGCTCGTGCAGCGTCATCTCGAGGAAGGCCGCTCGTCGCGAGCGGGTCTCCACGAGACCGACTCGGATCGAAGGCAGCGCGACGGCGAGCACCACACCGGGGAGGCCGGCGCCCGAACCCAGGTCATAGCCATCCCGCGCGGTCTCGAGGGGTGAAGCCGCTCGCAGGCAGTCGAGGATGTGGCGCTCGCGCAGCCGGGACTCGTCGGCGCGAGACACCAGCCCGGCCGGGATCGCTCTCTCGACCAGGAGGCTTTCGAAGCGCAGAAGCCGCTCGGCCTGATCCTCCTCGAGGTGGACGCCCAGCGCTTCCGCTTGCTCCAGCAGTTGCCGCGGATCGCCCGGTGGATGTTTCACGTGAAACGAGAGAGTAAGACTGATCCGAGCTCGGCGTCGTCGGGGGTCAGCTCTTGGGTCTGACGACGACCCGGCGCTCGAGCCCCTCGCCCTCGCTGGCGCTCGTCGCCGTCGGCACCTGCGACACGGCGTCGTGGACGATCTTCCGCAGGAAGGGATTCATCGGCTCCAGCTTCTCGGGTCGCCCAGACCTTGAAACACGTTCCGCGATCTCTCGCGCTCGCGCCTTGAGCCGATCCAGCTGTCGCTTGCGATAGTCCTCGACGTCGACGACGATCCTCGACGGCGTGCCCAGTCGCTGCCCGATCACGGCGCGGGCCAGCTCCTGCAAAGCCTCCAAGGACTGGCCCTGGCGCCCGATCAGCAAGCCCATGTCCTCGTCGTCCTCGTCGGTGCCGATCACATCGACGTACATGGTTCCGTCCTCCAGATTGAGCTCGACCGTGGCCGAGATGCCCATGCGCTCGAGCAGCCCCTCGAGGAAGTCGGCTGCGACCTCGCCCTGCTCGTCGAGCTCGTCCTCGGTCGGCTCGTCAGCCCGGATCCGCGCCCGAACGATCACGGTGGCCTCCTGGGCGCCCACGCCGAACAGGCCCTGACGGGGTTCCTGGACCACTTCGACCTCGGCCTCCTGTTCGCTGACGCCGAGATCCTGAAGGGCGGCCTCGACCGCCTCCTCAACGCTTGGGGCGCTTCTTCGGATCTCCTCCACCGCCGTTGCCTCCGGACTTGGGCTTGCCCTGTCCAGGCTTCGGGGTCCCGGGTTTGGGCTTCGGTGTCCCCGGCTTCGGTGTCCCCGGCCTGCGTGCCTGGCTCTTGCGCTGCGCGCCCTCCCGACGCTGCCGCTCCTGCGCCGCGCGCTCGACCATCCCGGACATGAACCCCTTCTTCTCGGGCTTGGCCGGCTTGGCTCTGGCCTTCTCCGCGAGCGTCTCCTCGGTCGGGCGGTTCTTCAGCATGAAGTACTGCTGCCCGATCTGCCACGCGTTCGACGTCGTCCAGTAGACCACTAGACCGGCGGGGAAGAAGATGCCGAACACGCCGAACAGGATGGGCATGACCTTCAGGAGCGCCTGCTGCTGCGGGTTGGCCGCGCCCGGCGGCTGCGCCTTCTGCATCTGACGTTGCTGGAAGAAGGTGGTGGCGAACATCAGCACCGCGAACACGTAGTACGGGATCCGCTCGACCGGGCTCGAGGCGCAGTCCACCGGATAGGAGAGGGTCACCTTCTCGCCGTCCACCGTCGCCTGGTCGCTGAGCGTGTTCGGCGCCGGTTGCCACGGCAGCCCCGCCGAGCACAGCAGGTTCATCCCGAGGAACGAGGTGCCGGAGTCCGGCCCGGGGAGGCCGAGCTCGTCGATCTGCGCCTGCGAGACGATCGGCTCGCCGTCCGGCGTCGTCTGTGGGATCTGGGCGGTGACGACCGAGAACAGCTTGGTGTCCTCGGGGATGTGGATCGGATGCTGCGGGAAACGCAGGACCGAGTACATCGCGATCAGGATCGGGAACTGGAGCAACACCGGCCAGCAGCCCGAGAACGGGTTGACCCCGTACTCCTTGTACAGCTTCATGATCTCTTCCTGCTGGCGCTGCTTGTTCCCCTTGAACTTCTGCTGGATCTGCTTCACCTTCGGCTGCACGATCTGCATGTGCTGCATCGAGCGGACCTGGCGGATGCCGAGCGGCAGGAGCACCACTCGGATCGCGATCGTCAGCAGGATGATCGTCAGCCCGTAGTTCGGAACCACCTCGTAGATCTGGGCGACGACCCATCCGAGGCCGTCCAGCAGCGCCTGCCAGGGCGCGAACGCGATCATCCAGCGCGCTCGCGATATATGACACCGTCATACATCGTGGAGGACCGTGGCACCGGGACGTGGTCGACCCCGCCGGCGGTGAACGGTCCGCAACGGGCGATGCGGCACACGGCGAGGAGGCTGCCTCGCAGCGCGCCGTGGGTTCGCACCGCTACCTCCGCGTAGTGGGAGCACGTTGGGTAGAACCGACACTGCCCGCCGAGCCAGCCCGAGAGGGTCCACCGGTAGAGGTGGATCAGCCCGATGAGCCCGGCCCGGGCCGGCGCACCGAGCAGCCATATCGGACGGCGCCAGCGGCTCATCGCCGGATCACCTGCGCGCGCGACAGCAACTCCTCGACCTCCGCCACCAGCTCGTTCGCACGGGCTCCGGCGATCGTCGCTCGCGCGACGATCGCGACGGCGTACCCGTCTGCGACCCGGGGCGCGAGCTCCCGCCACGCAGCCCGCAGGATCCGCCGGGCCCGATTGCGGAGGACCGCGCCGCCCACCCGCCGGCCGGCAACGAACGCCGCCGACCCCGGCCCGGGGGCGACAAACACTATCACCCGCTCTCCGTGGAACGCCTGGCCGGAGGCCAGGAGGCGGCCGACGTCGTGGCGGTTCGTCGGGCCCTACGCGGACAGCCGCGTGCGCCCTTTCGCGCGGCGTCGTGCGAGGATCGCGCGCCCCGCGCGGGTGCGCATGCGGATGCGGAAACCGTGCCGCTTGTGACGGCGACGGTTGTTGGGTTGGTAGGTTCGCTTCGTCATCGGGGCTCGCGTTCGGGTCGGCGTGCGCCGCTCACGTGGGTCGAGCGCGCAGTATACCGAGCCGCCGCAGAAAGTGTGACAAGAGGGCTCGCGGGACGAGCGTTTGGGAAAACCACGGTGCTATAGTCCTCCGCGCTCGCTCAGGCGTTGGTTCCTCCCCACGAGACGCCGCTCCTTCCCCCAATGATTTCCACAACTGTGGAAAGGCGCTGTGGATAGCTATGGCCATCGCTTCGTACGAGGAAGCCGCCGAGAGGACCTGGGCGCACGTCGTCGACCGCGCCCAGCAGGAGCTCGCCGAGAGTTCGTTCTCGATGTGGTTCCACGGCGTGCGCGCCACCAGCTTGCACGACGGGGTGCTCGAGGTGGTGGCGCCGTCCGACTACGTTCGTGAGCGCCTCGCGAAGCACTACGTCGAGCTGATCCAGGACGCAGCCACCGAGGCCGTCGGCCTCCCCGTCACGGTCCGGCTCGGGTCGGCACCCCCAGAACAGGTTGCGCTGCAAGCCGAAGCATCCGAGTCGGCGCCGGATCCCCGGCACGCGGACCGCCAGGATGCCGACCGGGGCCCGTTGGGCGCTCCCGGACTCCCGTTCCCCAACTACACCTTCGAGTCCTTCGTCGCCGGCCCGTCCAACCGTTTCGCCCTCGCCGCCGCGATGGCGGTCGCCGACACACCCCCCGCCAAGGCGTACAACCCGCTGTTCATCTACGGGGGCGTGGGGTTGGGCAAGACCCACCTACTCGTGGCGATCGGGCACCACATGTTCCGGATCGCTCCGCGTCTGCGCGTCAAGTACGTGACCAGCGAGAGCTTCATGGCCGAGTTCATCAAGGCCGTCCGCGAGCGGCAGGGCTATCAGTTCGCGGCTCGGTACCGCGACGTGGGCGTGTTGCTTGTCGACGACATCCAGTTCCTGGCCAAACGCGAGGAGACGCAGACCGAGTTCTTCCACACGTTCAACGCACTGCACCAGAAGGATCGCCAGATCGTGATCGCGTCGGACCGCCCGCCCCAAGAGCTCGGGATGGAGGAACGGCTCCAGTCGCGTTTCCGGCTCGGGCTGTGCGTGGACGTGCAGCCGCCCGACCTCGAGACGCGGATCGCGATCCTGCAGCTCAAGCGACAGCGCGATTCGCTGGAAGTTCCAGACGACGTGATCGAGTTCGTCGCGAGCAAGTTCGACCAGAACATCCGCGAGCTCGAGGGGGCGCTCGTCCGAGTGGTGGCGTGGAGCGACCTCACGGGCCACCCGATCAACGGCGAGCTCGTCGAACAGGCGCTCGAGGATCTGTTGCCGCAAGCCGAGGCGGAGATCGCACCCGATCTGATCCTGGAGGAGAGCGCGAGGTACTTCGGGCTGTCCGTCCAGGACCTCATCTCGCCCAACCGCTCGAGGCCGCTCACGACCGCCCGCCACGTCGCGATGTACCTGATGCGCGAGTGCAGCGGTCAGTCGCTCGTCAAGATCGGCGAGACGTTCGGCGGACGAGACCACACCACCGCCCGCCACGGCATCTTGAAGGTGGAGCGAGACATGCGGGCTCGAACCGTCACCTACCGGCAGGTCCAGGACCTCTCCCGGATCATCCGGGGACGCGCTCGGAACGCGTGAGGACCGGTGGAGTCCGTGTGGGAACCCCGGGAACGGATGGGGAGGAGCGCCGCGGGTCCGAAAGATGTGCACGCTTGTCCACAGTCCATCCACATGTCAGACGTGCCCGATACGCTCGGGGAACGGCCCGGTTATCCCGTTTTCCCCAGGACCTACTACTACCGAAGAAAGAAAGATGAACCAACGAAGCAGCAGCGAGGGGGTGGATCTGTGAAGTTCCGATGTGACCGCGACGCGTTGTCCGAGGCCCTGCAGACCGTCCAGCGGGGCGTGTCCTCGCGCCCGGGGATCCCGGCGCTCACCGGGGTGCTGGTCGAGGCGGAGGCCGAGGGAACGCTGACGCTGACCACGACCGATCTCGAGGTCTCGGCGCGGCTGTCGATCGAGATTTCGGTCACCGAGCCCGGGATCGCGCTCGTGCCCGCCCGGCTGCTCGGGGACACGGTGAAGAGCCTGTCCGACGCCCCGGTCGAGTTCGAGTCCGATCAGTCGCAGGCGCGGATCCGGTGCGCGGCCTACGAGGGTGCGCTCCGGCTGCTGCCGGCAGAGGACTTCCCGACGCTGCAACCCCCGTCGGGGAACCGCATCGTGGCCGAGGCTCCACGGTTCGCCGAGGCCGTGGGCCAGGTGGCCCGGGCGGCCTCGCGCGACGAGGCCCGACCGGTGCTGACCGGGGTGCTCGTCGAGGTGAGCCGCGAGGGCGTCACCCTCGTCGCCACGGACTCGTACCGCCTGGCGGTGCGCGATCTCATCGCCACGGCGGGCGGGGAGGCGAAGGCGATCGTCCCCGAGCGCGCGCTCTCGGAGGCCGGGAGGGCGGCGCAGGCCCTCGAGAAGGGCGAGATCGAGATCTTCGTGGACGAGACGCAGGTTGCGTTCCGCGTCGCGGGTCTGACGCTCACGTCCCGCCTGATCGAGGGCGAGTTCCCGAACTACCGCCAGCTTCTGCCGGAGAAGTACGAGAGCCGACTGACGGTTTCCCGCCAGCAGCTGATCGACGCGGTGCGCCGGGTGGGTCTGCTCGCGCGGGACACGTCGCCGGTGCGGATGGAATTCAACGCGCTCGGGGTCAAGCTCTCCTCCTCCTCCCCCGACCTCGGCCAGGCGGTCGAGGCGGTCGAGGCTCGGTTCGAGGGCGAAGACCTGACCGCGGCGTTCAACTCCACCTATCTGGCCGACGGGCTCGCCGCGGCCACGGGCGAATCGGTGCGGCTCGAGGTGCGCGACGGGCTGAAGCCGGGGATCGTCCGTGGGGAGTCCGACGAGTTCACATATCTCGTGATGCCGGTGCGCCTGCCGACCCCCGTCGGCTGACCGCGACCTCGCGTTGCGCCTTGCCTGGGTCGAGCTCAAGGACTTCCGCAACCACCGGCAGACGCGTCTGGAGGACCTCCCCGAGGGCCTGGTGACGCTCGTCGGCCCCAATGGGGAGGGGAAGACCAATCTGCTCGAGGGGATCGCGTTCCTGTTCTTCTTGGCGTCGCCGAGGACCTCGTCGACCGAGCCGATCGTGCGGCGAGGGTCGGACGGCCCCGCCTACGCCCGTGGCGAGGTGCTGACCGGGGCCGGCAAGGTTCTCGTCGAGGTCGAGATCCCCGGGCAGGGGGCGAACGTCGTCCAGGTCAACCGGACGCGCGTCCGGCGCAAGCGCGACCTCCGCCGGCAGGTGCGAGCCGCGTTCTTCGGGCCCGACGATCTCGTCGTGGTGATGGGCGATCCGTCCAAGCGGCGGGACTTCATGGACGAGGCGATCCGCTCGCTGTGGCCGCTCAAGGAGTCCGCGATCACGGCGTACGACCGCGTCGTGCGGCAGCGGAACCGGTTGCTGAAGGAGTGGGAGGGACGTGGGGCACCGAAGGACCTGGAGACCTGGGACGCTCAGCTCGCCGATGCCGGGTGCGCGTTGATCCGGCTGCGTCGCAAGGCGGTCGAGGCGTTGGCGCCCCCGGCGTCGCGGGAGTACGAGTACTTGGCCGGCTACGCGCTCGGGTGCGAGTACGCGCCCAACGTCGGGGACGAGCCGCTGGAGGAACGGTTCTCCGAGCGCCTCGCGGCTCGGCGCACCGACGAGCTCGTCCGGCGGACCACGCTGGTCGGCCCACACCGAGACGACCTCTCGCTCGCCGTGCGCGAGCTCGGCGCCCGGAGCTTCGCGAGCCACGGCGAGGGATGGGCGGCCGCCCTGTGCCTGCGCCTCGGGTTGGCGTCGGCGATCGCCGAGGAGGTGGGGGAGGGGCCCGTGCTCCTGCTCGACGACCCCTTCTCGGCCCTCGACCCCGCCCGGCGGGCCCGCTCGGCCGATCGGCTGCGGGAGCGCGGCCAGACCTTCATCAGCGTGGCCGACCAGACCCACATCCCGGACTCCGCCTCGGTGCTCGACGTGGCGGCCGGGTCCGTGACCGAGCGGTAGGTCGAGGGACCGGGCGAGGCTGCCGATGCCGCACAGCAAGGGCTGGCGAGCTCGCAAGGACGAACGGACGCCGCACGAGTCCACGATCGGCGAGATCGTCGACGGCCTGCTCCGAGAGCGCGCGTTCGCGCGCGGCATGCCGATCGGGCATCTCGCGGCCGACTGGGCGGCCGTCGTGGGCCCTCGGATCGCCGCGGAGTCGGCGCCGGTGAGCCTCGAGAACGGGGTCCTCGTCGTCGCCGCGAGCACCGGTCCCTGGGGCGCGCAGGTGCGGTTCCTGGGCGATCAGATCCGCGAACGAGCCAATGCCGAGCTCGGCGCCGGCAGCGTCGCCAAGGTCCAGATCGTCGTCCGCTCCGAGCCTCGGAAGGGGTTGTAGCGCAAGGCACTCAGCCGGGCCGACCGAGGCCGAAACGACGCGCGGAACGGCGTCGAGCGTCACCCCCGATTGATAGAATCTCTTCAGCACACTGCGGTTCGCAGGCCCCCGGGACGCGCGTCTCGGTCCGGCGTGTCCGCTCCCCCCGACGGAGGTTCGTTGGCGAGCACGGCGACGAAGACGACGACAGGCCGCACCAAGCCGACCGGGTACGAGTCGGCCGACATCCAGGTACTCGAAGGCGTCGAACACGTTCGCCTGCGTCCCGGGATGTACATCGGGACCACCTCGAGTCGCGGCCTGCATCACCTGGTCTACGAGGTGGTCGACAACTCGATCGATGAGGCGATGGCCGGCGAGTGCGACCGGATCATCGTGCGTCTCCTGAAGGACGGGGGGGTGCAGGTCGAGGACGACGGCCGGGGCATCCCCGTCAAGCCGATCCCGAAGGCCAAGGATCGCAGGCCTGCGGTGGAGGTCGTCCTGACCACCCTGAACGCCGGAGGGAAGTTCGGCGGGGATGGATACCGGATCTCGGGCGGCCTGCATGGCGTCGGCGTGTCCGTGGTGAACGCGCTCTCGGCCAAGCTGACCGTGCAGGTGATGCGCGACGGCTTCACCTGGACCCAGTCCTACGCGCGGGGCAAGTCGACCTCCAAGCTGACAAAGGGCAAGGCCACCAACAAGCGCGGGACGGTCATCGCGTTCTGGCCCGACCCCGAGGTCTTCGTCGAGGGCACCGAGTTCGATACGCGGATCCTGGCCGAGCGGCTCCAGGAGCAGGCGTTCTTGACCAAGGGCATCGAGATCCAACTGATCGACGAGCGCGAGGCCAAACCCGTCAAGCAGGTCTTCAAGGCGACCGGCGGGATCGTGGACTTCGTGAAGCACCTGTCGACCGGCAGGGAGACGGTGCACCCGAAGATCATCCCGATGGAGGCGCGCGCGGACGATTCCGAGGTGGACGTCGCGCTGCAATGGACCACGGGGTACTCGGAGTCGATCCACTCGTTCGCCAACACGATCAACACGCACGAGGGCGGCATGCACGAGGAGGGGCTGAAGAAGTCCCTCACCAACGTCGTCAATCGGTACGCGCGGCAGAAGGGCCTCCTCAGGGAGAAGGAGGAGAACCTGCTCGGCGAGGACGTCCGCGAGGGATTGATCGCGATCGTGAGCGTCCGGCTGCGCGCGCCGCAGTTCGAGGGGCAGACGAAGACCAAGCTCGGCAACACCTCGATGCGCTCGCTCGTCGAGACCACCGTGAACGAGCACCTCATGACGTGGCTCGAGGAGCACCCCGGCGATGCCAAGCGCATCGTCCTGAAGTCGTCGCAGGCCGCCAAGGCTCGACTGGCGGCCAAGCAGGCTCGGGACCTGACCCGGCGCAAGTCGTTCTTGGAGGGAGGCGGCCTGCCCGGCAAGCTCGCCGACTGCCAGCTGACCGATCCGGCCGCCTGCGAGCTGTACATCGTCGAGGGCGACTCGGCTGGGGGCTCGGCCAAGCAGGCTCGGGACCCGGCGACGCAGGCGATCCTGCCGATCCGCGGGAAGATCCTGAACGTCGAGAAGGCGCGGCTGCACAAGATCCTGGAGAACATCGAGATCCAGGCGCTCATCACCGCGATCGGCACGGGTGTCGGCGAGGACTTCGACGTCGACAAGGCGCGCTACCACCGGATCGTGCTGATGGCCGACGCCGACGTCGACGGCGCGCACATCCGGACGCTGCTCCTGACGTTCCTGTTCCGTCACATGCGCGAGCTCATCGACGCCGGCTACGTGTACATCGCTCAGCCACCGCTGTACCTGCTGAAGCAGGGCAAGGAGGAGCTGTACTTCTATACGGAGCGCGAGTGGGACCAGTACCGCAAGCAGCTCGACGGGAACAAACCCATGGACCCCCAGCGGTTCAAGGGCCTCGCGGAGATGGATGCGGACCAGCTCTGGGATACCACGATGGACCCAGAGCGCAGGACGCTGCTCCGCGTGACCCTCGAGGACGCGGCGACGGCGGACCGGCTGTTCAGCGTGCTCATGGGTGAGGACGTCGCCTCGCGCAAGGAGTGGATCGAGGACAACGCGGCCGACGTCGTGAACCTGGACGTCTAGGGGTTCGGGGGCTCAAGGAGCGAGCCGAACAGGCGAGCGGTAGCCCAGAGGAAGAGGAGAGGATGGCGCAGGAAGGGCTGTTCGCGGGCCGCGTCGAGGACATCCAGCTCGAGGACGAGATCCAGCGCTCGTACCTCGACTACGCGATGTCCGTCATCGTCGGGCGAGCCCTGCCCGAGGTCCGTGACGGCCTGAAGCCCGTTCACCGTCGGATCCTGTGGTCGATGCTCGAAGGCGGGCTCCGACCGGATCGCCCCTACCGCAAGTCGGCGTGGGCGGTCGGCGAGGTCGTGAAGAAGTACCACCCCCACGGGCTCGAGGCCGTGTACGACTCGCTGGTTCGGATGGGGCAGGACTTCTCGCTCCGCCATCCGCTGGTCGACCCGCACGGGAACTTCGGTTCGGTGGACGGCGACCCTCCAGGCGCCATGAGGTACTGCGTCGTCGGGGACACGACCGTTCGTCTGGCGGATGGGTCGTCGGTCGCGATCCGCGACCTCGCGCCGTCGGCCGAACCGAGCTCCGAGCACGAGCTCGACGTGAAGGTCGCCAACCACCGGGGCGAGCCCGTCCTGGCCGACCGCCTCTTTCATTCCGGGGTCCATCCGACGATCCGGATCCAGACCCGCGAGGGCTTCCGTCTCGAAGGAACACGCAACCACCCGGTCCTGTGCCTCGAGGCCCCCGCCGGCGTACCGATGTTCCAGTGGAAGCTCCTGGGTGAGATCCGCAGCGGGGATCGCGTCGCGCTGCTGCGCCAACCGATCGACGACGACGGCCTCCCGAAGTACCAGGAGGAAGATTTCGCCGTGCTCGCAGGCGCGTGGGTGTCGGAGGGCTTCGCCTCCGAGGAGCGCGCGGGCTTCAACAACGTCGACGAGGAGTAC
>Ga0187893_10002811_pt1 | contig 37130 bp, 33 predicted proteins | sample MA1701074metaG_FD_139574 | JGI IMG/M metagenome (GOLD analysis project Ga0187893, IMG submission 139574) | White microbial mat communities from a basaltic lava cave in the Kipuka Kanohina Cave System on the Island of Hawaii, USA - MA170107-4 metaG ... | reverse complement strand
GATCGCCGATCTCTTCGTTGCTTCTCCTCGGCGATACTCTCCGCTGTATCGCGCTCGTCGTCGCGCCTCGATCTCGACGATCCGGGCGCTCCCTGGCTCGTCAGAAAGTGCAAAACTCGAACTCAGTGGTGGGCGCCTTCTGCGCCGTTCGACTGCCATCGCTGGCAGCGATTTGGCCCTCTCCTCGATCGGGGATTCCTGCCGATCCATTGGAGGGTATGGGATCCGATGTCATTTCGTTCGGCTCGAGCGTATCGGGGGGCGAGGTCCTCGTCATCGCCGCCCTCCATCCTTTTCCTCCCCGCTGCGGATCGGCCGTCCGGATCGCCCAGTATGTGAGGCATCTGGTCCGGAGGGGGCTGTCGGTCGACCTTGCAGTCCTCTCCGACTCCCTTCCCATCGAGAGGGATGAAGAATGCGCCCGCGCGGCGCTCTCGTTCTGCAGCCGGGTCGTCGTCGTGCGCCACCCTTTGACGGTGTCTCCGCTCGCCCGCCTAGCTTATCGGGCTTGGGGTCGGATGATCGGATTCCATCTCGGGGATTGGCTCCATTGCCCGCCGGTCCTCGTGCGAACTGTCCGAGAAACTTTCGCTTCCCGCAAATACCGTGCGGTCATCATCTCCGGAGTCCATCTCAGCCGCCTTGCCTCTCTCTTCCGCCCTCCCGTCCAGCGCATCCTCGAAGCCCAGGATGTCTGGTGGGATCGGTTCCAGAGCTACTCCGCGCTCGGCCGAGGGGCGGAACTCGGGAACTTCTCCAACCCGAAGCGCGAGGCCCGGCTCGCGAGCCGCTTCGACACGGTGCTGGCGATCAACTCCCGCGATGCGGAGATTTTTCGGAAGATCGGCGTCAAGCGACCGATCTCGGTGGTCCCTTTCGTCGCCGACGCCGAGCTGCTCGGCCTCGGCGAGGACTCCGCAGCAGCCGATCTCTCGCCATGGGAGCCCCCGGCTCGCCCGCCGCGGATCCTCTTCGTCGGCACGGAGAGCTCGACCAACCTTGATGCAGTCCGTTTCTTCAGGGCCCGAGTCTTCCCGAGCGTGCGGCGCCAGGTTCCTTCGTGCCGATTGAGGGTGGTCGGACAGGCCGCCCGGCATCTCGAACCGGAGCCGGGGGTCGATCGTGTCGGGTGGGTCGACTGCCTCGCGAAGGAATACCGCGAGGCGACTGCCGTGGCCGTTCCCTTGCGCATGGGAAGCGGGCTCAAGACCAAGGTCGTCGAGGCGCTGGCTCACGGCAAGGCGCTCCTGACGACGCCCGTCGGGGCACAAGGGGTGGATATCGTTCACGAGCTTGATGCGGTCGTGAGCGACGATCCATCGATCTTGGCGCGGGAAGCGGTGCGGATCCTGACCGATGACAACGTCCGCCGCGGCTACGAAGCCCGCGCGCGGGAGGCGGCGATGCGATTCTTCAACCCGGAGACGGCCTTCGCCCCCCTCCGGAGGCTCCTCGGGCTCGATCCGAGGGGGAGCGCGGCGGCCTCCGGCACGCCGGAGCCGGCCTTCGTTCGCTGAGCGGGTTCATCCGAAAAAGTGGGGCATTACCGGTCCGCCGGGACCGGGTCCGTGAATTTCCGGACGGCTTCCACCGATCCTGATGAACGAGAGGGACCGCGATGGAATGCCCCCGGCATGCAGCCTCCGGTCTACATTTTGGGCCTTTCGGCCTTCTACCACGACAGCGCGGCCTGCCTTCTGCGGGACGGGGAGATCGTCGCCGCCGCACAGGAAGAGCGGTTCACCCGCAAGAAGAACGATCCGGCCTTCCCCGCACAGGCGGCGCGAGCTTGCCTCGATGCCGGCGGGATTCCATCGGAGCGAGTCGACGCGGTCGCCTTCCACGATAAGCCCATCCTGAAATTCGATCGGCTTCTTCAGACCCACCTGTCGACGGCTCCGAGTGGCATTCGCACGTTCCTCCGGGCGATGCCCGAGTGGTTGAAGGGGGGACTGGGGCTCCGGAGGACGATCCGGGAAGCCCTCGGGTACTCGGGGCCGGTTCTCTTCGCCGAGCACCACCTCTCCCACGCCGCCAGCGCGTTCTACCCTTCACCTTTCGACGAGGCCGCGGTTCTCACCGTGGACGGCGTGGGAGAGTGGTCGACGACCACGATCGGCACCGGGCGGGGAGACCGACTGGAGCTGGTGGCCGAGCAGCGGTTCCCACACTCTCTGGGGCTCCTCTACTCCGCCTTCACCTCCTACACCGGATTCAATGTGAACTCCGGCGAGTACGAGGTGATGGGGTTGGCTCCCTACGGCGAGCCCCGTTATGTCGACGTCATCCTGGAGAAGCTCGTCGATCTCAAGCCGGACGGATCGTTCCGTCTCGACATGAAGTACTTCGACCACGCCGGTGGCATGAGGAGGAGGTCGCGGAGGTTCCACCGGCTCCTCGGAGGCCCGCCGCGCGAGCCTGAAACCATTCTCACGCAGCGCGAGATGGACCTCGCCCGCTCGGTCCAGGCCGTCGGCGAGGAGATCCTGCTGCGTCTGGCCCGCACCGCCCACGAACGAACCGGAGGTCCGGCGAACCTCTGCCTGGCGGGCGCCATGGCGCTCAACTGCGTCGCCAACGGCCGCATCCTGCGCGAAGGTCCCTTCAGGGACGTTTGGATCCAGCCCGCCGCCGGAGAGGCGGGAGGAGCCCTCGGAGCCGCCCTGGCCGTGTGGCACGGCCACTACGGCCGGCCCCGGGAACTGCCCGGAGCCGGATGCGACGCGATGAAGGGCTCCTTCCTCGGCCCGGCCTGCTCGGACCGCGACATCGCTCGCTTCATCGAGCGAGAAGGAGCGGAGGCCAGCCGCATGGACGAAAGCGAGCTGCTGGCGACCGTAGCCGGCCACATTTCCACGGGCGCGGTGGTGGGATGGTTCCAGGGGGGGATGGAGTTCGGCCCGAGAGCGCTCGGAGCGCGGAGCATCCTCGGCGATCCCCGCGACCCGCGGGTGCAGTCCCGAATGAACTTGAAGGTCAAGCTTCGAGAGTCCTTCCGGCCCCTCGCTCCATCGGTTCTCGCGAGCCGCAGCTCGGATTACTTCGAGCTGGACCGCCCGAGCCCCTACATGCTCCTGGCCGCACGCGTGCGCCCGCCGGTGCGGCCGGACCGCCGGATCGCCGAATCCGAAAGCCGGTCGCGGACCTTCGGAATCGATCGGCAGAACCGGCAGAGGTCCGACATCCCCGCGGTGACGCACGTCGACTCTTCCGCACGCGTCCAGACCGTCGATGAGCGCTCCGGGGGCCGTTTCTTCCGCCTCCTCGAGGAGTTCGACCGCCAGACGGGCTGCGGCGTCCTCATCAACACGTCGTTCAACGTCCGGGGAGAGCCCATCGCCTGCACTCCGGCCGATGCCTACCGGTGTTTTCTCCGCACGGGGATCGACTCCCTTGTCCTGGGATCGTACCTCCTCACCAAGGAACGGCAGAGACCGCTGGAGGAGAAAGTGGACTTGCGAAAGCAGCTCGTTCCCGACTGAATCGCAGCGGACCGACGGAGCCGGAGGCTGAATTCATGGAAACCAATCCGGAGAGTCACCCGAGGGTTTTCGGACTCGCGCTCGGCGCGGCCGCCGCCACGGCTGCCCTGTGGCTCTCCTCGACCCGCTGGCAGGACGCGGCTACGGTGCTGGGGATCGTCGCGGCGGCCCTGATTCCATCCGCGCTTCTCTATCCGCCGATCTTGCGCGGGCCGGAGAGGTGCTGGACCGCTTTCGTCGCGGGGCTGGGCTGGCTCAATACCCGGATCGTCCTGAGTCTGGTTTTTTTCCTGATCTTGACTCCGCTCGGGCTCTTGATGCGCCTGGCCGGCCGGGACATCCTGGGCCTCCGTCGCTTGAGCGGCGCGTCGAGTTACCTGGAGATCCGGCGGGTGCGAAGGTTCGCCCCCGAGAGCTTTAGGAGGCTGTATTAGATCCCCCCTCTGCTTCGACGGATGCGAGGAGGTTGCCGGGAGGCCCCCGGCGGCTCGGCGATGAGGGAGACGGAACGCGATCCAGCGGTGAGTCACACGCGAGCGCTCGTCCTGTCCGGAGGAGGGGCGCGTGGAGCTTACGAAGCGGGGGTCGTGGGCTACATCTGGCGACTGCTGGGCGAGCACTTTCGCGGCCATCGCCCGTTCCAGGTGCTCTGCGGCACGAGCGTGGGGGCGATCAACACGATTTCGGTCGCGGCGCACGCGCACGAGCCCTTGACCCAGGGCGAGAAGCTGATCGGGCACTGGCGGGGGCTCCGCGGCAACAAGGTCCTGAACCTCACTTTCGGATCGTTCTGGCAATTCGCCCGATGGGGGATCGGCACCATGATCCCGTTCCTCAGGAAGTACCTCGCCGTCGAGCGCGGCAGCCTCCTCGACACGCGCCCTCTGGAGGAATTCGTCCGCCACGCGGTCTACTGGCCGCAGGTCCAGAAGAACATCGACGCCGGTTGGCTCGAATCGGTGAGTATCTCCTGCACCGAGATGACCTCCGGTTGCACGAAGGTGTTCGTCGCGACTCCGCGGCGCCAGCTCCCGGCGTGGAGCCGCGATGCCATGGTGAAGGCGGAGCGCTGCGTACTGCGCCCCGAACACGCCATGGCGTCGGCTTCGATCCCGATCCTTTTCCCCGCGGTGCCGATCGGCGGGGTCTACTACTGCGATGGTGGACTCCGCCAGAACACCCCGCTCAGCCCCGCGCTGCGCCTGGGAGCGGACCGAGTGCTCGTCATCGGCCTGCGCCGCTCGTCGGAGTTCCAGCAGCCGAAGCCCGGCGAGCCCTATCCGTCGCCGATGTTCCTGGCGGGCAAGATCATCGACGCGATGCTCCTCGACCGGATCGACTACGACATCGACCGGCTCCGCCTCGTCAACGACGTCATGGAAATGGGTGAGCGGGCCTTCGGCCCGGAGTTCGTCCGCAACTTCAACGAAACGGTCACGCGGCTTCGCGGCCAGCCGTACAAGCGCGTCAAGGCGCTCTACATCCGCCCGTCGCGCGACATCGGCGCCATCGCGCTCGACTGCGTGAAGTCGGGGGAGGTCCAGGCGACCGGTTTCACGAAGCGGCTGATCCGAAGGGTCGCCACCGCGGAGTCGGAGTACGCCGCGGACCTGATGAGCTTTCTCCTCTTCGACAGGCCCTTCGCCGACCGCCTCATCCAGCTCGGGTTCGAGGATGCGAGCCGCCAGCGCGACGAGATCCTCGACTTCTTCGACGACCGTGATGTGGGCGGCGACGCCCCGGTGCCGAGCGCGATCCCGGCCGATTGCCGGATCTAGCTACCCTTTCTTGGTGCCGGGCCTTGGCGTCTCCTTCGCTTTTTCCGCCTTCGCCGGCGCTTGGAGCCACGGGTTCGTGGCCCGCTCGGCTCCGATCGTCGTCGCCGGGCCGTGGCCTGGGAGGACTTTCGTGTCGTCCGGCAGCGCGAGCAGCTTCTGCCGGATCGCCGCGACGAGCGGCTCGTGGGTCTTCGTCGCGTGCGGGATGCCCGTGCGCGCGATACCGCCCGAGAGGAGAGAATCCCCCGCGACGAGCAGCTTCTGCGCGGGCATGTGGAGGGCGATCCCGGCAGGGCTATGGCCGCCGAGCTCGATCACCCGGATCGAGTGGGCGCCGAGCTTCAGTTCCTCGCCGTGCTTGACGCGCAGATCCACGCGTGGGGTGATGGCGCAGACCATTTCCTTCTTGTCGGCGGCGCTGAGACCTTCGCCCAGCAGCAGGGGGGCCTCGCGGGCCGGCGCGGCCATCCTCGCGGATGTGCGGGAGAGCATGAGGGCGTTTCCGCCGCTGTGGTCGGCGTGGAAGTGAGTGCTCACGACGAGCGCGATCCTCACGCCGAGCGACGCCGCGCGCTCCAGGGCGAGCGGCCCGCTGCGGACCCCTGCGTCGACAACCATCGCCTCCCCGCTCGGCGGATCGCAGAACAGGTAGCAGTGGGCGTCGGTGTAGTCCGTTCCCGAGGATTCCGGGACTTGATAGACCTGAAGGGGTGCCCACCCGCCCTCGACCGGGAGGATGCGCTCGGCCGCTGCCGCGCCTGTTGCGAGCGCGACGACGAGTGCGAGGGTCGGAGCTGCGACGTGCGGGAGGCGGGTCTTCATTGTTTCCGGGGTGCCATCGTATGATGTGCACCGACTTCGACCAAGGCCCGACGGGGACGTAAGCGCGTGACCATGACGGAAGAGAAAATTAACCGCAGAGTACGCAGAGGTGCGCAGAGGGGCCGATCCCTGCCGTCGAGACTCCTTCTGGCTCTCTTCATCTGTGGATTGCTCGTAGTGGGGACCCAACGCGCCTCGGGCGCCGAGACGCCGAAAAAGGAGGAGACGAAGAAGAAAGAGAGCGCCAAGAGCGGGAAAAAGGGTCCCAAGAATGCGAAAAAGCCCGATAAGAAGACTCCACGCAAGCCGAGCAAGGAGCCTCGGGTCGTCATAAACGAGATTCTCTACCATCCGGTGCCCGATGATGGCGCTCGAGAGTTCATTGAGCTGTTCAATCCCAACTCGCAGGCGGTGAACCTCTCCGGTTGGTCCATCGATGGCGAGGTGACGTTCACGTTTGCTCCCGGCGCGCAGATTCCGGCCGGCGGTTTCGTTGTTATCGGAGGCAAGGCCGATGTGATCTCCGCCGTCTATGGCCTCGAGGGGGTCCTCGGACCCCTGAAAGGGAAGCTCTCCCGTAAGGGCGGCGAGATCGAGCTTGTCGATTCCCGCGGGGATCTCGTCGAGTCGGTCGTCTACGACAACAAACCACCGTTTCCGACCGAAGCGGCCGGCTCGGGCGCGTCCATCGAGAGGATCCATCCCCGCTTCAGCGCCCCCTGGCACTGGCGGGCGGGCGCGGTTAGGGCGGAGTGGATGAAGGTCGAAAGGAAGGGGCTGCTCTCGGGCGACCGGCTCATCTTCTACCTCACCGGCGAGGGGGCCTGCGCGATCGACGATGTCCGCATCCTCCGCGAAGGAGAGCCTTCGGGCGCGGGCGCGGTCGTCAACTCGGGCTTCGAGTCGTCGCTCGAAGGCTGGGAGTTCCAGGGGAACCACTCGGGCGCGCGCATCGAGAGCGGGGGCAAGGAAGGTCGGGCTTGCCTCAAGGTCGTCGCGACCGGGCCCGGCTTCGGCACCATCCACAGCGCCAGCGTCAAGCTCGACGGCATCCCTCTCACCAGTTCCGTCGTCCTCTCCTTCTGGGCCCGCATAGAGAGCGGCTCGCCCCGCCTCGTGGCCCGCATCTCGGGCGAAGGGCTGGTTACCGAGGAGGAACTCCCGCTCGCGGGCGGGTCGCCCGGCGCGCCGAATCGCTTCCTCGCTTCGGACATCGAGCCCTGGATCCGCAAATTCTGGCACGAGCCGGAACGGCCGCTCCCCGGCCAAGTCATCACGGTCCTCGCCCGCGTCCAGGACGACGAAGCAGTGGGCTCGGTGACACTCGAATACACAGATCAGGAGGGGCAGGGTTTGCGGAAAGTGCCGATGGCCGACGGCGGCATTCTCGCCGGAGGCGAGCGCGCATTCGCGGCGATGATCCCTCCGCTTGCCGACGGAACCGTCGTCCGCTACAGCGTGGGCGCCCTCGACGCCGCCGGAAGGCCATCGCCGGCGCAGGCGCAGAAGGCCTTCTACGTCGGGAAGCCGGTCTCGAAGGCAAAGGCGGTGCCCTCGTTCGAGCTCCTCATCGCGCCCGAGGCCGCGGCGTCGCTCGAGCGCTCGAAGACGACCTGGGTTCCGGGCATGCTCATCTTCGATGGCCGCGTCTTCGACCGGGTGCGGTTGCGCCACCGAGGCCACAGCTCGCTCGGCTTCCCGAAGCGCCACTTCAAGCTCGCCTTCGACGGGGAGAAGATCGAGGACGCCCGCAAGATCAACCTCTCGGCGAGCTGGGCCGACAAGAGCTTCCTGCGGGAGACTCTCGCGCACACGTTCTTCGCGAAGGCCGGCGTCGCCTCTTGCGAGGTGAAGCGCTTCGCGCGCCTCTACATCAACGGCCAGTACCACGGCCTTTTCTATCAGATCGAACAGACCGGCCGCGATTACCTGAAGCGCAACGGGCGGGATCCCGAAGGAGACCTGTTCAAGTGCTACGCGGGCGGGCGCCCCTCTCCGAGCGGGACCTATAGCGGTTCCGACTACCAGAACAAGACCTCACAGGACCCGCACTACGACCTCCTCCACGGGTTCCTCGTCTCGATGGATTCCCTGATCGGCGCCGAGCTGCAAGCCTACATCAAGAAGCACGTCAATGCCGAAGACTTCGCGGGCTACCTGGCGGCCACCGCCGTCGTGATGAACTCCGACCACGTCGGGAAGAACTACTTCCTCTACCGCGATCCGAAGACCGACCGGTGGTCGATGTTTCCGTGGGACCTCGACCTGACCTTCGGCCGCAATTTCGAGTGCGGGCACCCCAGCCCGCTCCTGAACGACAAGCTCCGCTGGGACAACCACATCCTCTTCGGGACTCAGGCCTACCCGAAGTGCGATATCGGCGGCAACCGGCTGATCGAGAAGTTCCTATCGATCAAGGAGAACCGCATCCTCCTCTACAAGAAGGTCCAGCAGCTCCTCAAGGACTTCACGGTGGCGGGCGTCAATCGGATGGTCAAGCCGCACTACCAGGCGCTGAGGGCGGAGGTGCCGCTGGATCGGCAGCGTTGGAGCGCCTACGGACCGCGGAACACCTGGGACTTCGACAAGCAGGTCCAGGAGATCCAGAGTTTCGTGGAGAAGCGATCTCAGTTCCTCCTCCAGGGGCTGCGGGCGGCGGCTGCGAGTCCGTGAGGCTCCACCACCCGTTCCCTCCGGAGTTCTAGACTCTGAGCTGCGGATCGCCCTCGACGGGCAGGGGCGCCGCCTTCTTTCGGGCCTTCAGCCATGAGCGCTTCTGCCCCTTCGAAAGCTCGTCCGCGAGCTTCTTGACGCGGTCCCGCGTCTCCGGCGGCAGGCTCTCGATCCGGTCGAGCGGCTGGTCCTCGGCGAGCGTCTTTCCACCTTGGATCACCGTCACGGAGCGAAGACCGTTTCGATCCGAGACCGTGATATCGAACCCTCCCTCCACGCTGCGGAGGACATCGCTCCTCTCTTCCTTGGAGACCCACTGCACATCCCCGTCGGGGTGATCGAGGTAGCTCTCGAGCTCCCTCAGACCCTTTCGGAGTTGCTGCTTCAGCTCGGGAACGGCGACGTCCTTGAGTTTCTCGAATTCGAGCTCGAGATCCTTGATCACATCTTCCGCCTTGAACACAGCGTCGGGCAGCTCCAACGAGAACTCCTTCCCCTGCGGGCCGCGCAGGATGACCTTGCCGCTCCGGTGCTTGAGGAAGGGATGGAGCAGGTCGAAGTCCTTCGGGAGGGGGGCATCCGGAGCACCGCGAAGCTGGAAGCGGGGCGCCCAGCGGAGGTCCTTCGGCTTTTCAGCCAGGACGGCGGCGATCGCCTTCTTCTCGCCCTTGTGCATCAGCTCGATCTTGATCTCCTCCCCGGCCTTCCGCCGTGCAATGGATTCGCGGAAGTCATCCGGCCCTTCGATCGCTTTCCCATCGAGCGTCAGGAGGACGTCGTGGGTCTCGATACCCGCCTTGGCGGCCGGAGAGTCCTTCCAGACGTCCCCGACGACCGCACCCGAGCCTGGTTCGATTTTCAGGTGGAACGCCAGGAGCTGGGGCACCTCTGCGTACCCCACACCGAGGAAGCCCGGCCTCGGCTTCTCGGCCTTCTCGGCCGGCACTGCACCCTCCGCGGGAGGCGCGGCCGGCTCTGGAGGCGCCGACCCGAGCTTGGCTTCGAGGGTAAGCGTATCCTTCCCTCGCTTGACCCCAAGCTTGAGAACCCGGCCGGGTTTCTCGGACCGGATCCGCTTCTGGACCTCGGCGGGCCCACCGATGGCCTCGCCCTCGATCGAGACGATCACATCGAAACGGCGCAGGCCGGCCTTCTCGGCCGGACTCCCGGTCTGAACCTCCCCGACCATCGCGCCGCCGTCCACCTGAACGTGGGCTGCGAGCGCTTCCGGGACGGGCGCGAGGAATATGCCGAGGAATCCGCGCTCCGCGGCGCGTTCTCCCGGGCTGTCATCCGGCGTTTCCACGGCGTGGGCCGCGCCGAGGAAAAAGACGGCGGCGGCGAGAAGCAGAACGGTCGATCTCATACAGGACTCCTTTCAGTCGCCCGCGTCGCCGCGGGATCGAAGGTGGTTTTGTTTCTTGGCGGCATCACTCGTAAGGCCACGATTTGAGCTGGTAGTAGCGCGTGTCGACCCGCTCCACCTCCAGCATCCAGCTCCGGGGCGGCTGCGGGCCCCCGGCATCCTGGTTCTTGATGGGCAAATCGAAAACTCTGCTGCGGGTGCGATGGACTTTTCGTCCCATCGGAACCCCTTGATCCCCGACCGGCATCATCTCCCACGAGTCCTCGACGTAGCGGAGCTGGAAAGGGGACTCGGCGGCGGGGGAAAACTCCTGCTTCGCCGGCGAAGCGGGCTCCATCGGGGCGGCCGGACCGCCCGGCCGGGCGATCTCGACATTGCGCGCACCTGGGCGGAGAAAGCTCCCTCCCCACCAGAACCCGGAGCCCGTCACGGAAAAGACCAGGAGCGCGGCGGCGGTCCATGCCAGAGGCGGGAGCCGCCGCACAAGCAGTTTCCAGGGTCTCACGGCCGCGGCGCGGTGTTCCCGGGAATGCTCTCCGGAGGGCCCCTCGGAGGTAAAAAATTCTCCGGCAATCGCGGCGGCGAGGCGCGACTCGTCCGACCCCTCGGCTCCGAGCGCGCCCGAGAGGAGCGATGCCCTCGACTTCTCCAGACGGAGAAGCTCGCGGCAGGAAGAGCACTCCGAAACGTGCTCGTGGACCGAGTGAGCGCTCCCCGCGGGGAGAGGCTCGCCGTCTACGAGGAGGGAAATCCAACGGTCAGCTTCCGAGCATTTCATCGCGGTGCCTCACGGTTGCAAGTCTTTGAGTTTCTGTCTCAGGAGCCGCCGGGCGCGGAAGATCCGCACCTGGACGGCGTTTTCGCGGATCCCGAGAATCGCAGCGATCTCGCGATACGGCAGGTCTCGGGAGTGGCGCAGGAGAAGCGGCTCGCGGAGTTTCGGAGGAAGCTCGCGAATCGCGGAGAGCAGCCTCTCGGTCTCTTCCGCTTTCTCCGGGTCCCGCGAATCGAAAGCCGGCGCGGCCGGTTGGACCTCCTCCTCCAGGAGGGGGGTGAAGACGACCTTCTTGCGGCGCAGCTTGGCGCGTAAGTGGTCCCGGAGTGTGTTCTCGGCGATTCGATACAGCCACCCCGGGAACAGCGCCAGGTCCCGCAACCCCGACAGGCGGCGAATGGCCCGAAGCAAGGACTCCTGACACAGTTCGTCGGTCAGGTCGGGATCCTTGACTCGACCCCGGAACCACCCCCGGAGCCAACCGAGGTTCTCTTCTACGAGCGTGGAGACGAGCTGCCGGTTCGGTTCGGGACTCATCCTCGCAAAGCCTGAAACTAGGCCCCTTTCCGCCGCCAGCGTGTGGGTATTGCCGCGGGACGCCGAGGATCGCGTTTCCATGACGGCCCAATAGACTGTCCGAAGAGGATGAAGATTACAGTGTTCCCGCTCGACGGTCAGCCTGCCTCGTCGTGAATCCCCAAGAACTCCTTCATGTGGAAATCGAAGACCTTGGAGCCCTGGTCCGTCGCGAGGTTGAGACGGTATTCGTTGATCACCTTGATGGACATTGCGATCCACTCCCGCCAGCAGCTCTGGCAGATCGATTTCAGGATCCGCTGCCCGAGGTCGCTGTCGAAGGGGGCCTCGTCGAGGGCGGGATTTGACTTGCCACAGCGCCCGCAGAGGAAGCTCCCCGCGCTGGTTGGCTTCGCGCCGACCTCGTTCCGGGCCGGGTCGGGCGGGATGACTCCCATGGAGCGGAGGATCTCCTGCATCTGGTTGCGCGGTTGAAACTCGCCCTTTTCATGGGCGAGGCCGACGCCGCGGCGCAGGACCTCGATGGCGTCGTCGCGCCGGCCGGTCTCCATGAGCACTTGCCCGAGGATCCGGTGGGCGACCGAATGCCGAGGGTTCAATTCGAGCGTGCGGCGAAGCGAGGTCTCGGCGCGGGCGAAGTCGCGGCCTTCGAAGTAGATCTTGCCCAGGCTGAAGTGGGCCAGCTCGTTCGTCGGGTCGGCCTCGGCCATCTTGAGGAAAGCCGCCAGCCGGTCGGAGGGCTGCGTCGATGGATCCATGCGGAGAGAGTCTACTTGAGGCTATGGAAGTTTTCACGCGCGGAGGAGACGGAGGGAGCATGAACGTAACTGAACTTTCCTCGAATTCCATAACGACGAGAAATGACCGCAGAGGACGCAGAGGTGAGCGGCGAGCCATGCGCAGCCGCGCAAGACCGGAGGAACCGGGTACCCGCGAGGCGGGTGGTTCCGAGGCGTGGCCGGAGGCCTTGCGCGTCAGCGCAAGGACCGGAGGCCGCGGAGGAGCCGATTCCCCCCCCTCTGTGTAACCCTGCGTCCTCTGCGGTCAGTAGGGGTTCGTCATCACCGATACCGAGGCGAAGCGCGGTTCACACCCGCAGGTTGAGGATGCGCGCCAGGTTCTCGCCGAAGATGAGGTTTCGGTCCGGGATCGAGACGCCGAGCCGCTCGAGCGCCGCCGATTGCGCGCTGTAGACATCGCTTCGCCAGCCGCGGGGAAACGTCGTCGAGTCGGTCCCGAAGAGGATGCGCTCCGGTCCGAAAGTCCCGAGGGCCATCTCCAGTACGCGGTCGAGGTCGATCGAATCGGGGCGGAGCTTCATCCAGCCGTTCGAGCTGGACGTGTCGACATAGATGTTTGGGCACTGCGCGCCGGCGAGGAGCGTCTCCTGGAACAGTCCGGCGCCGAAGTGCGGAATGATGAACGTCACCTCGGGGTACCGGCTGGCCGCCCCCGTCACCGCCAGGGGGTTCGCGTAGCGTATGTTGTACGGCCGAGGGAGCCCCAGGAGGTCGCGGACCTTGATCTCCAGGATCCCGCAATGGACCAGAACGACGGCCCTGCAGTCGCGTGCGATCTCCAGGATCGGCCGGCAGGCGTCGTCCAGGAGGTCGAAGTGGTGGAGGGACGGGAACAACAGGATCCCTCGAAAGCCCATCTCGGTGAGCGCCTGCCGTGCAAAAGCGGCGCCGTTCTGGGAGAGCGGATTGACCATGGTGAGCGGGATGAGCCGGTCGTCCGCGTCGGCGCAGGCGTCGCGAAGGGGTTCCGCCTCTTCGGGAAGGCTCGCGAAGGCCGCAGCGCGATCGACACCGTGGCGGTCCATCGCGGCGAGCCACCGCTGGAGGTGTTCGATGGGATCGCGGGGAGGCAGATCGAAGCCCGCCTTCTCCGCCGCCCGAGTGAGAAGCCCTTCGGGAGCCTCTCCCGTCCTCTGCGCGACCAAGCGAGCGAGGGAGATGAAAAAATCGTAGGAGAAGAAGTGGAGGTGCGCGTCGAAGAGCTTCATGGCGGGATCGTATCCGAGCCCGCGCGAGCCGTTCTATCAAAAAGTGAAGGCAGGACTCAGCGGATCGTCGAGGGGGGGCGGATGAACACCGGAGACCGCTCCCTCCGGGCCAAGGTACGGTAAAGGGCCAGAGTCTCCCGGGCCGATCTCTCCCAGGAGAAGTCGAGGAGGCGCCGCCTTCCGCGGGCGACGAGGCCCTCCGCGAGCGCGCGCTCTGTGATCAGCCGCTCCATTGCGGCCGCGATCTCGTCCGGTTCCCACGGATTGAACGTCAGCGCGGCGCCGCCGGCCGTCTCCGGGAACGCAGAGTTGTCCGCCACGGCCTGGGGAATCCCGGCCTGGAACGCTTCTAGAACCGGGAAGCCGAACCCTTCGTTGAGGGAGGGCTGGACGATGGCGGCCGCTCCCGAGAGGAGCGCCGCGTACTCTCGGTCCGAGACGGTCCCCGTGAAGACCACACCGTCGCCTCCGGCGGCGCGAGCGAGCGCGTAGAGATCAGTCTCTTCTGCGGCCGGGAGCGCGCCCACGACGGCAAGTTGATGCGGCACGTCGAGGGTTCGCTTCAGGCCAAGGAACCCCTCGATGGCGCCTGCGACGTTCTTCCTCGGGTCGTTGGCGCTCGGGCAGAAGATGTACGGCCCCCTCAAGGCGAAACGCGCCCGTTCGCGTGCCGCCTGCTCTCCGTCGAGAACGGGGCCAGGCTCGGGTGGGCCGGAGTAGATCCTCGTGATGCGCTCTTCGGGAATGTCGAGGAACCGCATCGCATCGGTCCGGGTGCTGTCGCTGACGGCGATGAAGTGGTCCGCCCGCGCGATCTCCGGTGGAAACCACCGGAAGTCGCGAGAGTAAAACTGCGGAAGTCGGCGATGGCGGAAATCGTGAAGCGTCAGAATCGACCGCGCGAGCCTCGTCGCGGGGAGCCGGCCCTGGATCGAGTGGAAGACATCGACCGCTCCGGTGAACCACTCGACCTTTGGCCAGTCGATGCGCCTCCACAGGGCCTCGAGCACGCGGGGGGAGAGGCGGCAGGTCCGGCGGACAAGCGAAGGGTGTTCGGGGGCGGCGAGAGGCCGACGGCGCGCCTCGGGGTCGTTTTGCCAGAGGACGAGCCGGTCCTCGTCGAGGAGCTTCAAGATCTCGGGCAAGAGGGCCCGCAGGATCGTGCGGACGCCCGAAGGCTGAGGCCGCCCGAGCGGCGAAGCGTCGATGGCGAAGCGCATGGTGTGTCCCATCCGTTATCGGCCGGGGGGGCGGCTTGGCTGCACATCCTTCCGTTCGCCTTCCGCCGGCCCGCCCCCTGCGGGTGGCCCCTCATGGAGGATCGGGATATCATGCCTCCATGGTTGATCGGATTCGGAGCGATCGGTTCCGAGCGACGCCGTCGGCCCGACGATCGAAGGCGCGATCGTGAACCTCCAGGACCTGCTCCGCCGCTCCACCGCCCCTTCCGCGCCCGAACTCGCCCGCCGCCTGGAGGATCACCGCATCGAATGCCTCGCCTGCGGCCACCGCTGCAAGATCGCCGAAGGGAAAAGCGGCGTTTGCCGGGTCCGGTTCGTCGAGAACGGAGTCCTCAGGAGGCCCACGGGCTACGTTGGCACCGTCGCCTGCGATCCGATCGAGAAAAAACCCTTCTTCCACGCCTTTCCCGGCCGGGATGCGCTCACCTTTGGCATGCTCGGCTGCGATCTACACTGCGCCTACTGCCAGAACTGGATCACGAGCCAGGCCCTCCGCGATGAAGACGCCGTCTCGCCGCCCCGCTTCGCCACCCCGGAGGCGCTCGTCGAGGCCGCGCTCGAGAACACCGCTCCCGTGATCGCCAGCTCGTACAACGAGCCCCTCATCACTGCCGACTGGGCCGTCGAGGTGTTCCGGGCGGCGCGCGCCGCTGGGCTCGCGTGCGCCTTCATCTCGAACGGCAACGGGACGCCCGAGGTCCTCGAGTACCTCCGCCCGTTCGTCGACCTGTACAAGGTCGATCTGAAAGGCTTTCGCGAACCGTCGTACCGTCAGCTTGGGGGTAACCTCGCGAACGTGCTCGACACGATCCGCCGGCTCAAGCGGCTCGAGTACTGGGTGGAGATCGTCACCTTGATCATCCCGGGCTTCAACGATTCACACGATGAGCTGCGCGGCATCGCGGAGTTTCTGGCCGGTGTCGATCCTGCGATCCCATGGCACGTCACGGCGTTCCATCCGGATTACAAGATGATGGACCGCGGCCGGACGCCGGCGGAGACGCTACTCCGGGCCTACGAGATCGGCCGGGCCGCGGGCCTCCGTTTCGTCTATCCTGGGAACCTTCCCGGCAAGGTGGGCGACCGGGAGAGCACGCACTGCCCCCGCTGCCGGGCCCCGCTCATTCGCCGTCGCGGCTTCCTCGTGATCGAGAACCGCATGCGGGGCGCAAGGTGCCCGGACTGCGGCGAGCGGATTCCGGGAGTCTGGGAGCCGGAGCCGCCCGCGCGGTCGTCCGGCACCGGGCGACCCAAGAGCGTGGCGCTCCCCAGCGAGGCGCGCTAAGATCCTTCCTCTTCTCAAGGGCCCCAGTCTTCAGCGCGGAGGCGACCCCAGCAATGCTGAACAAGAGCATGGTCATCGTCGGCGGCGGAAACATGGGAACGGCCCTGTTGAGGGGAATCCTCCATGCGAAGCTGACCTCTCCCCAGCGCATCACGGTGGTCGACGTCCACGCGGGGAAGCTGGAGGAGCTGAAGCAGAAGTTCAAAGTCCACACGACCTCGGACATCTCGGCGCCGATCTCGAAGGCGAGCATCATCATCTTGGCGGTGAAGCCCCAGACGCTCGGGAGCGTCCTCGAGAGGATGAAATCCTCCGTGAAGCCCGAGCAGCTCATCATCTCGATCGTCGCCGGCGTGCGGAGCACCCACATACGCGACCGTTTGGAAAAAAAGAACCCGGTAATTCGCGTGATGCCCAACATCGCCGCCACCGTCGACGCCGCGGCGAGCGCCCTCTCCGGCTGCGAACCGGCAGGCGAGGAGCACTTCAAGGTCGCCGAGGCGATCTTCGGCGCCGTGGGGGATGTAGTGAGGGTCGAGGAGCAGCACCTCGATGCCGTGACGGGGCTCTCCGGGAGCGGGCCTGCGTACATCTACATGGTCATCGAGGCGCTCTGCGATGGGGGAGTGAAGATGGGGCTTCCCCGCGAGATCGCCATGAAGCTCGCCACACAGACCGTTTTCGGGGCCGCCAAGCTCGTCAAGGAGACGAACGCGCACCCCGCCACACTCAAGGACCAGGTGACGACGCCCGGCGGAACGACGATCTCCGCCATCCACGAGCTGGAGGAGCGCGGCCTGCGGGCGATGCTGATCAGCGCCGTGGTGACCGCCACGGAGCGCTCGCGTCAGCTCAGCGCCTCGGTACGGGAGAGCTGAGCCCTTTGAAGCCCTACTTCGAGGCCTTCTGCGCCGGCCGATCGGGCGGCGGCGCTTCGTTGCGGCGTCCCTTGGCGAGACTTTCCCAGAGGTCGCGCTGGAGGAGGGCCGGCAAGTCCGCAGTGTAGGATCCTGAGGGGACCGCACGTTCGGCGAGGAGTTTCTCGGCCTCCGGCAGGAACCGCCGGACAGCCTCCGCCGCCTTGACATGCGTGACATCTATCGGGCTGGTTCCTGCGCTATCGGGCGGAGGGACGCCGAGCGAGTGTTCGACGATCCGTACGATGTCGTGAGAAAGGATCGTCCCTTCGGCCACGCCACGGGCCAGGCGGTCGAAGACATCCCGCACGCGAGATTCCTCCTCCGGCTTGAACTGGCCGGTCGCGATCGCGCCCGCCCGGGCGTCCTGAATCCCCAGCACCATGGCCGCGGGGCTGCGCGCGAACTGCGCACCGGCGATCGACCACTGGCCGAAGCTGAGGTTTTCCTCCCGTCGAGTCTTGTCGTAGTCCTCGAGGACCGCTTCGATCTTCTTCCGGACCTCCGCCGGAGCGCCCGCGCGGTCCATCGATCCGCGGATGAAGTTTCCCTGCATCCGCGTCATGATGAACCCCCAGCCGAAGTACACGAAGAAGCCGAAGGCGACGAGGATGACAAGAAAACTGCCGCAGCCGAGGCTCATCAGTTTGAGGCAGCCCGAGGGGGCCATCGATGGAGGCCTGTGCGACGCGAGAGGAGGGCGGGGGGACGCCGGAGGCGTGGGGACCGGCCCGGAGGTCCCCTCATTCGCAACCGCTCCCGGTTCATTCTCGATCATGCGCACCGGATAACCGGGCGGGGGATAAAGGTCAAGTTAAACGGTTACGAAGGTCCCTCCCGGGACTTCGCAAGCTCCGGAAGCCTCAAGAGCCACAGAGCCGTCACGACCGCCAGTACGGAGGTCGGCTCTTCCGCCGCCAAGATCTCCACGCCGACGGCATCCGGCAGGCCCGCAATCGCCGGCGAGGCCTGCGCGAGGAGCTTTGCCCCCCGACGGATCTCGACCGCGTCCCCCGCTTCCGCGAGCGCGAGGGGTTCCCCCTTCCGAACGATGACCTGCGGAAGGACGGAGCCCCGCGAAGAAGAGCGCATCACGGCGAAGCCCTCGCGGCCCAGGCGGATCCGAAGAGCCTCCTTGCCGAAGCGGCGCCTCCGCTCGATGGAGAAGCCCGGCCCACCCTTGTCGTCGACGAGAGCCAGCGAGCTAAAATCGCGCGGGACGGTGCCCGACGGCGAGAGCTTGAGGCCCGCGCCGGCCTGCTCGATCGCCGGCCCCTTCCCGCTCCTGAGGCGTCCGAGGTGAAGGATGTAGAGCGACCAACGCGGAGGCGGCTCTTTCATGGGCGGAGGCGGCTTGGGAGCCGCCTTCGCGTGGAGGAGGAAGAACAGGAAGGCGAAGAACAGGATACCTGCGATGAGGAAGAAGCTGCTTGGACTCATCCTGGGCTCATCGATCGGCCTCAATTAGTCGAATGGGCCCGGCGGTACAAGGAGAATCCCCTTCCCGAGGGTGGAGTTTGGGGGTCAGTCCCCGGCGATCTAACGTGGGACCTTCAGGGCTCCGGAGAAGACCGTGGCGAGGATCGACGATAGCACCTGGAAGACGTGCGTCTCGAGGGGGCCGATCAGGTGCTCCGCGAGCGGCTGGGGGAAGAACAGAAGGACGGATCCCCACGGATTCCCCTGGGGAACAAGCGGGAGCGAGGCGACGTGAGCGAAGCCGGCGAGGTCCTCGGGAAGAATCCCGAGCCACCGGGTGTCGAGATCGCGAAGGGAGAAGACCCCCAGCGCGTTCTGCCGGATGGCGTGGCCAAGCTCATTGTGGGGCACACCCTCCGCCCGGGGAACGAGGGGGCTCGAAAAGCCCCACGAATGGAGGGGAACCAGGTCCCCGGGCGCGCTGCGCGCGAGGACCGCTCCGGCGGAGGCTCCGAAGTGCTTCGTGAGCACTTGTTCGACCGGCTCGAGCGTCTGGAGGTTCGGACGGAATTGGTTGGCCAGGCCGGCGATTTCGACGAGGTGCTCGAGTGACTGGAGCCGTCCACGCTCGCCCCGCGTCGTCTCGCCCGGCGAGAACGAGGCGGGGTCGAGCCGCTGCGGCACCCTTTTCTCCCGGCGCGCACGGACGGCCTCCTGCACGACCGTCAGGAGATCCTGATCGAAGTGGATGATCGGCTTTGTCAGATAGTCGAAGGCACCGAAGCGGAGCGCCTCGATGGCGGTGCTCATGCTCCCGCAACCGGTGGCGATGATGACCTCGACGGACGGGTCCTTTCGCTTGAACGCCTTCAGGACCTCGATTCCCTGCATGCCCGGCATGACCAGATCGAGGATCACCGCATCAAGGGGGACCGCCGGAGCCGAGAAGATCTCCAGCGCCCGCTCGCCGCTATCGGCGACCTGAACGTGGTAGCGCAGGGTCTCAAAGTAGAGCTGGAACGCATTGCGGACGAAGACCTCATCGTCGACGATGAGGATGTTCCCCGGGCCCTCGTCCGATGCGACGGCCGCTTGCGTACTCGCGAGTTGGGCTTCAGGGTCAGTCACTTCGGTCCCATCCCTGTGATCTGGTCGATGATTGAAGCCACGTCGTCGAGGGGGATTCGAGCCGGCTGCTTTGGAGCAGCCGGGGCACCGGGACCGGCCGGCTGCGACGCCGGGGGATACGTCCCCGCCCCCGCAGGGGCAGGCTGGGCCGGCAGGCAGCTCGAAATCGTCGCGCGGAGCTGTCCGGCGACTTCGCGGGCGATCTCGCGCGAGATCTTCTGCGGCACGACGGCCGGTCCGGCAGGCTCGCGCCCGTCGAGGGAGTTCCGTACGAGGCGGATCAGCTCGTCGAGCTTCTGAACGAGGTCTTCCTTCTCGGCGGCTGGGCTCGGGCCGGCTCCCTCCGCCCCGAGAAGGGCTTGACCCAATGTTTCGATGGTGACGGGCTTCTCGGGAGGATTCGGGCGCGCTTGAGCGGCGATTTTCTCTGGGGGCCGAGGGGCTTGAGGGGTTGCGGGGGCACGGGCGGGGGCGTCGCTCTCCCGAGGCGTCTCTCCCCGCGCCATTCCGGCTGGGTCGGCCTCCTTCGGTTCCGGCAAAGAGCCCACTCCGAGCGGCGGCGAAGGTCCAAATCTCGCCTCGAACGTCTCCCCGTCCCATTCGTGCCGGAGCTGGCGGACGGCATGAGTAAGGTCGACCCATGACGCATCCGCGATCGGTCCTTCTTTGAGCCCCGGCTTCGGGCTCGAGAGAGGGGGCGTGCTCGGAGTCTCACCGGGGGCGGCGGCGTGAGAGGCGGGGGCAGCTGAGCCGGAAGACGTCTCGCTCGCCACGGCTGGAGGGAGGGTCTTGATCACCCGCGAGCCGCTCTGGGAAGGGCTCGACTCCGTTTCGCCTTCCCGCCGCGAGCCTGCGGGAGCGCCCGCGAGCATGCGTTGCGTCATCCCCTCGATCGCGGGGATGAGATTCACCTGCCAATGGCCGAATGTGGTGAGGATGGAGTCGCGGATCGACTTCTCCAGCTCGCTGAGGCAGGAGGTCGCGACCTCTTTGCTCGAGATCGCACCGCAAGAATCCTGGCGGGCCTCTCTAGGGTCCTGGCCGGCTTTGCGCTTCCTCCTCCGCTCCTCGATGCTGCGGAGGATGCTCTGCGAGATTAACTCTGAGTCCATGCTGGAGATATCACTCGGCGGGATGAAGGGCCGTTCCTGGGGAAAGACTACACCGGATGTCCGAATCTGTCAGATCCCACGGGGAACCGGTATCCGGTGTCCACCGGAGGTACACCCGCCGCTCCTTGCTGCCGTCGAAGGCGGCCGCGAGGCGGCGGAGGGGGAATCGAGCGGCCCCGTGTAAGTTCCTGCGCGGCCTACAGGTATCCGGAACCGCCCCGGCGGCTCCGGTGGTCTGGTCCGGGGCTTGCCTCTCCTTCCTCCGTTGCCCCTTCCCGAGGGGCGGGGACTGCCAGTCTAGATCGGTCGAAAGGCGGTTATGGACACCGGTAAGGCAATCTTCTTCGAAGAGACCAGCTCCAATCCCGCCGAGTTCATCAGCGAACTGGGAGATTCCCGGCTTTATCGGAGCAAATCGGTCTCCGCCCAGACGACTAGAATCCTGCGCCGGCAGCAGGTGGGCCGGCTCGAAGCGAACATCGACTTCTTGCGGCAGAAGCAGAATGAATTCAACCGCAAGATGGAGGAGTACATCGAGAGCATCCGGTCCCTCATCCGGAGCCTCGAACAGTCCGTCGCCGGCGAAACGACGCCGCTCGATGCGCGACCGATCGCAGCGCCGGCCTTCGGCACCCAAGTCAAATGCCTCTTGTGCGGGCGGGAAGCGGTCTTTCGGGACATTCAGGTGATCGTCGCCCGCGACTCGATGGATTCGATCCAGGCGCCCACAGAACTGATCGTCGAGCGCGGCGGGCTGATCAAGAAGGGGAGCTTTCGTTGCCCCGAATGCGGAAACGAGAACCTCTCGATCCGCGAGATGAACGGGTGAAGCGTTTCACTACGGTGCGGAGACCGGTTCGTGCAGGTACTTCTTCACCTTCTCGTTGAGGAGCGGCACGATCTCGAAGACGTCGCCGACGATGCCGTAGTCGGCCACCTGGAAGATCGGGGCGGCCGGATCCTTGTTGATCGCGACGATGCACTTGGACGAAGACATCCCGGCGAGGTGCTGGATCGCTCCCGAGATCCCGCAGGCGATGTAGAGCTTGGGACAGACGGTCTTGCCCGTCTGGCCGACCTGCTCCGAGTGCGGGCGCCAGCCGGCATCGCAGACGGCCCGCGAGGCGCCCAGCGCCGCTCCGAGGGTCTTGCTCAAATCCTCCAGGAGGCCGAAGTGCTCCGGACCGCGCATGCCCCGCCCGCCGGAGACGATGATGTCGGCCTCGGTCAACTCGACGCGGCCCGTCCCTGGGGCGGTCCGGGTCTCGACCACCTGCAAGCGGAGCGATCCAGCCTCAGGCGCCGGCAAAACCGTCACGGGAACCGTCGCCTGACTCGGTGAGCTGGCGGGATCATCACCGCCGCCTGCGGGAAAAGCGTGGGGCCGCAGGGTCGCCACGGCGGGGAATGGGCAGCGGTACGTGGCGATCGCCTTGCCCGCGTAGATCGGCCGCTTGACTTCGATGCCGCCGGCGGCGAGCCGGAGTCCGGTGATGTCCGCCGCCACGGCCGTCTTGAGCGCGTGCGCGACCCGCGGAGCGATCTCCCGGCCGACCGCGGAGGCCGACAAGAGCACCAGGGACGGGCGAAACTCCTCTAGGGCCGCCGCGAGGGCTCCCCAGACGGCTTCGCCGTTGAAGGTATCGTAGGCTCGATCCTCGGAAAGGAAGATCCGGTCGAAACCCGGCAACTCGCACTGCCCGCGAGAGGCTCCGGAGCCCAAAATGACGGCCCCCAGCTTGCCTCCGCTGTGCACGGCCAGCCCTCGCGCCGCCGCGGCGGTCTCCTTAGCGGGACGCTTGAGCGCACCTTGCTGATGCTCGAGGAAGACCAGGATGTTGATATCCGACATGTTTCTCGGCTCCCTCCCGCTCAAATCACCTTCGCCTCCGAATGGAGCAGCTCGAGGAGGGGGTCGACTGCGGAGGCCCCCTCGCCGACGATGCGGCCGGGGCGCCTCGGGGGTGGCGGCTCGATTCCGAGCAGCTCCAGGGCCGGCGATCCGACCGCGGCGGGGACCTGAACGAGGGGCTTCTTCTTCGCGGCCATGATGCCCTTGATTCCCGCGTAACGGGGCTCGTTGAGCCCTTTCTGAGCCGTCACGGCCACCGGCGGGGCCGCTTCGACGACTTCGATCTGCCCGGAAAGTTGGTGGTGGAGGCGGAACTTCTGCCCGCTCCACTCGACGCGCACCACCTCGCCGACGCAGGGGATCCCGAGTTCCGCCGCGGTGAGCGCTCCGACTTGACCGTTCTGGTCGTCGATCGCCGACTTCCCGAAGAGGACGAGGTCCGGTTTCTCCTCTCGCAGGGCCTGGGCCAGCGCGAGGGCGCACTGGCGGCCATCGAGCTCGAGGCCGCTGGGCCCCTCATGGAGGAGGTGAACCGCGCGGTCGGCGCCCATGGCGAGGGCTTGACGGAGAATGGCCTGCACATCGGCGGGCCCCAGAGAGATCACGAGGATCTCGCCCGCTCCCGAGGACTCCTTCAGCCTCAGCCCCTCCTCGATCGCCATCTCATCGTACGGGCTGATGATGAACTTCAGGTCGGCGGTCTCGATCCGGAGCCCGCCAGCGGCGATTCGGATCCTGCTCCCGGAATCCGGCACTCTCTTGATGCACACGGCTATGCGCACGGTTCTTGACCTCTGCTCCCAAGACTATAGACGCGCCCGCTTCAGCTTCCAGCTCCAGCAGCCGCTGCGGGCGCCGCTCATGGCGCCGCGTGCGATCTCCCACCGGCGAGCTGGCGCGACATCACCCCCGCCAGGTTTTCCATCGTATAGGGCTTCAGAAGGTGGCCGGTTGCCTTCGCCGCGACCTCTCGGACTTCACGATCGGGGAAGCTCCTGGAGGTCAAGATCACTCGTGTTTCGGGCCACAACTCCATGATCTTGTCGAAGACGCCGCGCGGGCCACCGATTCCCGGCAGGTCGAGGTCCAGAACGATGAACTGGAACGGCCGGTCCTGTAGCTTCTCCAGAGCCTCCGGCCACTGGCCCACGCCGACGACTTCCTTGGCCTTTAGGAACTGGCTCACCATCCCCTGGACCGCCGCATCGCCGTCCGCAACCAGCACCGATCCCCAACACGGCTCGTCATCCGGGGAGCGATCGGAGCCTCTCGGGGCCGTCGCTGCAGTTGGAGGTTCGGGCGCCGCGGAGGCGAGCGGCGCCGCCTCCGTCGAGGTATCCGCGGCCACGGTGGACACCTGCATGACCGGGAGGCCGATGATGAAAGCGGTACCCTTACCCACTTCGCTCTCCACCTCGATCGTCCCGCCGTGGGCTCGGATGATGTTGTAGGAGACGCTCAAACCGAGGCCGCTGCCGGTTGCGCTGCCGCCGCCAAGGGCTCCTTTCGTCGTGAAGAAGGGGTCGAAGATCCGGTCCAGGTTAGCGGGCGGGATCCCGCACCCGTTGTCTTCGATCCGGAGGCGAACGAAGCTGCCGTCGGCATTCAGTTTCGCTTCGATCCGGCCGCCGGACCCGATCGCGTGGATGGCGTTTATGATGAGGTTGAGGATGACCTCTTGGAGCTGCCCTGCGGAACCGAGCACCGCAGGGACGTCGGGGAGCGAGCGGACGATGGAGATCCTGCGCTCCTCCACCTCCTTGGCTACGAGGCAGACAGCGCTCTCGACGACCTGACCAAGATGGACCGGCCGCGTCTGGGGCGAGGGGCGGTAGAAGGTCGAGAGGCTTCGCGTCAACTCAAGCGCCCGCTCCGACTGGGCAATGGCGACTTCGACGAATTGATCCTTGAACTTTTCGTTGCGCCGGGCGAGCTGCGCATATCCCAGGATCCCCGACATGATGTTGTTGAACTCGTGGGCCAGGCCGGTCGCGAGCAGGCCGATGGTCGCCATCTTTTCCGTTCGGAGGCGCTCCCGCTGCGAGGCGATGAGCTGGCGATTCGCCTCGCGCAGGTCGTCGTTGAGTCGCTTGATCCGCAGGGCGGACCTCACGCGCGCCAGCAGCTCCGTGATGTGGAAGGGCTTCGGGATGTAGTCATCGGCCCCGGCATCGAGTCCCTCCGCTCGGTGGCCGACGGACCCTCGCCCCGTCACGAGGAGAATCATGATACTGCGCGTGGCGGCATCCGCTTTCAACTGCCGGCAGACGGTGAGGCCGTCGACTTCCGGGAGCATCACGTCGAGGAGCATCAAGTCCGGAACGTCGCGCCGGGCTTCGTCGAGAGCCTGCTGGCCGTTGATGGCCGTTCGGATATCGTAGGATTGGCCACCGAGGACTCGCTGAATGATATTCAGGATGTCCTCGTTGTCATCGACGATGAGAATCTTCGGCTTGCGCCCGTCCGTGGACGACTCCGTCATTCCCTCACCTCGCGGACGATCGGGAGGCCGATCGAGGATTCCGTGGTGGTCGCCGGCAAGAGTTCCGTGCCGTTGCCCGAGCGGACGACGGGAAGTCGGATGACGATCCGGGCCCCGCCTTTCGCCCCCGCTTCGGCCCAGATCGCTCCTCGGTGCAGCTCGACGATCTCTCGAGCAATGGAGAGGCCCAGCCCGAGGCCGCTTCCCCCGCGGGAGACGCGGATGCGGCCTATGTCCACGAATATCCCCGACCGATCGCGGGCGGGGATCCCGGGGCCTTCATCGTCGACGGTGATCAGGACTTCCTGCTCTCGCGTCACGATTCCGACCTCGATGGTTCCCCCCTCGGGGGAGAACCGAACCGCGTTGTCGAGGATGTTGGTTAGGGCCTCGATGATGCGCGGAGACTCGATCCGCACCACGGCCGATGGGCCCTCGGCCTTCTGGCGGATAGCGACCCGGCGCGCGAGGGCCGGGACGCGGAGCATCTCCACCGCCTCCGCGACGACGGGGCCGAGTTCGACGTCGACAGGCTGGATTCGCCAGAGAGCCACACCGCGGACGACCGCGAGGACTCCTTGAGCCATCAACTCGAGGATTTCGGTGTTCCGGCGGATCCGCTGCAAGCTGTCTCGAGTCTCGGCGGCGAGGTCCGGCTGGTTGATCACGAGATCGCAGTAGCATTGGATGGCGTTGAGTGGGTTCTTGAGGTCGTGAGCGAACATTGCGAAGAACTTCCTCAGCGCCCCCATGCGGCGCTCGGACCGCGAGAATCTGTCCAGGAAGCGCAGCCACCGGTCCACCTCACTCCGGAGCGTCTCCGGATCGACCGGCTGCTCGACGGCGCAGACCGCACCGGCCCGCACCCACTCGGCGCCGCACGCTCGATTCGGCACCAAGGCGACCAGGAGGATGGGCAGCTCGGATCCCATCTCAGCCCATCGGTTCGCAAGCGACGGATGGAGACCGCTGGCGGAGTCCCCGTCGGCCACGAGGATCGTTGGCGGGCGGCTTGCCCCCCCCTCGCGTTCGGTCTGGACGAGGTCCAGCAGATCCTCCTCGCAGTCGACAAGCACCTGGATCGTCCGCCCGGGGTTCGACAGAGCTCGGTGCGTCTCTGCGAGGGCTCCCCTGGGATCCAGGAATATGATCCGTTCCTCGGTCAAGTTCGGCTCCAGAGCTGAGTTTGTGTAAAAACATACGATGGGGCCCTAAGAGGGTCGAACGGGGGGTAGTCCGGCTCCGTCTAGGGCGGGATGGCAAAGACCTGAGGCCATTGATTTTCGGGATCAGGAGCTTAGGATTTGCTAAACCAACCAAAAGTTCTATAGGCACAACTTCCTGCGTTGACCACCCTGGATACCAGAACGTCCGAGCTACCCACCTTCGCCGGGCCCGCGCGAGTGCTCCTGGTCGGCCACCCGAACGTCGGCAAGAGCGTCGTATTCAACTACCTTTCCGGCAGTGCCGCCGCGGTCTCCAATTACCCGGGCACTACGGTGGATTTGGAGACCAGTCTAGCCCCGATGGGGGACAACCTGGTGGAACTGGTCGATACGCCGGGGACCCGGAGCTTGGTGACCGGCTCCGAGGACGAGCGAGTGACCCAGAGGTGCCTCCTGGACACTCCAGGGGCGACGGTCATCCAGGTGGGGGACGCGAAGAACCTCCGCAGAACGCTCTTCCTGACGAGTCAGCTCGGCGAACTGGGCCATCCGCAGGTTCTCGTTTTGAACATGCTCGATGAGTGCCGGGAAACCCGCGAAATTCCCGATGCTCGGCGACTGGAGGAGCGGTTGGGCTGTCCCGTGCGGCTTACGACCGCGATCACCGGCGAGGGGATGGACTCCCTCCAGAAGGATGTGGCCAGGGCGTCGCCAGGAAAGCTCCTCTTCCGCTTCCCGGGGCCGGTCGAACGGGCCATCGGGGAAATCGAGTCGCTGTTGCCGGATTCGCCGGCCCGGCGCGGCCTCGCGGTCCTTTTTCTCTCGGGCGATCAAGAAGTGGAGGGGCGGATCGAAGCGGGCTTGAACAGATCCGCAGGAGACGCGCGGGATGGGGTCCTATCGCGATTGCGAGGAATTCGCGCCGGCGCCGCGCGCCAGCTAGAAGTTCCGCTTGCGCTGGCGATCCATCAAGCTCGGTATGAGGAAATGAACCGGCTTGCCGCCGCGGTCCTCCGCCGAGACGGAGAGCCCGGCTCCCCGAGCAAGCGGGAGGCGCGACTCCTTTACAGCGCGGCGCTGCTCCCGAGCCTGGGTCTCGTTGCCGGCTGGGTGAGCTTTTATCTACTCCAGCGCGTCGGATTGAGTTATTTCCTGGGCGATCGGCTCTGGCTTGCCCACACGGGCGGAGTCCTGGGGGCCGGGCTATTCGCCTGGCGGGCCCGTGAGCACCACCGGCGGCGGCTCACGCCCAAGGAGAGCCTCGGGGAGTTGGCGGTTTTCCCATCGACCGCGTTTCCGCTCCTCGCGCTGACTTTGTACGCCGCTTATTTGATCGTCGGAGTGTTTGCGGCAGGCGAGTGCGTGAATTTCATCGAAAACAAGCTGTTCGCGAACGTCGCCGGAGGCCCCGGCTTCGATGTGGGACTTTATGTGCCTTCCTCGACGGAGTTCACGGCCGACGGGGAGCTTATGGGCTGGACCTTCTTTCACGTGCCTTGGGCCGGCCTCAATTACTATCTTGCCCAGGGGGCCCGGGCGTTGCTCGGCGGTACGGCGCATCCTCTTTACGAGCTGTTCTTCCATGAGACCATGGGGCTCATCACCGTCGGCTTCACGTACGCCGTCGCCATCGTGCTGCCGATCGTGGCGTTTTTCTTCCTGCTTTTCGGGATCCTGGAGGACTCGGGTTACCTCCCACGAATCGCCATCTTGACCGATCGGACGCTCAAGCGAATCGGGCTCAATGGAAAAGCGGTTCTCCCGCTCATCCTCGGCCTCGGCTGCGACACGATGGCCACGATGACGACCCGCATCCTCGAGACGCGCAAGGAGCGGACGATCGCGATCCTGCTCCTGGCCCTCGCCGTGCCCTGCTCGGCGCAAATCGGGATCATCACCGGCGTGATGGCGCGGGTCTCCCCGCTGAGCTTGATCCTCTTCGTCGCGATCGTACTTTCGCAGCTCCTTCTCGTCGGCTACGCGGCCGCGAAGCTGTTACCCGGCAAGGCTTCGGACTTCCTTCTGGAGGTGCCGCCGATCCGCACTCCCCTCATCGGAAACGTCTGGATGAAAACGTCCTCCCGGATCCGCTGGTTCCTCATCGAGGCCGTTCCGCTCTTCCTCTTGGGGACCTTCATCCTATTCATCGCCGAGAAGATGGGGCTCATCCCGGTCCTCACGCGGTGGGGCGAACCGGTCGTCACCGGCGTCCTGGGCCTGCCGGCCGAGACGACGACGGGCTTCCTCCTCGGTTTTCTCCGTCGCGATTTCGGCGCGGTGGCGATCCTCCAGGGCTTCACGGATGGGAACACGATCGACGTGAAGCAGGTCCTCGTGGCCGTCGTCGTCATCACGCTCTTCGTGCCCTGCTTGGCCAACTTCTTCGTCATGGTGCGGGAGAAGGGAATGAAGACGGCCGCCGCCATGGCGGCGTTCATCTTTCCGTACGCGGTCATCGTCGGCGGGAGCCTCCGCTGGGCGCTGAGCTTCGTGGATGCGAGCTGGCTCGCCGGGAGATAAGGCAATGGACCGTATCGGCAGGATCCTCGATTGGCAAGCCGGCATAGCGACCGTCGAAGTCGGGCGCAACCAGGAGTGCGCCAGCGGGAGCTGCGCCGACTGTCACGCCAGCGAGGCCGACCGCACAAGATTCCAGGTGCCGTGGGGGAAACGTCCGGTCCTCGGGATTCGCGTGCTCGTGAGGTCTCAGACCGAGGTCTTTCGACTCATCCGGTGGCTTGGGGGCCTCGCCGTCTTTTGTCTGACGCTTGCTGTGGCCGTCTGGCTCGTGCCGGCCGCCGGAGAAGTCGGCGCCGCGCAACGCGGTTCAATCCTGGCGGGGCTCGTCCTGGCGGGCGCGGCGTGGAAGCTCCTCCGTTCCTGGGCGCGCAGTAGGCCTCAGTTCCGCGTCATCCCCCTCGGACGAAGGTTTGCGGCCCTCGAGACGGCCCCTCCCGCCGATCGCCGGGAGAGTCCGCGGTTCGTTTCCGAAACCGAAGTGACACGATGGGATCGGCATTGAAGCTCCCCCGGTTCCGCCGGTCCCGGCCCAAGCAGGCGGGAGAGGAGATCGCTCTGGCCGAGCTACCGCTCGGGGTCGAGGCGGTCGTCGTTGGCATCGACGCCTCCGACGGAGGTCGGGTTCACCGCCTGGCCTCTCTCGGCGTTCTTCCGGGCGCCATGGTCCGGCTGATCCAGAACCGCGGAGCTTTCCTCGCGATCGTCGACCGTTACCAGATCGCTTTCGACCGCGCCGTCGCCGAGTCGGTGACGGTCCGTGTGGCCCGCCGTACGTAATTGCTCGATCAGATGGACGAGGTCGACCGGCGGAGCCGCCTCGAGCTCCACGGCGCATTTAAGCCTCGGGTGGAGGAACCGGACCCGGCGCGCGTGGAGAAGGTAACGCTGCGGGAAGCCGTCCACCAGCCGGCCGCCATAGCGAACGTCGCCCGCGATCGGATGGCCGATCGCCGCGAGGTGGACACGAATCTGGTTTTGCCGGCCGGTCACTGGACGTGCGGCAACAAGCGTGAAGTCCCCGTTCGGAGCCGAGAACCGGTCGAGGACTTCGATCCGTGTCCGCGCCGGCCTCACGGGCGGCTCGAGCGCCTCCCGCAGGTCTTTCCCTTCTCCGATGGGAATGGAGATTTCCTCCAGGCGGGTGGGAAGAAGGCCGTGGGCGATCGTCCAGTACTCCTTCGAGATGTGGCGGTCCTGGAACTGCCGCTGGACCTCGCGGTGGACGTAGGCTTCCTTCGCCACGAGGAGGATCCCCGTCGTGTCCCGGTCGATGCGATGGCAGAGCCGCGGCGCTGTCGACTCGTCGACCTGCCGCCGGGCCTTCCGCAGCGCGGCGGAGCGCGGCTCGGTCACCAGATCGCCACCGCCCGCTTCGCGGTAGCGGAAGTGGAGGTAATTGATGAGCGTGTCATAGAGGTGCTTGCCTACGGGATGGACAAGCATCCCTGCCGGCTTGTCGATGGCGAGCAGCCACGGGTCCTCGTAGATGGCCGCCACGTCCCGCTCGTGGTAGTCCTCGGGCACTCCGGTCCCCAACGAGAGGCGAATTTCGATTCGGTCTCCACCCCGGACGGTCTGGGAAGGCTTCGCCTTTTTCCCGTTGACGGTGATTTGGCCGCGGCGGATCAGATCCTGGATCCTACCCCGCGATTTCCAGACCAAGTTGTGCCTGAGATAGAGATCGAGCCGCACCGCCTGGATGGCCTTCACCGGAACTTCCAGAAGCTCTCGTCGTTCGGAGAGGTTTCGATTCCGTCCGATCACCCGGTCGCACCGCCTCTTTTCTTCGGCAACTCCGCGCTCATAGGCACGTAGTCTCTGCTGTCGGATGATCCTTGACAAGGGTCACGACGAGTTCTTAGAATCCTCGCCTTCCTTTCAGGTCATAAGTTGCGATCAAATCTTGATTTGTAGTAGATTCGTAGTACCAGTACGGCGGGCCGATCGGCTCTGGATCGGTTACCTACCGACAATTTCGCTCCGGCTAATGCGAGGAGGGGGGCCGATTGGACCCTGCAAAGATCAACGATCTCAAAGACCTTGAGAACCTGCTCGAGCTCATGAAGCGGCATGGACTGAGCGAAGTGGAGCTTGAGGGCGAGGGTCGCAAGATCCGGCTGAAGAAACCGGAACCGAACACCACTTCGGCGCAGCCTTTGGCGCCGGCGCACGCCGCCGGCGCCCTCCCAGGTGTTCACGGATCGCTCGCTTCGCCGCCGCCGGCCGAACCGCCGGCCGCAGCGGCCCCCGCAGCCCTGCCGGCGAACGTGAAGGAGGTCACCTCGCCGATGGTGGGGACTTTCTACCGCGCGGGGAGCCCCGAGGCCGATCCGTTCGTCAAGGAAGGAGATCGCGTCGAGGACCGCACTGTTCTCTGCATCATCGAGGCGATGAAGGTCATGAACGAGATTCAGGCGGGCATGACGGGGATCGTGACGGAGATCCTCGTCAAGAATGGGGAGTCGGTGGAGTTCGGACAGCCGCTCCTGCGGATCCAGACGGAATGACTTCCCCCGCCGCTGCCCGCCCCGGGCCAGGCCCGGTCAAGCGCTTTTCCAGAATCCTGATCGCCAATCGCGGCGAGATCGCCCTCCGGGTGATACGAGCGTGCAAAGAACTCGACATCGAGACCGTCGTTGCGTATTCGCAAGCCGACCGCGACGCCTCCTACTTGAATCTGGCCGATGACACGATCTGCATCGGTCCCGGACCGAGCCTCCAGAGCTACCTCGACATCCCGAAGATCATCAGCGCGGCCGAGATCACTGACGTCGAGGCGATCCACCCCGGCTACGGGTTCCTTTCGGAGAATGCGCACTTCGCGGAAGTCTGCCGATCGTGCGGGATCGAATTCATCGGCCCGAGCGTCGAGAGCATCCGCCTGCTCGGCGACAAGGCCCGGGCGAAAGAGATCGCCCTCGCCCACGAAGTCCCTTGCGTGCCCGGATCGGCCGGCGTAGTGAAGACCGAGACGGTGGCGATCGAGGTCGCCCGCCGGATCGGCTTTCCGGTGATCCTCAAGGCCGTCGCCGGAGGCGGCGGGCGCGGGATGCGGATCGCCCACAACGACATCAGCCTCGTCAACGGCTTCCACGCGGCCGGCATGGAGGCGGAGACCGCCTTCAAGAATCCCGATCTGTACATCGAGAAGTACATCGAAAAACCCCGCCACGTCGAGATCCAGATCCTCGGCGACCGTCACGGAAACGTGATCCACCTCGGAGAGCGCGACTGCAGCCTCCAGCGCCGCCACCAGAAGCTGATCGAGGAGTCACCCTCGCCGGGGCTGGCTCCGGAGACCCGCGAGGCGATGGGCGAGGCCGCCAAGCGGCTCGCGAAGGCGGCCGGCTACTCCAACGCGGGCACGGTGGAGTTCCTCCTCGACCGCGACGGTAACTTCTACTTCATCGAAGTGAACACCCGCATTCAGGTCGAGCACCCTGTCACGGAGATGGTGACGGGGATCGATTTGATCCAGGAGCAGATCCGGCTGGCGGCGGGAGACCCCCTCGGGTACGCGCAAGAGGACGTGCGGCTCCGCGGGGCCGCGATCGAGTGCCGGATCAACGCCGAAGACCCGGCCAACAACTTCAAGCCGAGCCCGGGCACCATCACGACGCTTCGCGTCCCGGGCGGTCCGGGCGTCCGGCTCGACTCCCACATCTACACCGGCTACCGTATTCCGCCGTTTTACGACTCGATGGTGGGAAAACTCATCGTTCACAAGCCTACCCGCGCTCAGGCGATCGCCGCCATGCGGCGGGCCCTCGATGAATTCCTTATAGCCGGCGTCCAGACGACAATTCCCCTCTATCGGGAGATCTTCAAGCACTTCCACTTCCTCAAGGGGAATATCAACACGGGCTTCATCGAAGAGTATTTCATGGGGTAGGCGCGGAATCGCGACCGGCATGGGCTCATCGCGGCCCTGCAACGCTTCGAGGGGCTGCGGCGTCTTCCCTTTGAAATGTCGATGTCCTATACTTAGCGCCTTCGTAGGTCTCAGTTCGATCATCCCCACTTCTTGACGGGAGCTTGAGATGCGAAGTCTGTCCACACGCCGGGGGTTCACCCTGGTCGAAATCCTCATCGTGATCGCCATCATTGCCACACTGGCCGCCATGATTCTGGGCGGAGTCGCTATCGTACGTAAGAATACCTACAGGGCTATCGCGTCGAGCGACGTGAACAACCTGATGACGCAGGTGAAACGCTACTACCAGGACACGGGAAAGTACCCGGGAACCGAATACGCCGACGGAGATAATGCTTTCCCCGCCCTCTTCGAGGCGCTGTTCGACGAGAGGCCCCCGAGAGGGAAGGGGGGACCCAGCGCGCCTTACATGGAGTACAGGCAGAAGGACGTTTTTGTGGAAGGCGATGATGGAACATTCCGTCAGGCCGACAGGGACGAGCTTTTCGACCCTAAAGTCAAGAAGTACATGATCGACCCTTACGGCGAACCCTATGTCTACCGAGAAAACAAGTCGCGCGCCCGCACGCCCTACATGAAGAGTCCGCAGTCCGTGGACATCTACTCGGTGGGTCCAGACGGCATCGATCAGACCATCGAAGGAGAGGAGGGCGATGACATTGGGAGCTGGTGACCTTCGTCTCCTGGGATTTCGGCCCCGAGACCGGGGTTTCACCATCGTCGAAGTGCTGATGGTCGTGGCCATCATCACGATCCTCTTCACGCTGGTGATCGTCGCTACGACACAGTACCGCCACATCGCTTCGGTCAAGGCCACCCGGGCCATGATCCAGCGTCTCCGGAGCACGCTCGACGACTACCACCGCCTGACGGGAAGGTACCCGCCCGACGGGTTCGATTCGGAAGTGAAGAATGCCGGCGGCGTGCCGATCTGGGGTTCGGCCTGTCTCTACGAGTTCCTCTCCAGGGAAATCAGCATCGAGGAGAATGTCGGGGGGCAGATTCGCACGAGCAAGCACGACCCCTTGATGCAATTCAAGGAAAGCGAACTGACCGAAGAGAAATCCGACACTCCCGGTGTCAGGGAGATCCGCGATGGTTTTGGCTTGCCGCTCCACTACGACAACACCCAGAACGGCATCTTTCAGGCGGAGAAGCAGCAAGCGAACCCCCATGCGTCGGAGTTGATCGACGACCATCCGGAGGACCCGCGACTCGCGGATGGCAAGGCCGCGATCCCGTATCCGGGGCGGTGCCAGAGGTCGGGGTCGTACGACCTCTGGTCTCACGGGTCAGCCCAGGCCCATCAGGATCCCGAAACGGATCCGGGCCTGACGATCGGGAACTGGAACGTGGACGTGGAGAGGACCGAAAAAGAGGACAAGCCGGAAGAATGATCCGCTCGCCAAACAGAATCGGATCTCGGAGGCGCTTCTCGGCGCCGCTCGCCAGCGGCCCGCAGTCCGCCTTCACGCTCATCGAGTTGATGGTCGTGGTGGCCATCCTGGTCCTGGCAATGGGGATGATGGTCCCGAGCCTGGTCGAGTTCTTCAGCAACCAGAGGCTGAAGAACGTGCGCGCGCACTTCGTCTCGGCGATCAATGTGGCGCGGCTCATGGCGATCACCGAGGGGTCGCCGATCCGCGTGGTCGTCTTCAAGGAGGGCGTGCGCGTCTATCACGTGCGGCGCCAATCCTTCCGCCGGGAGGAGGAATTCGATGCCGACTCCGCGCCCGGTTCGGTCACCGGGATCACTTTCGATGTTCAATTCGCCCGCAAGAAGAACCAGGAACTGGTTGCCTACCGTGAGTGGGAGAGAGACCAGCCCTTCATTCTGGCTCCCCCGACGGACCCCAACGCGGGGCAGTGCTCCGTGGAAGGTCTCGCGGCGGTCGAGTTCCAGCGTGACGGCACCGTCCGCTGGCTTATGGGCGAGGATGTCCCGACTGCTCTCTTCAACCGCGAGCCTGCGATGGGAGCGGACATCGTCGTCCGGCAGGAAGGCAATCCTGATGCTCTGTTCATAGACATCCGGGCCACCGGACAAGTCCGCGCCAAGGTCGGTACCGCGCCGCCCCCGGGTGCGCTTGGAGACGGGCCCGTGCCCCCCGCCGAGCCGGAAGAAAGGCCCTGATGATCCGTCTTAGAATGTCGAGGTACTTTGCCGCCCCCTCCGGGTTCACGATCATGGAGATCATGATCGCGACCGCGATCTTGACGCTCGGCCTGGTCGGGATCCTGGCGCTCTTCCCCGTCGCCATTGACTCAGGGAAGAAGGTCATGGAGCGGTCGACGGCTGTCACGATCGCTAAATCCGTGGCCGAACAGATCCGCGCCGGTATTCGCAACCAGAAGCGCATCGTCACCCGCGGGGATACGCCCTACACGTATTTCCTCTTCCAGCACGACGGCGTGAAGGACCGGATCCCGGCAAACGTGGAGTCCGAGCGGCCGAACCACGACTACTACATCTTGCTTCCGAGGTTCAGGCCGAATCGCAGCTTCGATGGGGCTCAGATCCAGAAGAATCGAGAGGCCGCGGTTCGCGACTCCTACGAATTCGTCTATCCCGAGGACGACGACAACCCGAACGGGGGCAACAACCCCGCCGCAGCCGACAACGATGGAGACGACCACCCGGACGGAAACCAGATCCTCGTCAAAAAGGTCTATGAGGTGGGGACGACGCTGCCCCGAGCCGAAGACAGCGGTGAGAATGTCCTTGAAGACCAGAGATTCGAGACCCTCAAGCAGTATTCCTTCGCATTTTCGATCCGGGCGAGCAAGTTCGATTCGAACCAGAGCATAAACCCGGGAAGGTTCGAGCCGGGGAACGAGCTGTACCACGTGCGGGTGATGGTCTTCCGTCAGTTCACGTACAACGAACGCAAGGTGCTCGCGGAGCGGAAGGGACCCGAGCCGGTCTACGAGCTGGACTTCATGGTGGCCAAATGAGAGGAACGGCTCGCGTTTCACGTGGGACTTGCGGCGGCTCCGCAGCGGGCGGTTTCACCCTCGTCGAGTTGATGGTCGCGCTCGGACTCGCCGCGATGATCGCTGTCTCGATCATGGTGATCTCGAACCAAGCTCAGGAGGTCTACGAGGTCACGAGCCGGAAGGTGGATGTCTATAACAAGTTCCGCTTCGCCTTACTGTCGATCGAGAAAGACTTCTCGCAGTGGATCAGTACGAGCAACCTCGAGTACTTCATCGATGGGAGAGGCGGCAGACCCGTCAACGAGCACTGGGACGACGGGGAACAGCTTCCGGACACGAGCGATGATCGCGGGCTCGGCGTCCTCGATGGCGGGATCCGCGGCACGTACGACGAATTCGCCTCGATCACCGAGCGCCACTACGCCGAGCTACTGGAGAACGGCACCCGTAAGATCCACGATGCTTTCCAGGCCTACTTGCGGACGATGACCTACGTCGACGGCCGCACGCGCGAGGCCCTTGTTGAGTACATGCTTCTCGACCCCAACCGAGTCGACCCGCGGGGAAATCCGCTCCCGCCGACGGAAGTCCCGACGAATCGCCTGCGGGACCTGACGCTCTTCAAAGTCATCCGCTTCAACGACATCAGCTACGACCAGATCCAGAAGCCGTCCGCAAACTTCCCGATCAAGCGCCGGTATGTCGAGGTCTGTACGAACATCACCGACTTCAAGGTGGAGTACGTCGCGGAAAACCGCTTCGACCAGCAGAAGGGCGCGACGGGCTTCTACACACCACTTGCTGATTTCAACAACCCGCCGGAGGCCGATATTCAGCCCGTAAGGGAAGCGTCCGACGGGGACGTCTATCGCAAGCTGTTCGGCTACGGGACGGGCGATGTGAAGTTTCGGGGTACGCCGGCCACGGGCTACCGGGCGATTTTTGGAGACCGCGGGGGGGCGCGACAAGATCACCGGCCGTTCCGTTTCGGCTTCGAACGAAACCCCAGGAACCGTTTCGCCGAGTTGACGCCGGGCGACAAGATCTTCGCTTACAGCGAAGGGCGACGAGGCGGAGGTGGAGGCGGCGCCGGAGGCGTCGGCGCCGGGGTGGCCGGCAAGGTCTCTGCCGGCGCGGCGATGCCTTCCGGAACGTACACCGTCAAGACCAACATCGGCGGGCGGCTCGAGTTCATCGAGCCCATCGAGAGCAGCACCTGGGGGCGCGATGTTCCGAGGACCTACTACAAGGCCTCCTACTTGCCCCAGGCAGTCCGCATCACGATCCGCGTCATAGATGAGACCCGCGGCGAGGAAGCTCGCACCCTCCAGAGGGTGGTCTGGGTTCGCCAGAAGGCCCGTTGAGCGGACATCGTTGTGGCTGACCGAGCGCCGGGCAGGTTGGAGCGAAAGAAAAGTCGCCGCGGCGGCGCTTCAGGGATTGAAGGTAGGCAGGTCCGCCGCGGCGAGTTCCCCCTCTGGGGGGGATTGAGAGAGAGAAAGAGAGAATTATGAGAAGAGAGATTTCGTTCGTAGCACCCATGAGTTCACAGCGCGGGCGTCAGGACCTTCGTCCTTAGTGCCCCCATTCATAAGTCCGTGTAGGGTTTGTTGCGCCCTGAATATTCGAAGACCCAAGACTCGTGGAAGTTCATCCGGGCGCAACCCTGCGGGCCGGGCGCTTTTGGCGCCATGCT
>Ga0187893_10002810_pt1 | contig 37135 bp, 36 predicted proteins | sample MA1701074metaG_FD_139574 | JGI IMG/M metagenome (GOLD analysis project Ga0187893, IMG submission 139574) | White microbial mat communities from a basaltic lava cave in the Kipuka Kanohina Cave System on the Island of Hawaii, USA - MA170107-4 metaG ... | reverse complement strand
TGGTGGATTTTGAACCGGAACACTTTCAGCAAATGGCCGGCCTTGTCTGTTACTACAACAGCCTGAAGTTCCATTATCTGTATATCTCGCATGACGAAACGCTGGGAAAGCATATTCGAGTTATGTCAAGCCTTCCAGATCAAGTGCAAGCAGACGTGTTTACCAGGCCCATAGCCATTCCCAAAGGAAGCCCTGTGCATCTGCGCGTGGAAGTCGATTTCGAGCGGCTTCGTTTTGCTTTTCGAGTGAATGAGGACTGGAACTACCTGCCTGAACAATTCGATGCGAGTATCCTGTCCGATGAAGCCAGTGCCCCCGGGAATCCAAATTTTACGGGGGCTTTTGTGGGTATGTGCTGTCAGGATACAGCGGGTACGGCTCGACCGGCAGATTTTGATTACTTCGAATATCGCGAGCGGGATTTTCGACCCAGCCCTTTTGAGTGAGATTTTCATTCCGGCTGATGTGTCCAGGTTTAAGAGGATAGAGGACGCAATGATTTTTGGGAATTACATCGACGGCCTGTGGCAGCCGGCCAGCGAAAGTAGAACTTTTGAAAAGCGGAATCCGGCTGATGCCCGGGATCTGATCGGGAAGGTTCCTGAGTCAACTGCCACAGAGGTAAACGCTGCCGTAGCAGCAGCGCGCTCCGCCCTCACTGGCTGGCGCAGCCTGAGCTCAGATGTTCGCGCGCAATTTATTTTCAAAGCTGCCGATCTCCTGAGTAGGCGTCAAGGTGAGATTGCTGCTGCGCTGACCCGTGAAGAAGGTAAATCGCTGGCCGAAGCAAATGGCGAAACGGGACGGGGAGTTGTGATCCTGAGATACTTTGCCGGTGAAGGCCTGCGTCCGGTCGGTGATGTACTACCGTCACTCAGTCCCAACACTCTTCTCTTTACTGAGCGAGTGCCGCTGGGGGTTGTCGGTTTGATTACGCCCTGGAATTTTCCAGTGGCTATTCCCTTGTGGAAAACGGCGCCGGCACTGGTTTATGGCAACACAGTGGTCTTGAAACCGTCCGAACACTCGCCCTTAACCGGCCAGCTGCTGGCTGAGGTCTTTGCTGAAGCCGGTTTCCCCGCCGGAGTCTTTAACCTGGTTCAAGGTGGGCGAGAAACAGGAGAGGCCCTGGTTGCAGCCAACGGTCTCAATGGCATTTCTTTCACCGGTTCTGTAGCTACAGGTAAAACGATCGCCCGTGCTTGCGTAGAACAAGGCAAGCGTTACCAGCTGGAGATGGGTGGCAAAAATCCGGTCATCGTGCTGGGAGACGCAAATCTGGAACGCGCAGTCGAACTCACGATTCAAGGCGCCATGAAATCTGCGGGCGAGAAATGCACCGCCACCGCCCGAGCCATTGTGGTTGAGGAGGTCGCTGATGAGTTCACTCGTCGTCTAGTCGGCCGGGTGCGCGAGTTGGAAGTCGGTCCGGGCACCGACAGCCGTTTCTATCTTGGGCCTTTAATCTCCGCTTCAGCACGCGATCGGGCGCTGAATTACCTCGAGCAGGCCCAACGGGAAGGTGCCCGCTTGTTGTGTGGTGGGGCAGTGGACCCGGCACGTGACGATTTAGCGCACGGTCATTATTTGACGCCGGCCGTTCTGGATCGAGTCAAGCCTGACATGGCGATTGCTCAGGAGGAAGTATTCGGGCCGGTTCTGGTCGTCCTGCGGGTCTCCGATTTTGAGCAGGCGTTGAGGGTAGCTAACGACGTTGCGTACGGTCTTTCAGCTTCAATCTTCACTCGCAATGTGGACCAGGCCATGCGCTTTGCACGCGAGATCGAAGCTGGTCTGGTGCGCATAAATGGCGAGACCGCAGGGGTTGAACCCCAGGCTCCTTTTGGAGGCATGAAGGGCTCGTCTTCGTTTTCACGTGAACAAGGCCAGGCGGCAAGAGAGTTTTACACTCAAGTTAAAACAATCTCTCTTGACCGGGCCGACTGAAAAAACCTAAAGAGCACCATGAACATTTTTCGCTTTAAAGGCCCAGGAGGTCCGCGTTTAGGCCTGGAAACTGAAGGCGAGCGATTTGATCTTTCAGCGGCTGGGGGCGACTTCACAGATATGTCTAGCTGGCTTTCGCTGCCCGATCCGCTCAGCGCTGTTGATGATGCTTTGTCGCGCGCCCGCGACTTTCCTATCGAGCCTGAGGTGGTGTTGCTGCCGCCAACGGATGTGCAGGAGGTTTGGGCCTGTGGCGTGACTTACTTGCGATCTAAGGTAGCCCGTATGGATGAGAGCGAGGCTGGGGGCGATTTTTACGATCAAGTTTACGATGCTGAGCGCCCGGAAATATTTTTCAAAGCAGGTGCTAATCGCGTGGTCGGTCCCGGAGAGAAGATTCGGATTCGGCGCGATTCAAGCTGGAATGTCCCCGAGCCGGAAATGGCCCTGGTATTGTCGTCGTCAGGGTTGATCATCGGCCAGACCATTGGGAACGACGTCTCTTCACGCTCAATTGAGGGCGAGAACCCACTCTATTTGCCGCAGGCCAAGGTTTATGACGGGTCCTGTGCGCTGGGCCCGGTTATCGCCTTGAGCAACAGTTGGTCAGTCATCCGAACCATTCAAATGGAGATCACACGCGCCGGAGTAACCGTGTACGAGGGTCAAACATCGACCTCTAAGCTCCGCCGCAATTCACGCGAATTAGCTGAGTATCTGTTTCGTGAACTATCGTTTGCCACGGGCGTCTTTCTGTTAACCGGGACCGGAATCGTGCCTCCCGACGATTTCACTCTGCAATCGGGTGACGTGGTTCGTATCGAGATCGAGGATATCGGCGTGCTGGAGAACCCTGTGGAATAAAACACATGAAAATCACCGGGTTGAAAACTTTCGTTATTGGATCCGGTTGGCGCAACCTGATTCTGTTGCGGCTTGAGACCGATGAACCAGGACTCTATGGAATCGGCGAGGCCACGGTGCAGTGGGGCGACGAGGGGATGCTGGGCTATTTGGTATCGCTGGAGAAGCGCTATTTGCTGGGCCAGGATCCGCGCGATATCGAGGCCCTTTGGGAACGCGTTTACCGTAATGAGTACTGGCGACGGGACTTTTTTGTCTGCTCAGCTCTTGGGGGCGTCGAGATGGCTTGCTGGGACATTCTGGGCAAGTGGCTGAATGTGCCGGTGTGGCGCCTCTTTGGAGGCAAGTGTCGCGATCGCGTCGCAGCTTATGCCAACGGTTGGTACCAGGTCGAGCGCACCCCGGAAGCGATCTCTGCCCGAGCCCGGGCAGCAGTGGAGATGGGCTATAAGGCTCTGAAAATCGATCCCTTTGGCGCCGGTTCTTACGAGATGACCGAGAAGGAAAAGATTCGAGCCGTAAAAATAATTGAGGCAGTGAGGGAAGCGATCGGACTCGAGGTGGAACTTTTCACAGAGATGCACGGTCGGTTCGCCACCCACACGGCCATCGACATGTGTCGTCGCCTGGCGCCTTATCGACCCGGTTGGTTTGAAGAACCAGTTCCCCCTGAAAACGTCTCGGCCCTTGCGCAAGTGCAACGCGCAGTGGCCCCGTTGGGCATTCCGGTGGCTGCGGGTGAGCGTTTGTTTACGCGCTATCTATTTGTGGATCTTTTTCGTGAGCGGGCTGTCGACATAATCCAACCGGATGTTTGTCATGCCGGGGGCATCGCCGAGACGCGCAAGATTGCGGCAATGGCCGAAGCCCACTATATTCCCGTAGCGCCACATAATGCCTGCTCGCCAGTTGGTACAATGGCTTCATTGCACCTGGCGGTTTGCACGCCAAATTTCAAGATTCAGGAAACTTTCGATGACATGGTCGAACCGTGGGTACGTGAGGCGATTGTGGGACGTCCCGTGGTTAAGGATGGCTACTTCTCAGTCCCCGAAGCTCCGGGTTTGGGGGTGGACTTGAACCTGGATGTTATCGCCGCTCATCCGCCCATGGAAGGGTTCATGGATTTCTGGAAGGTCGGCTGGGAAAAGCGCAACAGCTACAGTTAACTACACGTTTCGCAGATCTAAATAATCCACAGATTACACAGATTTCACAGATTAAATGAGAAAGAAAAAGATGCCTAGAGCAAGAGCGTTCGCGAAGGTCATTAGCCTGCTCGCATTTCTCCTCTTTTATCTGTGTAATCTGCGTAATCTGCGGATAGGTCTAATAGTCCACGGATTGCACAGTCAAAGCAGAAAGAAAGAGATTCTTAGAGCAAGAGCGCTCGCGAAGGTCATTCGCCTGCTCGCATTTCTCCTCTTTTATCTGTGTAATCTGCGTAATCTGCGGATTTTTTTATTACTCAAAACGGAAGGCGATTGTTCTTTAGGACGGGTCTGTGATTCACGAAAAAAGGTTCCATTTCAGTTACTGGGGGTGAGGTCCTTAGTCCTGTAGTTCGCGGTGAGTGATCGCGACATGCAACCAGCAGCTGTACTCTTCTGGCTTTTCGCTTAGCGCTAGCTTCAAATGCTCAAAGTCAATCCAGTACCACTCCTCAACTTCAGTCGAGTCTGGCACCGGCGTACCATTGAACTCTCCGACAAAAACATGGTCATACTCGTGTTCAATCAGCCCGTTGCCCATTTCCTCGCGGTAAACGAAACCGAACACTCGGCGTAGCTCGCAATCAAATCCCATCTCCTCTCGCAGCCGACGATGGGCGGCCGCCAGGGTTGCCTCGCCGGGCCGTGGGTGACCGCAGGCAGTATTGGACCACAATCCGGCGGAATGGTATTTCGTTTGGGCTCGTTTCTGCAGCAGCAGCCGCTTCTTGTGGTCGAAAACAAATACGGAAAAAGCTCGGTGGAGGGCACCCTCGCGGTGTACCTGTAGCTTCTCACCAACACCCAGTTCTCGGTCCTCCGAATCCACCAGGATTAGTTGTTCAGGCTGCGGAGGGTCCGCTTCGCCAACCGTTGCCAAACGACTTAGTGCCTGAGCGCTCTCTGCGATATGCATTCCGTTCTCGGTTTTTACAATGTAGCGGGGATGTTCGTCTGAGGCACTGTAGACAAAGTCTCCAATGCTTCCGCTCTCCGTTGCGATGCGGACAATTTTACCTTCGACCGTAGTATGCCCGGAATCGCAACAAACGCTATCTCCTATCTTGAAAGCTCTGCTTGGCAATCTTGTATCATCTCCTTTAGGAAAGTGCTATTGGCAAACAGCCGAAGGCGGAAGACAGAAGTCAGCTGCCGCGATATCTGTCTTCCGCGCTCGGGCTAATAAGTAAAAAACGCTAGTCTTGTCTGCGACTTTTATCGACGACTGACTTAAGCGCCTGAAATGTTGGTGGCCAAAGGCCCACAAAAATTCCAGCCTGCCGCTTGCCTGCGAGATAGAGCGCAATGGAGGCTCCAATTGAACCAAACGTCAGGATGTGAAACAGACTTATACGAGTCGTACTTTGGGTTGCCTTGTCAACGGTTCTGAGTAGCGATTCGGCGACGTCGCGTCGGGGCCGAGATTCTTCACTTCCATACTCCGAATCGATACCACTCATTGCTGTTTGCATAGTTGCCATTTAATGTCTCCTCCTTGTTTCCCGGGCGCAGATTCTACCAACCTGCGCCCAAAGCTGATTTGATGTTTAAGAGTGCATCTTGATTTGTATACTCGATGAGTTAGTTCGGCATAATGACTGTGTCGATGACGTGTATCACACCATTTGATGTCATTATGTCAGTCTTAACGACCTGCGCCTCATCCAGCATTACTGCGTTGCCTTTGACCTTCACTCTGGCTCCGTCGCCCTGTAAGGTGGTCACGTCTCGGCCATTTAACTTCACAACGTCATTAGCGGCATACTTACCGGAGACGACGTGGTAAAGCAGAATTGCTTTGAGTTTGTCCTTGTTTTCGCACTTCAGAAGGTCCGAAAGGGTGGCCGCCGGAATTTTCGCGAAGGCTTCATCGGTAGGAGCGAACACGGTAAACGGTCCATCGCCTTTGAGGGCGTCGACCAGGTCCGCTGCCTGTAAAGCCTTCACCAGGGTATTGAAGGTTCCGGCGCTGACTGCCGTCTCAACAATATCTTTCGACTTGTGATGGTCTCCCTTGAATGCCTGCGCGGGTTGCCAGCTCAGGACAGTTATTCCCAGAAGACCCATTATGGTGATCGCCAGCCCGGCGATCGTTGAACGTTTTGTACGATGATTCTTCATTGATCAAAATCTCTCCTTTTTTTGTTTCTTTGGTTCACTCAGCCGGCTTGCTCCGCCATACCGTCTAAATCTTATGGTTTGGAGGGTGCCGTGTGAACGTTTTGAACGTTTTACAGGAGTATGGTGAATTTGTCAAATCAAGAATTACCCGCTATAATAAAGGTACTTTGATGGACACACGGTCGAATTGTGCGATTTAAGAGCTTTTAAGGAAGCATAGTTTCGGGGGCCTCTTGTTATTCGGCCTGTGGGAGAAAAGTTTTGAATGATTAAAACGATTCGAAGCAAGAAGCTGACTAGCAAAGAGGTGGCGACTGTTTTGGGCGTTAGCGAGGCATCAATTAAGCGCTGGGCAGATAGTGGCTTGTTGCCCATGGAAAGGACTGCGGGCGGGCACAGGAGGTTTCGACCGCAAGATGTTGCAACTGTGCAGCGCGAGGGCCTTGACGGCAAAAAGTCTACCGGCCCGGGAAGGCAAGGGAAGCCGACTAAGAGTCTTTCACCGCCTCCTGAGAAAGCCTTGAAGCTTGCGCCCAGAAAAGTCGCCGCCTTGGTTGAAGATGTCTTTGCCTCACTGGTTGAGGGACGTGAAGAAGACCTTTCCGCGATGCTCGTTAATCTTCACTTGAATGGTCATGCGGTAGGAGCGATTTTAGATCAGTTTCTCTGTGTGGCGATGAACCGGGTCGGAAAATTTTGGCACGATGGGGATCTTTCGGTTGCCGAGGAGCATGTGGCCACGAGTACTGCCACGGCGGCTGTGCGAAAACTGCGTACGTTGGTGGATACATCGGGGGAAAGTGGAGTTTTTGCGCTCTGCTGCAGCGTTGAGGAAGACTTTCATGAACTGCCGGTTCAGTTCGCGGCCCTGACACTTGAAGCCAGCGGTATTGAGGCCTTCAACCTGGGTATGAACACGCCCTTCTTTGCGCTGCGGGAAACGGTCGAGCGATTTCGACCCGATTTGATCTGCGTTTCAGCCACCGTTTTGAGCAGTCTTGATCGCGCTGCTCGAGAATACTCCGATCTGCAAAAAGCGGCGCGGCGAGCGAAGGCCGGAATTGTTTTGGGAGGTGCAGGCTTCGCAGATCTGAGAGTACGGAAACGACTGCCAGCGGATCTTCATGCTGATGATTTCCGGAGTTTGGAGGAGTTTGCGAAGGCTCTGGTCGGCAAGCGCCGGTGAGTCTGGTCTAGAAACTATTAACCGCCAGGGAGAGATAACCTGGTGCTTTTTAAGAGGGGAAACAAGGGGTAAGAAAAAGTTTATGAAAAAGATAATTGCTGCAACGGGTCTTTTTATCCTGCTGGCGTTAACACTGGCGCGGGGCGCTAAAAATGACGAACAACCTTTGCGCGTCGTTCCGAGTGTCGACCTTTCTCGTTATGCCGGTTTGTGGTATGAGATCGCGCGCCTGCCAAATCGCTTTGAAGAAAAATGTATCGGCGATGTGACTGCCGAATACATCCTTGAAGGCTCGGACCGCCTGAAAGTGATCAATCAGTGCCGGAAGAAGGATGGCAAGATGAGCACGGCCAGGGGAGTGGCCAAGCTGGCCGACAAGAATGGACCTAATTCGCGATTGAAGGTCAGGTTTGCTCCAGCCTTTTTATCATGGCTTCCGTTAGTCTGGGGCGACTACCAGATCATGGAGCTCGCACCCGACTACAGCTTCGCCCTGGTAGGCGACCCTGGACGGAAATATCTCTGGATTCTTTCGCGCCAGCCTGAGCTGGCTGAAGTCGACTACCAGAAGCTGACAGAGATCGCCGCCTCGCAGGGCTTTGACTTGAGCCGCCTGATACGCACCAAACACGGGCCGGAAATTAGCGATTAGAAAAATCTGTAGGGGGCGGGCCCTTTGTGGCCGCCCCTCGTCACAATATCGGCTCTTCGTCCTCCAGGCGCTCTACATCGTTAAGAGCTGTTTGTGCTTAGCAACGAAACAGCCGACAAAATTGGTGCATAAGGCAGAAAACCAAGTGGAGAATGTTTGGACCATCGACGAATGGGCGGCGCTTGAGCGGCGCACCCGCCTGCGCGCCCTCCGGGCGGGCTCAGAGGTAGGTGCCTGGCGCGAGCTAGTCAAACAAGCGCGGCGGGTGATGCGCGCTTACACCACCAGTTTCTTTATTGTTAGCCGCTTTCTACCACCAGCCAAGTGCGCCCAGGTAGAAGCCATCTATGCCGCCGTACGTTACCCGGATGAAGTGGTCGATTCGTTTCCTCTCAGCCCGGCGGAACAAACCCAGCTAATAGATCGCTGGGAGGCGAATTACGAGTTAGGACTCAATACGAGAAGTATCACCGAGGCACTGCAAAGTGAGGTGCCCTGCTTCCTCGCTTCGTTCACCCAGGTCGTGCGTGACTCTGGTATACCGGCAGAGCATTACCGGGCTTTTTTGAATGCGATGCGGCGCGATATTACTCCAAGTCCTTTTCAGACGCTCGACCATCTCATAGACGACTACATCTACGGGAGCGCTGTGGTTGTAGGGTTCTTCTTGACGCATGTTTATGGCTCGCGGACTGAGGCTGATTTTGGGCGCGCGCTGGACAGCGCCCGGTCTCTTGGGATTGCGCTACAGCTGACTAATTTTTTGCGGGACGTAGCCGAGGACCAACAACGTGGACGTGTTTATCTTCCTCAGGAAATGCTGTTTGACGCAGGTGTAGAAGAGCTAAAGGCTCATGATGAGAGTCAGCAGCAAGCATTGGCCAAGGTGCTGAGACAGCTGGCCCGAGTCGCGGAAAACTATTATGCGAGCGCGTCAGCCGGCCTGGATGCCTTTAGTCCTGATTGTCGATTGGCGATTCAGGCTTGCATTAAGGTTTACGGCCGCTTGAACGAGCGCATTGCTCAGAGTACGCACGGAACCAACCACCGCGAGAGCGTACCGCTGCGGGAAAAATTTCAAGCGCTTCCCGCCAGCAAGTATTGGCGTATACCGCTGGCCTATCTTGTCAGGTAAAACCACAATGAGCGGTGCGCGAATGGAGTTTGCTTTGGAGTTCGAACCTTGAAAAGACTTGGATCGCAAAACTTAATCATCGTCGGAGCTGGAATTGGCGGCTTGAGCGCCGCGATCTACCTGCGGCGGAAGGGGTTCCAGGTCACTGTATTTGAGCAGAATGAGCGGGTTGGCGGTCGTGCAAGTCTGCTCGAGCGGGAAGGCTTTAGATTTGATACCGGTCCCTCTTTGCTGAACTACCCCTGGGTCTTCGAGCAGCTTTTTAAAGATGCTGGCCGCAGCTTGAGCGATTACTTAGAACTCTTACCAATTGACCCTTCAATTACTTTTCGCTGGGTCGACGGTACCAAATTTACCCTCTCGTCAGATCTGCCGCGTCTGTTGGAAGAATGCGAACGTCTGGAGCCAGGGTGTTCATCCTCGCTCTTTGCTTTTCTGCGGGACGCGGAACTCAAATACCAACTGACTTTCGAAAAGCTTGTCAGTCGTAACGTAGATTCCCCTTGGCGGTGGTTTGGGCAATTAAGAGCTTCCGAACTCTTTCGATTGAGTCTCTGGCGCTCGCTGGACGGCGAACTCAAACGATTTTTTAAAAATAGACAGCTGCGAGAGGCACTTGGCTCTTACGGAATGTATCTCGGGGGCTCGCCCTTCGACTTACCAGGAATATTCAGCATTCTTTCTTACGGTGAGTTGGCTTATGGCCTTTGGCTCCCGAGGGGTGGTGTGTATCGGCTGATTGAGGGCATTGAAAAATTGGCCCGCGAAATGGGGATTGAGATCCGTACCAATTGTCAGGTTCGAACAATCGTTGTCGAAAACGGAGGGGTCCGCGGCGTCGAACTAGATGACGGCAGTAGACACTCTTCAAAAATCGTGATCTCGAATGTCGATTTGCCCACGACAAATCTCCAGCTACTCGCGTCAACAAATGGAATTAAGAAAGGAGCAAATAAGCAGGCCGCGAAGACAAAGATGACACCGGCTGTGATCACCTTCTACTGGGGAGTGCATGGAAGTGTGCCGGGCCTGGGCCATCACACGATCTTTTTGCCTCAGGATTGCAGCGCAGCGTTTAGGGAACTCTTTGAGCTAAAGCGTATACCACAAGAACTTCCGTTTTATGTGAGTGTGCCTTCTGCTGCAGATCCTGAGCTGGCACCCAAGGGAGACACGACTATGTTTGTACTCGTGCCTGTGCCTCTGCTTAGCGAGCTGCCCGACACTGATTGGGAAATAGAAGCACAGAAGATTAAGGCTAAGGTGCTGGCAACCTTGTTGCGATATGGGGTAGCGCTTGATCCAGCACAAATAGCTGTTGAAGAACGCTACACACCGGCAACCTGGCAGAGGCGCTTTGGACTCTTTGACGGCTCGGCCTTTGGCTCTGCGCACACAATCTCCCAGGTTGGACCATTTCGCAGCCGTAATTTCTCCGCAGATATTGCAGGCCTTTTTTACGTGGGGGCGAGCACTACGCCCGGCACTGGAATGCCGATGGTCGTCCTCAGCGGCAGGCTAGTGGCTGAGAGGATCTTAGGCAGTGTTTCTTAAGCGGTATGGTACGGGTCCAAAGGTTTATCTGGGCCTGCACGGTTGGGGCAACGACGGAAATGTTTTTGCGCCACTTGCTCAATCTTTACCGTCTGGTGCCTCGTTTTTCAGCGCCGATCTCCCAGGGTTTGGCGCTTCTGAACGGCCGGAAGAGTGGAGCGTGAATTCGATTCTCGACGAAGTCAACAAAACCGCCCTGGCTCTCGACTCGGGTCCAGTGACAATTGTGGGTCACTGCGGTGGCGCCGCCTTTGCACTTTTCGCTGCCCGGGATCGTCCTGAACTCTTTCCAAGAGTGGTGGCGATCGATCCGTTTGCATATTTGCCCCGCTATTTTCGGGTGTTTACCGGTAAGCGCCTAGGGCGCCGAGCCTACAATGCGACTTTCGCTAACCCGGTAGGACGCTGGGTCACAAACAAGGCACTTAATGCAGGTCGAGAAGGACAAACAGATTTAACTTCTTCGTTTGGTGTTACAGATCACGAGGTCGCACGCAGATACCTCTCATTGTTCGAAACCATGGGTAGTGTTGACGAATTGAGAGAGTTACAAGCCGCTGTTGATTTGGTTTATGGTGAGCGCACTTTTGGTGCCGTTAAGAGATCAGTCCGGATTTTAGCCGAGGCTTTACCCCAGGCGCGTACCTGGGTGTTGACGAGTGCTCGTCATATGCCGCTGGAGGAAGCGACCGCACAACTGGCACAAATCATTTTCTTGCCAGATGAAGCGAAAGGGCAGGTATTGCCTGGCAACCAAACCACAGCACATAAAGAGAGTGGAGTAGAAGTTTGAGCCAATACTTACAGAGTTTTATTAAACGCAACCAACCCGCGGTGGAGGAAGTCTTGCGCGCCCGGTTGCCCCGAAGTTCGCTGTCCGCGGCCGGTCATCTGAACGAGGCCTTGGATTACGCGTTGTTTCCTGGTGGCAAGCGACTGCGACCAATGCTCTCGCTACTCGCGTCGGATCTGGTTGCCGTGCCCCGCAGCCAGGCCTTGACGCTTGCGTGTGCTGTCGAGTTTCTGCACAGCAGCTCGCTGATCATTGACGACCTTCCGGGAATGGATGACGCTAGCCTGCGTCGCAACCGGCGAACGCTTCACCTGGTGTTTGGGGAAGGGGTAGCCATGCTCGCTGCGCTTGCCTTACTAAATGAGTCGTACGGGCTTTTCGCCGAAGCAGGGCGTTCGTCAGGTCGTCCAAGTGCGGTTGAATCAATTATTGCTGAGGCTGCCCGCGTGATTGGTGCGGAGGGCATGATCGGTGGACAGGCTATTGACATCGAGCTGCGAACAGGTTGTGCTGACGCGAAAACCCTTGCCGGTCGAGACCTCAAAACCACCGCGCTGATGCGCTTGATGATGACTGCTGGGGCTTACGCCTGTGGCGCCGAGGCGGCCGACACCAGGGCACTATCGGATTTTGGGGAGTGCCTTGGGCGCGCTTTTCAGATTTGCGACGATTTACTCGACGTTGGCGTGGGAAGCGAAGTGACCGGCAAGTCTGCCGAGCAGGATTTACGTCATCTACGAGTGACCTCAGTGGCCCTGCTGGGCATTCCGGGCGCGCGTCGCTTTGCTGAGCAGTTAGTCGCGCGCGGCGTTGCTCGTCTGGAGGAGCAGTTCGGCAGGCGCGACGAGACAAGGACCCTGGCGGAGGCCGCAGACCTTGTGCTGAGCCGTGCCGGCTCGTTGTGGGAAGCTGCGTGAGGCTGACGATTGTGCCCCAAAAGCTGTTTCTAGGGTCCTGCTGGCTCTACTAATTCTGCTGGTTTCACTTGTTCTCCTCGTAGTAACGGTCTGGAATGTGCTTGCCTGGAGACAAGTGCGAGTCTCTCACAAGGTTTCAGTCCCTCTTGATTCCATTTCGATTCTGATTCCTGCCCGAAACGAGGAGGAAAACATTGCGGCGTGTCTAGATGCGGCACTTGCTCAGCCAGCAAATCTTTGTGAGGTACTTGTTTACGATGATCACTCGAGTGATGCAACCCGAAAGATAGTCGACGGCTTTGCCAGTCGAGACCCCCGGGTGCAGCTTATTGAACCAGCACCATTGCCGGCAGGCTGGTGCGGAAAGACATTCGCCTGCGCCAGACTGGCCGAGCGGGCACGCGGCCGGTGGCTCTTGTTTCTGGATGCTGATGCGCGCCTGGGCGAGGGGGCCTCGGCTGAAATTCTCCGGGAGGCCGAGTCTGCCGGTGTCACCTTACTCTCTTGCTGGCCTCGCCTGGAGATGCGCAGCTTTTGGGAATGCTTGTTAATGCCGCTGTTGAACTTCCTGGTCTTTACACTGTATCCCGCACCGCTGGCTGCGCGCCGTCGATTAGACCCTTCTCTTGGGCTTGCGCACGGTGCATGCCTGCTGGCACGTGAAGATGTATACAAACTCGTTGGCGGCCATACAGCAGTACGCGCCGAACTCTTTGAAGATGTGCGCCTGTCTCAAGTCTGGCGCGCGAAAGGGCACCACAGCCTGTGTCTGGACGGCCAACAGGTGGTCTCGGTTCGCATGTATGATTCGCTGGGACAGATCTGGCAAGGCTTTCAGAAGAATTTTTTTCCAGCGTTTCGACGGGAAAGTAGTTTTTGGTTTTTCATGGGCGTCCACCTGGTGGTGTTGCAGCTACCGCTAGTCCTCGCTCCGTTAGCACTTGTCTTGCCGATTGGTATCACCCTGGTTCTTGCCGCCGGCAGCGTTTTGGCAATGCGCGCAGCCCTCGCCGTGAGGTTTCGGCATCCCTTATGGTCGGTGCTTTTGCATCCGGTAGCCGAGGCCTTCCTCATCGCTCTCGGCCTTACCTCGTGGCTCAAATGCAAGACCGGACGTGGGGTCGAGTGGAAAGGACGCCGCTACGCCTCCCGCGCAGCCGGGAACGGTGTTTTGGATCCATTTCACCGTGCCGGCGCCCAGAAAGGCGAACGTGAAGGGTAGAAGAGTTGTCGTCATCGGCGGAGGACTTGGCGGATTAGCAGTTGCTCTCAGACTCGCAGGCGAAGGCTGGCAGGTAGTGGTGTGCGAACAGGGCAGTACTTTTGGCGGCAAAATGAACCTTTGGGAACGTGATGGCTATCGCTTTGATACGGGCCCTTCGCTGCTGACGCTGCCAGCTGTGTTCGCTGAATTATTCACCACGTGTGGCACCGCAATTGAAGAGCACATCGAACTGGTGCCCATCAGCCCGCTTGCTGATTATGTATTTGACGATGGAACGCGATTTTCGTATTCCACCCGCCTGCCAGAATGGCTCGGGGTCATCAGGCAGCTGGATCCACGCGACGTCGAGGGCTATCTGAGGTTCATGCAGTTGGGTGCCAGGCTCTTTGCGCTCTCGCGTGAGACCTTTTTGCGGCGACCACCGATTGGCCTGCCCGATCTCCGGACGTTTAAATCTTTGCGGCACCTGCCACTGAGGAATGCCTGGACTAACTACCACGCAATGGTTGCCAGGCACTTTCGTAGTCCGTTCTTAAAGCAACTATTTGATCGGTATCCGACCTACGTTGGCTCGTCGCCTTATCACTCACCCGCAACGCTCGCGGTTATTCCCTACATTGAGTGCGCCTTTGGTGCCTGGCACGTTCGCGGAGGACTGTACAGATTGATCGAAGCCCTCCTGGTATTAGCGCGGGCTCGAAACATTGACTTGATGACAAACGCAAGGGTCGAAGCGATTGAGCATGAGGGAAACAGGGTTAAGGGAGTACGGCTTGGCGGAGGCACTCGCCTAAGAGCAGATGTTGTGGTGGTGAACGGCGATGCTTCTTTGACCCCGGCTCTGCTCGGACTAGATGGCCAAATTCAGCCACCGGAAGAACGCTCGCTTTCAGGGTTCGTATTGCTCTACGGGTTGAAAGGAGAACTCCCGGAGGTGGCTCACCACTCGGTGTACTTTTCTTCTGACTACCGTCGAGAGTTCTCCCAACTTTTTGATGAATGTCGCTTTCCGGACGACCCGACGGTTTACGTTTCCGTACCTAGCCGCACCGATAAAAGCCTTTGTCCTGCAGATTCAGAGACACTTTTCATAATGGCCAATGCACCCGCTACCGATGCTATTTGGTCTGAAGCTGACAGTAAACGGGCTCGAGAACGGATCTTCGAGCGCCTCAGGAAAGGAGGCTTTCCAGAGATTGATTCTCTAGTGGCGGTCAGGGATCAGTGGACACCAGCAAGAATTGCCAGAGACTATTTGATGCCTGGTGGAGCAATTTATGGCACGCACTCACACGGTTGGCGGCGGGCCTTTCTACGCCCACCTAATAAGCATCGAAAGATCGCCGGCCTCTATCATGTCGGTGGCAGCAGTCACCCCGGTGGTGGGACGCCAACCGTTTTGCTTTCCGCCAAAATCACTTCGGAGCTGATCAGGAAACACGAAGCTTGAGCGAAGCGCAAAAGAGAATCGATGATTCCGCTGCTGTGACTGGCAGGTCCCGCGTACTAGCGCTTGTCTTGCTAACCGCTCTTTATTCACTGATGTGGATCGGGGGTGTCTCGCAACACTTTCGCGGTGAGGTGAGCATTAATCAGGGTTGGCTGTCAGCCCTGTTTCTGACTCTTGCAGGAATGATCGTGTTGGTGAGCACGCCCGAATGGAGGGAACGGTTCTTGTTGTTAGCTGTTGCTTTATTGGGTTTCATTGCCGAGGTCGTCGGAGTACATTTGGCCTTTCCATTTGGCGCCTACGCTTACACTGACTCACTTGGCCCAAGACTCTTTGCGGTCCCACTGGTGATGACCTTTGCCTGGCTGACGCTGGCGGCTTATGTCAAGCAAATGCTCAAGAAACTCAAACTCTGGAGGTGGTTAGAACCTGTTGTTGGCGCGCTTTGGATGACGGCGTTCGATTTGTTGATTGATCCTTTAGCAGCTAATCAACTGAACTACTGGCGTTGGATCGGGCCGGGAGATTACTACGGTGTACCCTTATCAAATTTTGCCGGTTGGTTCGGTGTTAGTATCCTCGTGTTTTTGATTCTTCAAAAGCGTTTTTCAGAAAATTCAACGGCGCGTTTGGTTGGTCTGAGCATCGTCCTGTTTTTTACTTTCATTGCCGCGGCGCATGGAAGCGTGGGCGTTGCTTTGGTTGGTGGGGGCCTGTGTGTGTTACACGCAGTAATTTTCAACCTGCATGGCAGACGCGGTTTGCTGCCTTTTTAGCTGAGATCAAGGAACAATCCGATTTTTCGTTGACGCCAGACGAGATCTTCCGCAGGCAACATATTTCGCCGTTGCTGCTTCCATTTAATAGAGCTTTTATCGGTTTCAAAAAGTAGGATCAATTGCGCCCAAGGAGAGCTATCAAAATGAGTGTTTTGCCCTTAGTTCTTTCCTATGCCTTGGTGGCGTTGTTTTTGTTTGGATGCGCCGTTGCGGTGCAGCCGGCGAAACAGACTAACACACCGGCACCGTCGCCCAGCCCTGAGGCTTCGCTGGTTCAGGCACAGCAACAGCCATCAGATAAGATTGATCGGTCCACCAGCAAGCCTTACACCGGAAGCCTCTCAATCTTTGAAGATCCGAAACGAGCGCAGCGGCTCCAGGTCGATCGAGTTATGGACGTGCTGGGCATAAAGGAAGGGACGCACGTCGCCGACATTGGAGCAGGCTCCGGCTGGTTTACAGTCCGGGCCGCACAGCGCGTGGGAACTGGTGGCGTGGTTTATGCCGTTGAGATCAATGAAAAATATCTAGACCATATTGCAAAGCGCGCTCAAACCGAGGGGTTTGAGAACATTCGCACGGTCTTAGGTAAAGAGGACGATCCGTTGCTTCCGCCGCAGACCATTGACGCTGTGCTCCTATTGAAAACCTACCATGAGGTAGCTGAACCCATTCGCTTCTTGAGGCGCATACGTGAAGCGATGAAGGACGGCGCCTTGCTCGGGATCATCGATCGGAATGGCAAGGCTGTAAATCATGGTGTCGATCAGAAGATAGTGATCGAGGAAGCTCAGCGAGCCGGATTTGCACTTGAGTCACGACACGATTTTGTCAAGCGCGACAATGTTGATTATTTTCTGGTGTTTCGCCGACAAGAAGAAAAGACGAATTAGGAATTAGGAATTAGGAATTAGGAATTAGGATTTAGGAATTAAATTTTGAATTTGGGATTGCGGATTGCGAATTTCGTGTTACCAGCGGGATCCTGTTTCTTAGTACGTGCCTGTTTTCGGGGCAACGTTCGTAGTGGTTACAAGGTTATAAGATGGAACTCTTTCTCATTAGGATAAACCATCCACGAATCAGCACGAAAACAACACAAATAAGACTTGCTCTTCCGGAATCCGGGCCAGTTAGGCGACCCGTGGCAACACGAAATTCGCAATTCGCAATCCCAATTTCCAAATTTAATTCCTAAATCCTAAATCCTAAATCCTAAATCCTAATTCTCCTCCCCTTTCCTGCTGACGCGCTTCAAAAACGCTTTCCCTCTCGGCGAGAGCCTGTACCCGACTTGCAAACTCTCAGTCAATCCCAGTTCCTTTAATTTTCGCACGTTGAGTTTGAGCCAGCGGGTTTCGCAGCCGAGCACTCGCGCCAGGTCAGCCGCCCGAACCTCGGGGCGTTCATTGATTATTTTCAGTACTCGCATCGTCCAGGCGCCGGCTTTCGAAGCGTCGTAACGCTTCAGCCGCTGTAGAATCCCACGATAATCATTGTCAGAGAGATCTTTTTTTGTCCTTAGCAACTCCCGCTGATCGGGACCGGCTAGTCGGAATTCTATTCGGTATAGGACACCGGGTCCTCTGTTTTGCAGTTCCTTAATCAGCTCAGCCTTCGATTCATAGCCCGCTCGAGCCGCCTCTCGATTGGTAATCGCCTCCTCTCTGATCTGATCGACCGAGAGAATCGCAAGTTCACCAATCGCCGTTCTGAGCCGTCCGCTGGATCTGACGGTCGGTCGTTGCCAGCGTCTGAAGGCCAGGGAGATCTTACCCTTGGCGATAGCTTCCAATGTTTGTTGTTTAAACAACATGTTCTTCACTCTCGAAACTCAAGAAAGGGCTCTTTCTTCAGAAAACCGAACTTCCATCCTTCAGACCGCTACCGCGCAGTGGTGATTGCCGCCGACTACACGAAATCAGCAATTCGCAATCCGAAATTCGAATTATTCCTATAGTCCTAAATCCTAAATCCTAAATCCTAATTCTCATGCCTTAACCAGGTAAAATATGGTCGTTTGCGCCGCTTCTGGTCAAATGAGTAGACTGAACAGCAGTAGTAAAGTCGAGTTAGAACCATATGACCAGCGCGATTCAAGTAGAAGACGTGGGTAAAGTCTACCGGACTAGGAATGGCGAGTCGGTTCGGGCTTTAGACGGTGTGTCGTTCCAGGTGCCTCAGGGTCGCATCCATGGCCTACTCGGGCCCAATGGGGCCGGCAAATCAACTTTGGTTAAGATTCTTAGCACCATCACCCCACTCACTGCGGGCCACGCCAGTATCATGGGCTTTGACGTCGCCAGCCGCCCGCTGGAAACGCGTCAACAACTCGCAGTCGTATTGCAGCAAACTGCCACCGAGAACCTTCTTACAGTTCGAGATAATTTGCTGATCTATGCCTATCTTCATGGGGTTAAATCGCACGAAGCTATACCCAGACTAAGAACCGTCGCTGAAGAGTTTGAACTCGGTGAGAGATTGGGAGATACCGTACAGGAACTCAGCTTGGGAACGAAACGACGTATCCAGGTGGCGAAGATTTTCATGCTCGAGGCGCCGGTAATTATCCTCGACGAGGCCACAACCGGGATGGATCCCCTGATGAAGCGTCGAGTGATGGAGCGCTTGCGCGCTGAGGCTCGCAAAGGTAGGACCATACTGCTGACCACCCAGGTTTTAAGCGAGGCCGAGGAATTGTGCGAAAGCATCATGATTATTAATAAGGGGCAGCTGATGGCCTCGGGCACTATGCGAGAGCTGAGGAAACTCTCGACCCACCTTTTTCGCGTGAATCTAACTTTCGCGGATACGAACGGGGATTTTGTAAGCCGTTTGGAAGCCCTCATGCCGGCGCAGTTGCAGGTTGATGGTCATACGGCGGAGATGGTCTTTCACGGTGAGGAGGCTTCGTTGCTGGGCAAACTGGCTGACATCTCGAGAGACACTCCGATTTTGCAGTTCGAGGTGCGCGGTCCCACCCTGGAAGAGATCTTCATTACGCTGATGAAGGAGTCAAGATAATGAGGCCAATCAGTTCCGTCTTTTATCGTGATTACCGGCAGCGGATGACCAACATTGGGTTCGTCTTCTGGGACCTCTTCGTACCTCTGGCCTACCTGATCCTCTTTGGCCTGGGCTTTGAGCGAATGCTGGGAGGAACCGTCGCTGTCCAGGGACAGGCCTTCGGCTATACAGCATTCCTGCTGCCGGGTGTTTTGGGCATGGTCACCTTTTCGGTGGCGATGAATACATCGTGGGGCTTCTTCATGGATAAGGATTCGGGAATCTTCTACGAACTTCTAACCTATCCAATTACCCGGACCCAACTGTTGATCGGGAAGATAAGTTTTAATGTGTTACTAGCAGTAATTGGTTCCGTGTTGGCGATTGTACTGGGAATTGTGGCAATGGAGGCTCCGGTGCGCTGGGATCTGCTACCGCTAACCGCTGCCATTGTGATGGCCGCAACTGCGGGCTGGTTTTTTCTTTTCAGTGTTTTTGCCATCAAGCTGGCTCGCATGGATGCCTTCAACACAGTCCTAAGCGCAGCCTACATTTTGTTGATGTTTCTGAGTTCGATGTTTTACCCGTTGGCCGATTTACCTATCTGGTTTCGCATTCCGGCGTATGCTAACCCGATGACCTGGCAGGTAGATCTTCTGCGCTTTAGCCTGCTTGGTGTAGGCTCGGCCACCCCGCTTCTGCTCGAGGGTGCTGCCGTCTTAATCTTTGCTGCGGTCTGTTTGACTTTGGCGGTGCGGGCGCTGAATCGCGCGGACTGACTGAAAACCGACAGTAATCGGTCGCCCTCCTGAGAATCTCCTCTCAGCAAAAAATACCATTCCGGCAGCTGTTTATTCCCGGCTCCCCTTGTCTCCACAGGCTCGAGCGCGCTGGCCCGGTTGGAAGCTGTCCTAAGAGGGGGGCTGTAAGTTTTGGCAGTCAACCTCCGACAGATAGCTTGCCGAACGAGCCACGAAATGAGTGCTTAAGGCTGGTATTTACGTTTTACTTTGAAAATGCTCTACGCGGAGCCTAAACCAGAAGGAGTTTGCTGAATGAGATCGATTGTTAATGGAATGTTGGTAGCGCTTTTGCTCGCTACTGTAACCGCTGGGACCACGTTTGCAAAAGGCAAGCGCAGCACCGTCACCTTTGCGGCTGACACCAAGGTCAACGATGTCCTGGTGAAGAAGGGCACCTATCAAGTTGTTTTCAACGAAGAGGCTGGCGAGTTGACGATCCTGAAAGGTCGCAAACCGATTGCCAAGACTTCCGCTCAGGCCGTTGACCGTGAAGGCCGACGCCGGAACATGGAAGTTTATACTTTCACAGAAAACAGCGAGATCAAGTTTGTGGGCATCGCATTTGAAGGCAGCAATCAGAAACTGATTGTTAACCAAGCCGGCATGGCGGCAGCCGACAGCAACTAAACCGCTGCCCAAACTCAATTAGCTAAGCACCTCGATCCCCTCGGGCTCGAGGTGCTTTTTTGGAGTGCGGCGCCTTGTCGCCGCTTTCGTACTGCGGCCGCAACCGTAATCCTCTGTGGAAAGGTAGCACTTCCAAAATGCTCTGCAATACTCGGACACTGTTGATTACTGACCTCTCGTCGTTAATCTTAAAACATCAGGCGGCGCACGGTACAAAAGCGCTGACAAGGCAGCGCACTCCAAAGCCTTGACGTTCCTGCCTTGTTCTCCGCTAGAATGCGTCCCAAGGATTTTCTAAAGCCCAATTATTCGAGTTCTGCTTAGTAGCTCTCAATGCAGAAATACGACCTCATTGTGATTGGATCCGGACCGGCAGGCCAACGGGCCGCAATTCAAGGCGCTAAGCTCGGGCAACGTGTCGCCCTGGTCGAAAAGCGGGAAGTGGTAGGCGGTGCCTGCATAAATACTGGAACCATTCCCAGTAAATCCATGCGCGAAGCCGTGATGCACCTCTCCGGCTATCAGTATCAAAGCATTTATGGAATGAACTACCGGGTTAAGGAAAAGATCACGGTGGCCGATCTTTCTTTTCGGGTGCAGCAGGTGATTAAGACAGAAATTGACGTCACCATGGCCCAACTTTCACGCAACGGCATCGAAGTGCTTACTGGCACCGCTCGGTTTGCTGATCCACACCACCTGCAAATCCAAAACTCCAAAGGGCAGTCTGAATTTGAAGCCGAGACTATTGTTATTGCCACCGGTACCCGGCCGGCGGAATCACCCCAGGTTCCGTTAAACGGTCGCACCATTCTTAACAGTGACCAGATCTTCTGCATGCCCTTCATTCCCAAAACACTAATCGTTGTCGGTGGTGGCGTAATCGGCGTGGAATACGCCTCGATGTTCGCGGCTCTGGGTGTGCGCGTCATCCTCATCGAGAAACGATCGCGGTTGCTGGAGTTTGCTGATCAGGAGATGATCGAAGCTCTTTGTTATCACTTGCGGGACAATCGAGTCACCTTACGGCTCAATGAAGAAGTGGCCAGCGTAGAGGAAGGCCCGGATGATACGGTTATTGCCAACCTCGAGAGTCAAAAGAAGATTTCTGGTGACGTATTGCTTTATGCCGTTGGCCGCCAGGGCAACGTGGATGACCTGAACCTGGGGGCCGCAGGGCTCGAGGCTGACAACCGGGGACGTATTGCTGTCGATGAAAACTATTGCACTAAACAGCCAAACATTTATGCCGCCGGCGATGTCATTGGTTTTCCCAGTCTAGCCTCTGTGTCGATGGAGCAGGGAAGAATGGCTGTCGGCAATGCCCTGGGAGCGGCTGTGCAATCAGATCCGTCCAATTATCCCTATGGCATCTACACCATTCCCGAAATCTCATTCGTTGGTAAAACCGAAGAGCAGCTTACGGATCAGGATGTTCCTTACGAAGTTGGCGTCGCTTACTATCGCGAGATCGCCCGTGGACAAATCCGTGGCGATACGACGGGTCGCTTAAAGCTGATCTTTCACCGTGAAACCAAGGAGCTGTTAGGAGTGCACATTATTGGCGAGGGCGCCTCTGAGATTCTGCACATTGGGCAGGCCGTTCTGATCCTGAAGGGCACTATCGATTATTTCGTAAATACGGTTTTCAACTACCCGACTCTGGCTGAATGCTACAAGGCCGCTGCTTTTAATGGGTTGAATAAGCTTGCGAGGTTCTAAGCTGCGATGAGTTGAGTTATATGAAACGAGAACCGAAACATTTATCATTTATCATAATTTATCATTGGTCATTTCTCATTTGTCATTGGTCATCGTCATTGGTGATCTGTCATTGGTCATTTGTGATTGGTTATTCAATCTGATATTGGACCAATGATAAATTTGCAATTTCAGAAATGACAAATGAAAAATGACCAATGGAAAATGATAAATAGATCCAAGGGGGGCTTCCCAAAAAGCTTAGTTTCCATCCTGAGCCACCCATAGCCGGGAGTTGCTACTAATGGGATTAACAATCGGCGCACTTGTCACTGAACACATTGCCGTCGGCCTGATTGAAGCTCATCAAATCGTCAGTCCGATTAGGAGGTTTCCCGAAGCTGGCACCTTGAGTGATGCGCTCGAAGGCATGCCCGCAGACGAAATTGTGCAGAGCATTGGCCGCGAGATTGAGCAGTTGGCTGAGGGGCGGTCAATTCAAGCGATTGGAGTCGGTTTTCCGGGTATCAGCCGCAACGGCTTAATCGAAGAGTCTCCAAACCTGAAGCAAACTAAAGGTCTCAAATTTACGGAAACACTCACCGCTTTCCTCGAGCGAAAAGGTATAGCCGCGCCGGTGCATGTGCTCAATGACGCAGCAGCCCTGGCGGCAGGCATCGCCGCCACTCGCGGAGAGCTCGACCGCCTGGTCCGAGTCTGGTTCCTTGGAGTGGGTATTGGGTTGGGTCGCTACCCGCAATCCGGCAGCTTTACCGAGGCGGGCCACACGGTCGTGACCCTGGATGCGAAGGAAAACTTATGTGGTTGTGGCGGCATTGGCCATCTCGAAGGCTTGATTGGTCACCGGGCTATGCGGCTGCGCTTCTTAGACCTTGAACCGGAGGAGGTTTTTGCCCAGGCGAATGCTGGCGATCAACGCTGTAGGGATTTCGTTAAGTTATGGCACCGAGCGCTGGCGGCTGCTACTGCGAGCATTGTTCATATGGATGGCCCGGGAAAGTTTTATCTCTCTGGACCCAATGCCCAATTTGTCCAAATCGGTCTACTCGACGAGTATCTCCGCGAGATGGTGCAAATGAGTCCACTGCAGGGCAGCAGCTTCGAAGCTGTGCCCACCAGCGATGAAACCGCCCTGATTGGCGCAGCCCTGAGCAGCCTGCGCGCGGTATAGGTCCTCTGGGTCCTATATGTCCTATAGCAAATAGGACCTATAGGACCAATAGGACCTATTCAATCTTATGCCAGTGGCGCCCATCCCGCTCGATCAAGTCTTCAGCTTCCTTTGGTCCCCAGCTTCCAGCCGAGTAGTTGGGAAAGCTTCGGGGCGGCAGCGCTTTCCAAACGTCTAAAATCGGTTCCACTACACTCCAGCCGGCTTCAACCATGTCCGTTCGTTGAAAAAGTGTCGCATCACCGATCATGCAGTCGTAAAGCAGACGCTCATATCCGGTGCCGGCGGAAGCTCCGAAATAGTCGGCGTAACGAAAGTCCATATTCACGGCTCCCATGGAGACGATTGGACCCGGCACCTTGGCCCCAAACCGCAGTGAGATGCCTTCATTAGGCTGCACATGAACGATTAATCGGTTAGTGGTGAGGTGATCGACTGACGTTTTTCGAAAAAGCATGAAGGGCGCGCGCTTGAATTGAATCACGATTTCGGTGACGCGCTTTTGCAGCCGTTTACCCGTGCGCAGATAAAATGGCACATCGTTCCAGCGCCAGTTATCCACCGCGAATTTTGCAGCCACAAATGTCTCAGTATTCGATTGGGAGCCTACTTTGCCCTCCGAACGATAACCCGGAACCTTCTCACTGCCCAGCTCGCCTGGTCCATACTGGCCACGTACCGTGTTGGTAATGACGTCTTCAGGAGTCAGTGGCTGGATAGCGTGCAGAATCTTTGCCTGTTCATTCCGCACTGCATCGGCTGCAAACGAGACGGGCGGCTCCATCGCGGTCAAAGTAATCAACTGCAAGATATGGTTGGGTACCATATCGCGCAAAGCTCCGGCGCCTTCGTAGTAGCCGCCGCGGCCCTCGACTCCCAGATCCTCTGCAGCTGTGATCTGGACGTGATCAATGTAGTTTCGGTTCCAGACAGGTTCGAAAATGCCATTTCCGAACCTGAATACCAGCAAGTTTTGTACTGTTTCTTTACCAAGGTAGTGATCGATGCGGTAGATCTGATTCTCCTGCAAGACCTCTCGCAGCTCGCGATTAAGTTTTCGCGCAGAATCAAGATCCTGACCGAAGGGCTTTTCGATGATGATCCTTCGCCAGCTATTACTTTCTTCGGTGGCCAGTCCGGCATGGCCCAGCTGTCGCACGATTGGCGAGAAAAGTTCAGGTAGGGTGGCCAGATAATAAAAGTAATTCCCTCCAGTTTTGTAATCGGCATCTATACTTGTCAACAAATTCTTTAGTTCGAGATAAGTGCTTTCTTCAGTGCCACTGCCTGAAAGATAGTGAAGTCGCTTGACGAATTCGTTCCAAGTGTTGCTAACAAGAGTGCCTCCGTAGAGACTTTTCATGTCAGCGGTCATCTTGTCTCGAAATTCATCCGAACTCATCGGGCTGCGGGCGATTCCTACCAGCGCAAACTGGGCGGGCAGGTACTGTTCCTTAGCCAGGTTGTAGAGTGCCGGGATTAGTTTCCTCTTGGTGAGGTCTCCCGAGGCGCCAAAGATAACCATGATGCAGGGATCGCTGAGCTTTTCCGGGCGCAACGGCAAAATTGCCTCGACAGGCTTCATGTAAGTTTTCCTCCAAATTGCTCAATAAACCCGATGGGGTTCAGGTGTCTCACCTGGTTAGCCACATTCCTTACTGCCTGAGCAGAAGGGAAATACACCAGTTTTTGGCCAACGTATTAAATTTGCCTAATCCCGAACTATCGCGTAAGCGATTCGTATTGAAATACTTGGAAATGGACCCTTTCCTCGATCCAGGAACTTATAGTGCCGACTAAGAAGGGTTTATGGCTCAGATTTTCACACCTGAACCGAGAATTTAACAAGAATTCAACGTCACTTTCATAACTTTAGCGTTTTACAGCCGTACTCTTCAGTTTGGCAATACGACAATCGTCTTGCAACTCGGCGCTGATACTGAAGCGTCAAAGCACCATTTCGCTGGTTCGATTGGGGAGGTGGCTGGGCGTTGACAGTGCCTCAAGCCCACCGAGGATTACTGGCGTTTCTTGCTCAATGCTTCGTTGAGGTAACGAAAAAAGAAGAAATATCTGAAAAGCCGTTGCCTGAATGAGTCGAAGGGAGAGTTTTTATGCTGAAAGTCCACGCTCAGAAGTTAGGAGACGTGACTATCCTGCATCTACAGGGTCGCATAGTTAATACCGGAGAAACTAAGGTTTTGCAAGATGCAGTGTCTTCTGCTTCCGGGTTCGGCGCTGTTGTAATGAATTTTGCACGAGTTACCGGCATCGACGCTGGTGGCCTGGGAGTGTTGTTACAGCTTCGCGAACAGTTGCAAGCAAGTGGGGTCGAATTTCGGCTCATGAACGTCACTCTGCTGGTACATCAGGTGCTTGAGATTACTCGATTGAACTCTGTCTTTGAGGTCATCGCTGAGGCGGATGTTGTGTCTTTGCGTTCCAGACCCCAGGTCGAGGTTGTAGCCGAAGCCGTAACGTAGTTGGATCAATAGGAGCGAGCCCTGATGAGCTGGCACTTGCGCATGCGATTTCACGAAGCTAAAGTTCCCTCACTAACAAATCGACTACCGTAAATGGGGCAATACTCTCCTAAAAGACCTAGAAGTCTAGTTCTCGTTCCGGGCGACCAACTAGACTCAGATTCTTCAGCCTTTGAAGGTTTCGATCCGCACGTTGATGTTTCCTGATGCGCCATAAAGGGCAGCTGAAGAAAAACCCGCGGATGAGTTTGCAGTTGAGAAATCTCAAACGACTTAAAGGGTCAACCCGTAAACGCATCCGAGCGCATGCGGCAAAGCTGACTTAAAATGTCGGTCTATTTCGCGTATTGCTCGGCTCCGAGAAAATGCAGCGAGACATAGGGCTCGTTTCCTACCACCCAACTGTCGTGAGGCTCGGCAGCTATTTGAAAAAGAGTCCCGGCAGTGAGTTCAACAACGCGACCGTCTGCGAAGGCGGCGGTAGCAGTGCCGCTTAACACGAGGCCCAGGTGCGCGACGGAACAGCGCGTTGCACCGACTGTCGGTCCCACATCGACTGACCACTTCCATCCCGGTTGATAGGTCGCCCGACCAATTGTAAGACCGCCTAGCCTGATAATCTCAAAGCGGCCATTGGGCATCTCGCGGACTTCGTCGGGCGTACCGAACCGCTTAAGTATTACTGAAGGATCGACCATCCTTCCTCCTTTTCTTGTAAAAGTTTGTCACTCGGAAAGTGGCTTAGCCACTGCCTTCGTTTGAGATCTGTGCCTCGTGGGCGCAACTGGCAAAAGCTTAATCATGGTGAACAGCGGCGTGCCGAATAAATCGTCGGGACCTTCTGTGCTGCGTTTAAATCCATGGTTCTCGTAAAGTTTTATGGCGCGATCTAAAAAGGGTGTAGTGCTGAGGAATAAGATAGTTAGCGCCTGGCTTGACGCAAAATCTTCGATTGTTTCCAGCAACTTGTGGCCAATCCTTTTTCCTCGTGCAGAGGGAGCGACCGCCATGCTGCGGATGTATATTCCACTTTCTTTTGCTACTGCAGAAACAGTTCCTACGATTTCTTTGTGATCAAGAGCTATCCAGGTCGGCCCCTCATCCAGCCTGGCCTGAATCTGATCGGCTGTCGGCACAGTGGCGGCAAATGCCTGAGGTGTGTAAAGAAGTTCGAATTCTTTGAACGAATTGAAAAGAACGGTGTGGATCTGATCGGCATCGCTGGCTGTAGCCAGGCGGATTAGAATTTGCTCCTGACGGGTTGGATTCACTCAGCTCTCTGCCTGAAAGTTTCTTTGGGGCGCGCATCCTCTTTGAGGCGAGTCTCTGCTAAAAGGTCTGCGGCTCGATTCGTGGATATTCGCTCGGTCTGGGCTTTCTCGAAAATTTTCAGCATCGTCTGGTAGATCTCGTCCACCCTCCTATTCGTCTGTTTTGATTCCCAGCCCAGGATCTCAGTGCAGCCGTGAATAACGCCACCGGCATTAGCGGCGTAGTCTGGAGCATACAGGATGCCTCGAGCCAGGAGCTGGTCAGCGTGTTTTTCCTCCAGGAGCTGGTTGTTAGCCGCGCCTGCAACTATCTTCACCCGCAATTGAGGAATGGTTTTGTCGTTAAGCACACCGCCCAGCGCGCATGGTGCGAAGATGTCTGCCCGAGCGCTGAAGATGTTTTCAGGTGAAACAGCCACTGCCCCAAACTCGCTCACCATTCTGGATACTTTGTTCTGATCGACGTCGGTGACGATCAATCGCGCTCCAGCCTCATGGAGTTTCCTGGCCAGGAAGTATCCAACATGTCCACAGCCCTGCAGGGCTACTGTCGTCTGCGAAAGGTCATCATTCCCTTGTAGAAACTTGATCGAAGCCTGAATTGCACGAAATACTCCGTGCGCGGTAGCGGGTGAGGGATCGCCTGCCCCGTTTGGAGTGCCAGCTACATGTTTAGTTTCCTCAAGCATGATCGCCATGTCTGAGGGTGTCGTTCCCACATCCTCACCGGTTATGTAAGTTCCTTTTAGGGTCTCAATGAAGCGACCATGCGAGCGAAAAAGTGCTTTGCGATTGCCGCGGTTCTGGTCGCCGATGATGATGGATTTTCCGCCTCCCAGGGGCAGGTCTGCCAGGGCGTTTTTGTAGGTCATGCCGCGCGACAGCCGAAGAGCGTCGAGCAGGGCATCATCTTCGTTTGCATAATTCCAGAAGCGCGTGCCGCCCACGGCAGGACCACGAACACTGCTATGAATAGCGATGATACCCCGGTAGGAATTTTCTGGGTCGCTGGCGAACAAAATTCTTTCGTGTTCCGTGTCTGGGATTTTTTCCAGGATTTCCATATTTACGATACGTATTACGAACCACCCCGCACCCACGTTCGCTCAAAAAGTGGGGTTGGGCTGGCCATACCCCATATCGTTTTATCGCAACTCAAATCGTCGAAATAAGATCACTAAAACCAGGCGAAAATTTTCCGGGCGTCCGCTGAAAAATCCGCGAATCAAGCCAAAGTTCGTGTAAAAACGAGGGGGAAATGCTTAGGAGCTGTTGATTCCAAGGATTGGCATAGTCTTTGCCAAAAGGAAAGCAGGAGGATTCACCAATGAAAAAAATTGCGGCAACCATCCTTTGTTTGCTGGTTTTGAGTGCGACAGCAATCCCCGTGGCTGCCCAAACTCGCAATCGCCGGCAACGCGAAGCGCGGATCGAAAATAGCCGGTATCGAGATCAAGTTTACCGAGATAGTCGCCAGCGCGACCGCAGGTATCGCGACAGTCGTTATCGCGACTACCGGACCGAAGATTCCAGTTACTACAGTTACGACGATAGATCGTTCTGGGAAAAGCATCGCGACAAACTGACGACTGCTGGCGGTGCAGCTGCCGGTGCAGTTGTCGGCGGTCTGGCAGGGGGTAAGAAAGGCGCGATTATCGGAGCCTTGGCAGGTGCCGGAGGAGCAGCCCTTTACACCTACAAGATTCGCAAAAAAGATCGTTAGTAGGCAATAACTCAAGTTTGGTCACTAGCCATTTTGGTGGTGAGTGGCCTTGGAGGGGCCCGGGTGTGAAGGGGAGAGCGCACTCGGGCTTCAACAATTTTCGGTTACCCCATCCCGTTCGAGAATAGACGTTTGTACTCGCCAGCGTTAATATCCAACCGTTAGCCTTCAAGGCAGCCAGTTTGGCGTCGATCTGGGCTGGAAATCAGCGACTACACCGTCTTCGAGTTAATGAACCTTGCTAAGGGTAGAATCCGGCGACTGCTGGCAAAGCTTCCAATCATCCTGCTGGGCATCGTCCTCGGAACAGGTATTAGCGAGTCGTTGCTTCGCCTGTCAGGCTACTCCTTTCCAGAGTTTTATCAATTAGATCAATTACGCGGTTATGCCTTACGGCCTGGAATGGAAGGCTGGTATCGCAAGGAGGGAGAAGCTTTCGTTAAGATAAACAGCGAAGGCCTGCGAGATCTTGAGCACACCAAAGCAAAACCTTCAGATACCTTCAGAATAGCGGTCCTTGGCGATTCTTATTGCGAAGCCTTACAAGTGCCGCTTGAGCAGGCATTCTGGAGAGTTCTGCAAAACCAATTGCAAAACTGTGAAGCGGCGCAGTCTCCGTCCGGAAAGCCAAAGAGAGTCGAGGTGATCAACTTTGGGGTGTCCGGCTACGGCACCGGGCAGCAGCTGCTGACCCTGCGCGAACACGTCTGGCAATACTCGCCCGATCTTGTGCTGTTGACGGTTACTACGAACAACGACATTGTCGACAATTCCCGGGCTCTAAAGAAAAGCGGTGAAATTCCCTATTTTGTCCATCGCGACGGCGAGTTGCTGCTTGATGATTCATTTAAGCATTCGCAGACATTTCGTTTTCGCCAGTCCCGTCTGAATAAAATCGGCCGTTGGCTGAAGGACCACTTTCGTGTCGTGCAGGCGGCAATCGAGGGTCATCGTGGGTTCAAAATTTTGCTGGCTTCGGGGAAACAACGGATGTCCCGCTCCAAGTCTGTCGCAGCAACTCCTGACCGGCATGAGCCCACCGGCAAGCTGACTCAGGACCTCGGTTTCGATCATCAAATCTATCTCGAGCCAACCAGTGACGATTGGACCAAAGCCTGGGAGGTTACAGAGGAGCTAATAAAGGAGATACATAGAGAGGTCAAAGCGCACGGCAAGCGCTTTGTTCTCGCTACGCTTAGCAATCCGGCGCAAGTCGTTCTGAACTCAGAACAGCGTCGTGTGTTCCTGCAACAGATTGGTGCTCAGGACCTTTTCTATCCCGATAAGCGACTCAAAAGGCTGGCTGAGCAGTCTCAGATATCTTTTATTATGCTGGCTCCAGACCTCCAGGAATACGCGGAACGTCACCACACTTATCTGCACGGATTTGGTTCCCAGCTGGGCAACGGGCATTGGAACCCGGAGGGTCATCGGGTCGCCGGGCAACTCATTGCTCAGAAACTCTGCGATCAGTTATAGGTATCTGACTAAGGTACAATCGCGCTGGAGAAGCAACATGGACTACTACGACAACATTCTTGGTTTGATTGGACGCACTCCTCTGGTGAAACTCAACCGGCTAGTCCAGGGAGTAAAAGGAACTGTCCTGGCCAAGATGGAGAGTTTAAACCCCGGGTATTCAGTCAAGGACCGCATTGGCGTGTCCATGATTGAAGCAGCGGAACGCGATGGGATTCTCAAGCCGGGCGGCACCATTGTGGAAGCCACCTCGGGAAATACCGGAATTGGATTGGCCCTCGCCGCGGCGGTCAAGGGCTACAAGTGCATTTTCGTGATGACGGACAAAGCTTCGGTTGAGAAATCGCGTTATCTGAAATCACTGGGAGCGGACGTCGTTATCACCCCGGTATCTGCCAAGCCTGGCACTCCGGATCACTACGTCTCAACTGCCAAGCGGATTGCTTCGGAAACGCGCAACTCGTTCTATCCAGACCAGTACTCTCATCCAGCGAATCCCGAGGCCCATTACCAGACAACTGGACCTGAGATCTGGCAGCAGACCGACGGAAAAATTACCCACTTTGTTGCCGGAATTGGAACGGGAGGCACGATTTCTGGTACGGGCCGATATCTCAAGGAAAAAAACCCGAAGATTAGGATCATCGGTGCAGACCCTTATGGCTCGGTGTTCAAGACCTATAAGGAAACCGGAAAACTGGTTGAAGCCACTCCCTATTTAGTCGAGGGCATTGGTCAGGAGGTCGTGCCTCCCAACGTACACATCAAGTATGTGGACGAAGTGATTAACATCACCGACCGTGAGTCATTTGACCAAGCTCGCCAGCTTGGTCGAATGGAGGGAATATTTTGCGGTGGCTCGACGGGAACGAATTTAGCTGCCGCCCTCAGAGTTGCGCGCGAGGCAGACGAAAATGCGGTGATTGTTTTTATTGTGTGTGATACTGGTGAACACTACCTGAGTAAATTTCAGTCGGACGAATGGCTGAAAGAGAAGCGGTTGCTTGAGCCGCAGAAGATAACTGCCGGCCTGATGAGTGGCACCAAGCGAGCCCCGGCCCCGGAGCAACTGGTTTCAGTGATGCCGACCGAGACCGTCGCCGAAGCGTTAGCCCGGATGGCCGAGAAGGGAGTAACTCAACTACCGGTAATCGAAGATGGGCGTTCAATCGGTTCTGTCCGAGAGAACAGGGTGCTTGCCAAAGTAGTGCGTAATCGCGAATTGCTCGAAGCCAGCGTCAATGAAGTGATGGAGCCCAGCTTTCCGATAGTAGATGTCGATGCCAGTTCTGAAGAGGTAGGTAGGCGTTTACGAACCAGTGCCGCGGTGCTGGTTGAAGAGTACGGGCGCATTATCGGCATAATCACGCGCCACGATGTCCTGGACATGGCCGTAAAGAGTTAAGAATTGCCGTTCAAGGTAACAGTTCCTGTTGGCAAATTTGCAGTTAGAAAGGGGGCAAGCGCGTAGCGCGCGCCCCCGCTCAACTCACAACTCACGCACACCTTAAGCTAACAGTTTTTCTCGGCAAATTTGCAGTTGGGAAGACGGCAAGCGCTTTTAGCGCGCGCCCCCGCTTGCCTGCGATACGTTCAAGCTAAAATTTGAGAATACTAGTGCGCCAATTGAAACGCTGAAAGCGTTGGCTAATTTCAGCCCAGGGTTGCGCTTTGGCAACCCTGGGTTCCGAGTCCAGAACAGAATCAAGTCGCAACTCTGAAGGAGTTGCGACTGGGAGCGGTTGTCGATCCCAGGCTGGTATTAACCTCATTATTAAGTTAGTCACCTCTATCGGTCGCAACTCCTTCAGAGTTGCGACAAGAAAAGGGGGGCTGCGAAACCCAGGGTTGCCAAAGCGCAACCCTGGGCTGAAATTAGCCAACGCTTTCAGCGTTTCAGAAATTGGCGCAGCTGGATTGTAAAATCTTAGCTTGCACCTATCGTAGCCAAGCGGGGGCGCGCGCTACGCGCTTGCCCCCTTCCCAACTGCAAAATTTGCCAACAGGAACTGTTACCCAGGAAGCTTGAGGGAGTTGTCAGTTGAGTGGGGCGCGCGCTAAAAGCGCGCCTTCTCAACTGCAAATTTGCCAACAAAAGGTTAATCCCAACTTTCAATTTGCGCTTGCTTGAGCGGTTACCAAAAAGAATCGAGCACCCGGAGACTACGCGATAAGCTCAAGTCCTGGACGCTCGTAGAAGCGCACTACCAGACCTTCACCAAGTTCGATGGAGTTTACAACCTTAAAACCTTCAAGATAGTTGGCCGGCATGAACGTGTCAGCACCCTCAACAGTCAACGGGACTTCGGTGACAATCCACTTTTCTATGTGGGAAAGAAAAGTTGTATAGATTTTTCCACCCCCTATAACAAAGAGATCGCACCCAAGATACTTGTAAAGCGAAAGCACATCATCCGGGCTACGCAACGTAAGCAGCGAGGGCTGTAGCTCGATCTCGCTCCGACGGCTTAGGATGAGGTTCAGCCGGTTTGGTAAAGGCTTCCCGATGGTAAGCCAGGTGTTATGGCCCATGACACAGGCATTACCGCTGGTTGTTACCTTAAAAAACTTTAGATCAGCCGAGTAGTGCCAGGGCAGCTTTCCGCCCTTACCAATTGCGCTTTTTCTGTCGACTGCAACGATTCCGATTATGGACATCTAGACACACCACTCGAAAAGGGGTCTGGGCTCTCAAACGGCTACGGGAGCGGCGATTTTGCCGTAATGCTGATACCCAACTAGTTTTAGGTTTTCATAAGTCATCGCCAGCAACCCTGCCAGCCCTTTGAGCTCGTTCCCGGGATCTGCGATCTCCAATCGCGGCAACGACAGCGGTTCACGTGACAGCAGCTCTTCTACCTGCTGGAGATGGTTTTGATAAATATGATAATCACCCAGTGTATATATGAACTCTCCCGCTCGTAAGCCGGTAACATAGGCCACCAGATGCAACAGGAGCGCGTAAGAACTAATGTTGAACGGGACACCAAGAAAGGCGTCGGCGGATCGCTGGTAAAGCTGACAATGCAAAACCTTTTGACCTTCCACCTTAAACTGAAAAAGGGTGTGACAGGGCGGTAGATCCACTTTATCGGCTTGCCTTGGATCCCAACCGGTGACTATCAGCCGCCTGGAGTTTGGGTTGTCCATAATTTCTTGTACCAGATTGGCAATTTGATCGACTCCATTTCTTTTCGGGTAATCGCCTCCAAAGGAGCGCCAGAGGTACCCATAAACCGGGCCCAGGTCTCCTGTGTCGCGTCCAAAGCGTCGAGTGTGCTCTTCGTCGGCCCATTCAGCCCAGATATCAACCCCTCTGGCCCGCAAATTCAATTCATTTGTATCACCCGAAAGAAACCAGAAAAGCTCCTCGGCCACCCAGCGAAAAGGAATCTTTTTGGTCGTCACGATCGGAAATCCAGCGCGCAGATCAAACCTCGTTTGAAAGCCAAAGTGAGAAATAGTTCCAACACCAGTGCGGTCATGATGTGATTGGCCGTGGGTCAGAATCGATTTCAACAATTCATGATATTGTTTCATTCAGTAGCGACTCCGAACGAGAATTCGCAACCCGCAAAATCCGCTGATCAAGGGATCAGAGTGGACGCTTACTATAATACGCCCTTGACAGGAGACGCGAATGCAACAATTTAATCTGTGCTTTCTCGGCTTTGGGAATGTCGGTCGAGCTCTGGCTCGCCTTTTGGTTGCAAAGCGGACGGAGCTGAAGGATCTCTATAGCATAGACTGGCGGATAACGGGCGTAGCGACGAGGCGAATGGGTTGGCTGGCAGACGAGCATGGACTGGAACCCGCTCAACTACTAGGGGAGTCGGAGTTAAAAGTCCCTGCTGCAGGTGGGATCTCGGAATGGCTTGAAACCGCCAGTCCTGATGTCGTATTTGAAGTGACCTCACTTAACCCTGAAACCGGTCAGCCGGGAATCGACCACTTGCGTGCCGCTCTCCAAGCCGGTGCGCATGCGATCACCGCCAACAAAGGTCCGCTGGTCTACGGCTTCGATGAGCTAAACCGCCTGGCCGGGGTGGCTGGACGCCGTTTCTTGTTCGAATCAACAGTGCTCGACAGTGCCCCAGTCTTTTCGCTCTTTCGCGAGACGCTGCCAGCTGTTCGTATCAGGAGTATCAGTGGCGCTTTTAATTCCACCACCAATGTCATCATCGAGACCATGGAAGCCGGCCGCAGTTTTGAGGAAGGCGTAAAAGCAGCCCAGGAACTGGGTGTGGCCGAAACGGATCCCAGCTACGATGTTGATGGTTGGGACTCGACTGTAAAAATTTGTGCTCTGGCTAGAGTACTGATGAAGAGTGAGCTAATGCCAAGCGACGTTCAGCGTGAAAGCATTCGCGGGCTCGCAGCCGGAGTCTTAAAAAGAGCCCGAGCAGAAGGCAGACCATACAAGCTTATCTCGCGAGTGCGGGTTGCTGAGGATGGGAAACTCCAGGCATCAGTGCGGCCCGAACAAGTGGCCATCACCGAACCACTGGGAAGTGTGCGAGGAACTTCGCTGGCTATTCACTTTGAGCTCGATGTTATGCCGGGCCTGACGATCATTTCGCATCGCCCGAATTTGCAGAGCACTGCTTATGGTCTGCTGGCGGATTTCATAAATGTAACCAGGAAAGCAATTTAGGATTTAGGAATGAGGAGTTAGGATTTGGGCGGAACCCGGGCGTCTTACTGGGACCGCGTGCGTCCCGCCCGCCCCGAGCGCGGAGCGGAACGAAGTGGAGCGCAGCGCGAGAAGCCTCTCGAAGAATCCAAGACACATTTACAGCATTTTCCTCAAAATCGGGGCTGTGTGGGAGGCATTGATTTACCTCGGAATTTGAATCTTCGAGAGGCTTCTCGCGCTGCGCTCCACTTCGTTCCGCTCCGCGCTCGGGGCGGGCGGGACGCCCGCGCTCCCAGTAAGGGACGCCCGCGCTCCCAGTAAGGGACGCCCGCGGTCCCGGTAAGGGTTAGAGACGTCCACGGGTGGCTAATTCGCGTACCGCGACAATTAGTCTCTCGACTTCTTCCCCGGTTGTATAACAGGCACAGCCGGCACGCACCAGCCCTTCTTCGCCCAGCTGCAAACGCTCAACTACCGTCAAGGCATAAAAGTCACCGTGTGACAGGAAGAGACCTTTTTGGGCGAGGGACTGCGCGACTTTCGTGGACGCTTGCCCATCAATTGTGAAAGCTACTGTAGGCGTCCGCGCGGCAGTGCCAGGTGCCGGACCATACAGCCGAACCCCGGTGATCTTTTCCAACCCCTCCCAGAGGCGGCTAACGAGTTTTGATTTTCGTTTATGTAATTCATTGTAAACGATTGTCAGCCTTTCTGGCCTGGAGTTTCCCGCACTGAGTGAAGCCAGAAAATCTATCGCCGCGCCTGTCCCAACCATTCCTTCCTGGTTCTGAGTTCCGGTTTCAACCCGTTCCGGAGAGTAATCCGGTGCGGGTATTAATTTAGGAAAGTTGATCCTTTCCAGGAGCGCTTGCTTGCCATAAAGCACCCCCACGTGTGGCCCATAGAATTTGTAAGCGGACATGGCCAGAAAATCACAATTAAGAGCTTTTACATCGGCCCTCACATGTGGAACAAAATGCACGGCGTCTATAAACGACAGGGCGCCTACTTCTTGCGCCATTCGAACGGCTCGCCGGACATCATTGATCGTGCCCAAGGCATTTGAAGCAGCCCCAATGGCGATCAGTTTTGTTCTCTTGTTGACGCATCTTTCAAAGTCAGACCAGTCAAGCTCACCCGTTTCAGCCGCCATTTTTACCGTACGCACCTTCACATTCCGCTCAGCTGCGAGCTGACGCCAGGTGTCGACGTTTGCGTGGTGATCGAGTTCGGTAACAACCAACTCATCACCCGGGCCAAATTGCGGTGCCAGCGCTCGACCGAGATGAAAAGTCAAACTAGTCATATTTGCGCCGAAAGCAATTTCCTCAGGCGAGGCATTCAACAAATCTGCGCAAGTCTCTCGTGCCTCGGCAATAGCTGCGTCTGTTTCTTCACTCGTCGGATAGGACCAATGAGTGTTCGCATTATGGTGGAAGAGGTAGTCGCTCATTCGTTCGACAACTTGACGTGGCACTTGAGTACCTCCGGGCCCGTCAAAATAGGCAACCGGAAAGCCATTGTGAACTCGTTGGAGAGCAGGGAAGTGAGCACGAATCTGAGTAGTTGAGGCCACAACCGAATCAGTATGAGGTGTGGTCATATATGATATCAGGCACCAGGTAACACAAATACACTAAACCCCCGAGAGCGGAAACTATCGGAGGTTTAGGAAACAGAACTCTAGCTTGTTTTTCCCGCTTTCATTTCCGCTACCCGTTTTTCAAAGCGGGTGGTATCGACTTTGTCGGCTTTACCTTGCTGAATTGCCTGCTCTGCGACGGCCAGCGCTTCGTCTTTCTTCCCCGCACTAAAAAGGGCCTGTGCCTTGGTCGAGAGATTCTGGAAGGTAGGCTTAATCTTGATAGATTGTTCGAGCCATCGCATTCCCTCCTCTTGATTCTTATTTTGGATGGCGAAATTGGCTGCTTGCCAGGGGGTGCGCCAATCATCAGCCTTGGCTGCGGCAACTGCCGCCCGTGCCTTCTCCAGCGCCAGTGCTGTCACATCCTTAATCTCGACTGTAAAAGGAACACTGACTTTCTCCCAGCGGATATTAACCTGTGCCGAATTCTCAGTCACCGGATCCAAACTGAAGAGGAGCCATTCCTGATTTTCTGCGACGGTTTTAGGTTTTACTTTTAGCCGCAAAGCATCCTTAGCAGCGTCGTACGCAAAACTGCCCCATTGACCGGCATCCTTGTTGAAGATGATTGTCCATTCTTCTTGACCGGGTATCGTGTGCAAACTATAAGTACCAGCTTTTAGAGGCTGACCATTGATATGCACGTCGTCTGTGACCGTGAACTGCGTCGCTTCGTTGGCGCCAGTACGCCAGACGTGGCCATAAGGTACAATCGGGGCACCCTTCAAACGGGCA
>Ga0187893_10002809_pt1 | contig 37137 bp, 30 predicted proteins | sample MA1701074metaG_FD_139574 | JGI IMG/M metagenome (GOLD analysis project Ga0187893, IMG submission 139574) | White microbial mat communities from a basaltic lava cave in the Kipuka Kanohina Cave System on the Island of Hawaii, USA - MA170107-4 metaG ... | reverse complement strand
TGTCGTTCCAAGCGCGCGGCTGCTGCTGCTCGCCGGGAAGAGGGTGCGCGCCGGTTTTCTCTTTTTCAATGCCAACCCCCGTTTCGGAAGCTACCTCGGGGCCAGAGTTTTCGTAGCAGCACAGCTGTATCCTGTTTTTGCATGATCCGTCCGTGCCGCCGTCTTTTCTTGTTGCCAGTCCATTCAATATGGATGGCCGTGATGTTGGGTTTTCAGGAAATGATGTCGCATTGGCAGGACATCACTTATTTTTACAGGTTACAAATAATTTATGCTAGACAATTCGAAGACCAAGTTGTATGCTCATGCCCAAATGTCTTTTCATATTCCTTGTGAGTTTCGGCGTTTTCGAGGCTGGGCGTTTGTCCTGGGTTACGGAATCGGTCTCTGGAGCGTCGTCGGCGCCTCAGCGGGCGACGAGAGCATCTTTGAAGATGTCACACAATTAGCAGGCGTTGACTTTCTCCATTGGGATCGTGATCCACGAGATTCATTCATTGGCATGGGTGCCCCCTACATGTGCGGGGGTGCGGCGGCCGGAGACTATGACCAGGATGGCTGGAGCGACCTTTACGTAACCCGTGTCGGCGCACGAAACCTGCTATTCCGAAACCGTGGAGACGGGACTTTCCAGGAAAGCGGTACTTTGGCGGGCGTCGATCTTCAGGCAATCAGCGCCGGGTGTGCCTGGGCGGATGTGAACAACGATGGTTGGCTCGACCTCTACGTTCTGACGGTCTTCGATCGGGCGAGACTCTACTTGAACCTCGGTGGGAGGGATTTCGAAGAATGCGCCGTGGCCAGGGGGGTTGATGTCGCGTGGGGGACTTCGACCGTTATGTACACCAGCCCGACATTCGCAGATTACGATCGCGACGGGGACCTCGATTTGCTCGTGCTGGCGTGGTCTCCTGTTGCAAAAAACCGCTTACTTCGTAACGATGGGACAGGCCATTTCGAAGACGTTACGGAAGAGGCCGGCTTTGATCGGACGGCCATGTGGGGATTCTCCGCAGGGTTTGCCGACGTGAACGGCGACGGATGGGACGATATCCTCGTCGCCGCGGACTACGGCACAAGCCGTCTCTACCTTAACGACCGGGGGATTTTGTTCAGGAATGCGACGATTCGCGCCGGCGTGGGAACCGACGAAAACGGCATGGGCTCAGCGGTCGCGGACGTGGACAACGACGGCGATCTGGATTGGTTTGTCACCTCGATCTTCGATGCCCGGAACACTTGCGATCACGCGCCGTGCAATTGGGGTTCGACCGGGAACCGGCTCTTTCTAAACAACGGCGATGCCACGTTTGAAGATGGTACGGACGAATTTGGAGTCCGAGACGGCGGCTGGGGATGGGGAGCCAGCTTTTTTGATTTCGACAACGACGCCGACCTTGATCTTGCCATGACGAATGGGGTCAATTTCCCGTTCAGTGCCGTCGAAGACTGGTTCAATCGCGATCCGTTGTGTCTTTGGGAGAATGACGGGCTTGGGCGAATGACGGAAGTCGGTCTGGCGACCGGATTTGTTGACAATCGCCCGGGAAAGGGAATGGTTGTATTTGACTACGATGGTGACGGCGACCTGGACGTCTTCATCGTCAACACCGCAGATCGGCCCATTTTGTTAAGAAACAACGTCGATTCGGGCCATGGCTGGCTGCGCATCTCTCTTCGCGGGCGGGCGAGCAATGGCCGGGGATTGGGAGCTCAGATCCGGGTCCGTGCGACGGAGTCAGGTCCCACGCAAATGCGAGTCGTAAATGGCAACAGCAATTACATGTCGCACAATGAGGCCATTGCTCATTTCGGGCTGGGGAGCCACTCGGGGAGTGTATTTGAGGTCACCACTTTCTGGCCGGCAAGTGGAATGACGACCCGAATCCGAAACGCGATGCCCAATCGCCGACTGGAGATCGAGGAGATTTCGACCGGAGACTTTGACGCCGACCGAGTTGTCACTCGTGCCGATTTCCCGGGTTGGTCCGCCTGTTTCACGGGACCCGGCGGGGGTGTTCCGAGCGACGTTTGTCTGGCCGCGGACTTCGATGCGGACGGCGACGTCGATCTCGCGGACTTCGGGCATTTGGAATTGACGCTGGCAGGATCGTAAGGAGCGAAGCCGTTCCGGCCGGCGCGCTAAATCCAGCTTAGAACCATGGTTGCGCCCGACAAGGCGAGCGTAAGAAAAACGAGCAGCCACTTCGGATTCAACGAGTATTCTTCCCGGACGCATGCGGGCACGCGATAGACGCGGATGACGCCGAGGACCAGAAAGGGCGCGACCAGAGCACAAAGTACCGCGGCGCCCCGCACAATGCCGGGAAGAAACGGGTCGCCCACAAGCTTTCGCAATGCCCACGCCGACAGCGAGAGGAAGACCCCGAACGCGGCGAGCTTAACGCCCACCTCGACCCAATCCTGAATGCCTTTGAGCGATTCGATTTTGACGCGCAGCTCGACGGCCTCTTGGCGGATGAGCTTTCTTTGGATTTCACGGCCGCATTCCGGGCAACGGGCCGACACCGCCCCGGTAAGATTGTAGCCGCAGCCGGGGCAGGTTGGCGACACCCCTCCGAAATTGACCGGGGTCATGGCGTCCTGGCCGGTCATGTGGTCTAGTTCTTCGCGGCTGAAGGACATGGGAATCCAGGCGTCAGACAATTCCTGCGTATTGCTCAAGCGCCTCCGGATTGGCGAGCGCGTCGCGGTTGGGGACAGGTTCCCCGTGGATCATCTGGGTCACGGCAATCTCCACTTTCTTTCCGCTGATGGTGTAGGGCACGGCCGTGACCTGGCGGATGTGTTTGGGTACGTGCCGCTTGGTCGTCCCTTCCTCGATGCGCTTTCGGATTTGCTGGGTCAGGGCATCGTCCAGCGTCAACCCGGGCCTGATCACCACGAAGAGACAGATTTCCACGTCTGCATCGGCGGCGCGTTTGCCGACGACGACGCTGTCGGCAATTTCCGGCATGCCATCGAGCTGGCGGTAAATCTCCGCGGTGCCGATGCGGACGCCTCCGGGGTTGAGCGTGGCGTCCGACCGGCCGTAGACGATGATGCCGCCGTGCTCCGTGAATTCCACGAAGTCGCCGTGCCGCCAAACGTTGGGATAATGGTCGAAATAGGCTTTTCGATACTTGGATCCGTCGGGATCGTTCCAGAATCCGGTGGGCTGTGAGGGGAACGGTGTGCCGCAGACGAGCTCCCCCTGCCGGCCGACGACGGATCGACCGTTCTCGTCGAAGGCGTGGATGTCCATGCCGAGACCCTTGCATTGAATCTCGCCGGCGTACACGGGAAGGATGGGGTTTCCGAGCATGAAGCAACTGATGATGTCGGTTCCGCCGCAAATACTGGATAGTTGTAGGTCACGCTTCACCTTGTCGTAGACCCAACAAAACGATTCGGCGGTGAGCGGCGAACCGGTAGAAAGTACTGTGCGCAGGCGGGAAAGATCGTGCTCCGCACCGGGGTCCAACCCCGCCGCCTGGCAGGCGAGGAGGTACTTGGGACTGGTGCCGAAGATGGTGATGGGAAGCTCTTCGGCCAGGCGCCAGAGATGATGCGGATCGGGGTGAAACGCAGCGCCCTCGTACAAGACGATTGTCGCTCCGACGCCGAGAGCGCTCACCAGCCAGTTCCACATCATCCAGCCGCAGGTGGTGAAATAGAAAATGTGGTCTTCGCGGCGGAGGTCGCAATGGAGCATCAGCTCCTTCATGTGCTGCAAGAGCGTGCCACCCTGGCCGTGGACGATGCACTTGGGGACGCCCGTCGTGCCGGAGGAATAAAGAATGTGCAGCGGGTGGTCGAAGAGCAGGGGCTCAAACGTCAAAGGCTCGGCGGGCTTGAGGAATTCGCTCCAAGGAACGGCGTTGCAAAGTGAAGTCAAATCGGGGTTGGTCATCAAATAGGGAACGACTACCGTTGAAAGGATGCTCGGAATGCGATTGGCGATGCCGCGAATTCGTTCCCGCAAATCGATCGGCTTACCGTTGTAGGTGTAGCCGTCGGCGGCGATGAGCACCTTCGGCTCGATCTGCCCGAAACGGTCGAAGACGCCGCTGATGCCGAAATCGGGGGAGCAGGAGGACCAAACGGCCCCCAGGCTCGATGCGGCCAGCATGGCGATGACGGCCTCGGGGATGTTGGGCAGAAAACCCGCGACCCGATCGCGTTTCACGACGCCGGCCGCGCGAAGGCCGGCGGCACATTTCGCCACTTCGGCACGCAATTGGCGATAGGTGTAGGACCGCCTCCGGCCGCGTTCGTCGCAAGCGAAGATGGCCGGCCGATCATCGTCGAAACGTAGCAGATATTCGGCGAAATTGAATTGGGCTCCAAAAAACCATCGAGTACCCAGCATCCCCTCGCCGAGAAACGAGCGCGAGGGCGGCATCTTGAATTCGATTTTTGAAAGCGCCAGCATCTCATTCCAGAACACGTTGGGAAGCCGAACAGACCATTCGTGAAGGGAAGGATAGTCCGCGGGAAACCCATGCTTCTTCGCCATGGCGGTCATGAATTCGTACATTTGCGAGCGGCGAACGCGTTCGGCGGAAGGCTGCCACAAGAGTTTTGAGTGACTCATTTGAGAGGATCCGAACTTCGTACCACGTGCTTCAACGAATGCCCCTCACCGCCGTCGGCGGGCGCGCGGGCCTCGAACCGGCCGCCCGGGACCCTCCGAACGAGCCCTTTTAGTTCCAATGCCGTAAGGGTGGCCATCACCTTCCCCGTGTCAAACGATACTCGTGAACAAACGGAATCGGCCAATGCGTTCCCCTCCAAAATGGCATTCCAAACGGCCTGCTCGAGAGCGGTCAGTCCGGCTCCCGTCGCGATCGACGAATGGTCCAGGACGTCGGAAGCAGCCGATGGCATTCCCCGCCGCATGATCTCGCCGACCGCGGGCAGTTCGTCGAGTATGTCCTCGAGACTGGTGACGAGTTTTCCTCCACCGTCGCGGATCAAGGCGTGAACGCCGGCGGACAATTCGGGCTGGTCCACGCGGCCTGGGATGGCGAAAACTTCGCGGTTGTAATCGGCGGCCAGACGCGCCGTGATCAATGCTCCGCTGTTTTTTCCGGCCTCGATCACCAAGACACCGAGAGACAGTCCGGCGATGATGCGATTTCGGGGTGGGAAGTTCTTTGTGTCCGGGGCGGCATCGATCGGCAATTCGCTGATCAAGGCGCCGCTATTCACGATTCGCGACGCCAGCTCGGTGTGCTCCTGCGGATAGACGTGGGCGAGGCCGTTGCCCAAGACGGCGATCGTTCGCCCGGCGGCTTCCACCGCGGCGCGATGAGCAGCGCCATCCACTCCGCGGGCCAAGCCCGAAACAATGGTAAAACCGACCCGGGCGAGAAGCCCCCCGAATCGTTCGGCCTGCTCGCGGCCGTAGTTGGAGCAGCGTCGAGTTCCGACGATGGCGAGGGCCACGGAATCCGTCGGGTGGAGAACGCCGCGAACGTACAGGCAAATCGGCGGATCGTCGATTTTGAGCAGCGCGAGCGGGTAGTCCGCGTCATCCTGACATAGGATCCGCACGCCGCAAGCGGAGGCGCGTTCGATCTCGGCGTCTACGCCCGGATCATGCCTCGCGGCGAAGATGGATTCCGCTGTTTTGGGGCCGATCCCGTCTACATTTTGCAATTCCGATCGGGATGCTTCGAGTACGGCGTCTACCGATCCGAAATGCTCCCGAAGCTTGCGGAATCGTATGGGACCGACATCGTGGGCCCGTTGCAAGCGAAGGTGCCGGCGGGCAACGTCGGAAATGGGAGGGGATTCAACCATGACTTGCTCTCATTACATCACGAAAACGAGATCGCACCAAGTGGGCCGACTTTCGCCCTATCCGAGCACCAAGCGTAAGCGCGGGGGGAGTTGACCGGAGCCGTTACGCGTCGGCCGGGAATCCCGGTACTGGTCGCTTTCCCGGTGCGCCGGGATTCCGGCTCGGTTCGGGTTTACGCAGCGCAAAACGGTTTATGTGCGCCCGACGCGAGACGAAAGTGGGATCAGGAGCCACCCATAAATGGAATGAATGGCGAAAACCATGATGAGGAATACCGGCGAGGCGTATTCCGGTTTCTCCAGGGCGTCGCACCATTTCAGCAACCAGATACCGGCAACGCTTCCGACGGCAGAGAGAATGAGAGTTCCGGCGGCGACTCGGATCAGTTTGCGCGGGCGACCGCCAAACGCGAGCCCGAGGAACAGTCCGATTCCCAGCAGCCCACCCATGTACCCGCGAAGATGATCGGGACGGTATTGCCAGCCGAATCGGCTGAGAATGTCGTACGCGGCGTAGGCCATGCCGAGAATGCAGCCGCCCAATAGAATGACTCCCTTCCTTCGCCCGATCCCTGCACCCGCGCCGGTGAGACTGCCTCCCGCGGCCATGGCCAGGATGATGTAGGAGAAAGTGGAAAGGGTCAGCCAGCCGTAAACGGCTCCCGCGAAAGCATACGTTCGCTTGTTTGGGGCCGGCGGGTTCTTCGCCAGTTCGTTAACCGCCTTCCGACGTTGTTCGGGCGTGGACGATTCCGCGCCAAGTCCCAACAGGGATGCCGCGGCCTCGACGGAGACGTTGGACACTGGCGCCCGCATCATGGTCGTCATGTATAGGAACGGATCGACCTTCCACCAGGTGGCGTAGTAACAGGCCCCGGCCACGAGCAAATTGGCGAACCCAAGGGCCAGCCAGGGTCCGTTAGCGCGGCCCATCGCAATGCTCTTCGACGGGTTCTTGGCCGGACGCTCCGTGGATCGTCTCTCGGGGCGTTCCGCTGGTCGCATCGCGCGCCGCGGCCGACCGCCGGGTTTTGCGGTGTAAATGACCTTGATGTCCAGCGGCTGAGTGGTTGGCATCGGTGATATCCGAGTTACGAGTTACAATCTACGAATAACCGAAGGTTGATGCAAACCGATTTGTCTATTCTCGCGGTTTATAATCGATTCGATAATACTTACCAGCTCATCGAAACTCGGTTTTGGATCCAAATCATTTTCTGCGCGCTGCCTTCACCCCCCCTTCGGCCAGAGCCTCGGGCCCACGCCGGCGAGGTGGCCGCCGACGTGGATCGGATAGCGCTCCAGGTAATCGCGGATGGACTCCGCCGAGACGGCATCGACGTCGGCGAGCATCTGCTCGACGGTTCTGGGACTTCCGCGATACTCCATATCGTCCATCAATTGAGTGAGCCGGTAGTAGGGAGCTTCGCTTTCGATGGCCAGCGACGTTCGCCGTCGCGATTTCACGCGGGCAACTTCGTGCGGCAGGACGCCGTCGTGGGTGATTCGACCGGCTTCTTTTCGCATGGCCTCGACGACGTCCTCCGCCTTCTCAGGCTGACACGCCGCGTAGAGCATCATCAGCCCGCAATCCGAATAACCAAGATGCGCAACGCCGGCGCGGGGACTGAGGCCCGTTTGCATGATATTCCAGAAGAAGCGGGAGTTGTCGCCTCCCAGAATCGTCGCAACGGCCGCGGCCGTTTCCGCGGCCGGGTCGGCGGCACCGATCGATGCGAAGGTGAGCACGACCACCTGCTGCTTGAACCGATCCACCTTAAGAGCATCCACGCCGGCGTGGATTCTAGGAGGAACGCGGACGTGGCCGTTGGATGACCGCGGCCAGTGTCCGCACAACTTTTCCGCAGTCTCCACGACGGCACCGGGTTCCACATTTCCGGCCACGACGAGCATCATGTTGTCGGGGGTGTAGCGGCGTTGGAAATAGTCCCACATTTGATCGCGACTCATGGAGCCGACGGTTTCGTCGTAGCCTAAAATCGGCCAGGCGAGGGGGTGCCCGGCGAACACCTTCTCCTGCAAGAAGTCGAACGCGAGGTGTTCGAGATTGTCCTTCGACATGGCGATCTCTTCGAGGATCACCTTTCGCTCCATGTCCAATTCGTCGGGCGGCAGCGAAGAGCGAAGCATGTCGGCGAGGAGCTCAATTTGTTTGGCGAGGTCCGCGGAGCGGACCCAGCCGTAGTACATCGTGCGGTCTTCACTGGTGTAGGCGTTGTAGGTGCTTCCCATGCGGTCGAAGGTGAGCGTAATCTCCCGCCAATGGCGTTTTTTCGTACCCTTGAACATCATGTGTTCGAGGAAGTGCGAGACGCCTGCCAAGGCTCGGGTCTCGTCGCGCGCACCGGTGAGCACGAGGAACCCCGCCGCGGCACTTCGCACGTAGGGCATGTGCTCGATCACGATTCGAAGGCCGTTGTCAAGCGTTCGCAGGGTGTAGGGATTTATCGCACTCATGATCCTTCGCTCAACCGCAGATCCATTCGGCTTGCCGCACTCCCACTACGCTATTTACAATCGGAAACCCCCAGCGGTTTCGGTCCCACTGTCACCACGCACCGGCGATCGCGCGGAAAGGCGGCCAGATACCTGCGCACGTCGTTCACGGTCACGGCCTGGATGCGTCGAGTTTTCTCTTCAGGCGAAACCGGCCGGCCGTAGTAAAACAAGTCCGACGCAAGTTCGCCGCACCGTGCCCGAGTGCTGTCGCCGCGCGTATCTTGTGAGGCCAAGATTCCGGTCTGGGCACGCTCCAATTCCTCGGGCTCGATGTCTTCCGCTAACCGATCTACCTCGCGAAGGAGCGTGCGATAGGTCTGGTCGCAGCGCTCGGGAGTGGTGGATGCACCCAGAAAGATCATGCCGTAGCCGCGCGGCGTGTCCTGCCAGGCGGCCACCCAATACACCAACCCCTGTTTCTCGCGCACCTCGGTAAAAAGCCTGCCGCTCATTCCGCCCGAAAGAATTCCGAGCACCACTTGTTGAACGGGAAAATCGGCGTGGGTCGCGTCGACCCCCGGCCAGCAGACCGCGATTTGCTCCTGCTCCAAATCCTTGTGTCGATGCGTCGTGGCGGGCAAGAACTCAATCGAAGTCGGCCTTCGCCCCTGCGACTTCGTGCTTCCGAAACCCGAGAAATACTTCTCGAATACTTCTTCCACCCGGCCCGCCGTAACGGAACCGGCGACAGCCACAACCATCCGCCCGGCGTGATAATCGGATCGCCAATGCCGAACGATGTCCTCCCGGGTAATCGCGGCCAGGGTATGGTGCTCGCCCAGGATGTGTCGCCCCATCACCGGCCCGTAGGCCTGCAGACTGATCAATTTGTCGGTCAGACCCTGGGCATCGTCATCCAGATTCGTGATTTCCTGCCGGGCAAGATCGATGGCCACCTGAACCGCATGGTCAGGAAAAGTCGGTGTGCGCAAGAACTCGGCATGAAGGGAAACGGCCTCTTCGAAGTGCTCCGGCAACACGGTACACGTAAAGGTCGTGGTCTCGCGGCCGGTTCCGCTTCGACACGCCGCACCCAGGGCGTCAAAAGCGTCGGAGAGCTCACGCCCCCCCCGCTTTTCGGTACCCTTGTCGAGCGTCTCTTCGATCAATGCCGAGAGGCCGAGTTTTTCAGACGGTTCCCCGGCCGTCCCCGAAAGGATTCGTAACTGAAACGTCACGACGTGCCGCTGCGGCAAGGGCTGGACCCCGTACTCGATCCCGCAGGGCAAATTGGCGTGTACGTATTCGGTCATGCCCATCCGCATTCATCCGATCATCGGATTCCCGTCGCCGGCCGTCATTTCCCGACCGGTGTGATCGGGGATTCTAGACGGTGGCACGTTTAGGGCAAACTTCCGGTCAAAATCATGACTGAGGCTACGAAAAGCCAAGTGATAACTGCAATGGGAAGCGATTGAGGGGGGTTGGTCCGTTGTCGCGGAGTAACCTCCTTCACGACCTCGTGGGTTTGACCATTCCCTGATTCAAGAATCTGAATGTCGAGTTGAAGAAAGATGAAATCTCGTGGCCAAGCCGCTTTTTTGCTTCCCGCATTGTCATTTCCTGGTTACTTCCCCTCCAATGCTCCCATACTTGTTGCTTTGGGTTCGGTTATTCAGACGCGCGAGTGTCCGTCGCCGAGTGGACTGATTCCTGCGAGAAGCCCGACTTAATTGATGGCCAGTCAGATTCGTCACGACAAGGTGTACTAACGGACGCAATTGTCTTGTGGACCTGGACAGGCATGAAGCGCGGCGTGTATTGTACGCTGGAGATTGGGACGCCAGGGACATGATGCTCGCCGACGACGATCAGGGTTCCCAAAGCGCGAAAATTGGGGGAGGGAGAAATGGTGCGTCACGTTGGTCCCTATGGGGGATCGATCAGCCATTGGTGGACGGTTTCCATCACGCTCGCCGGCGCTTGGCCATTGCCGTCCTGGATGTTTCGCGCTCAAGAGGTGGGAACCGACTTGGCCGGCTCGTCTTGGAAGTTTGCTTCCCCATTGTTGAAATCGACGACGACGCCCTCCGCTTTCGGTCTGCCCAGCCGCGTTCGCCCTGCCGCCGCCCAACCCGCACAAACTTGTGCGCCTCGCGGTATTCATGGGGACGTCCACCCGCGTGGCGCGCCGAACGGAAGAGTCGAGCTTGGCGACGTTCTCTACGTGCTCTCGGCCTACTCTTCCGCCAATCCCATGGTGGATTTCCCCGGTGCGGACCTGGCTCCCTGTCAGGCCAACCAAATCGGCAACGGCATCTTGGAACTGAGTGACGTGCTGGCGGCACTCGACGCCTACGACGGTCATCCCATCTGCCGAGTTTGCGATTGTGGAACCTCCACGTATACCTGCGGCGATTCACTGGTTTGCAACGGCCAAGAGACATTGCGCTGCGACAACACCGGTTACTCGTGTACGCCGGGCGCGCCGCTCCTTTGTGGCGAAGACGGCTTCACGTGCACCACGCAGGAGCGGTGCAGCGAAAGCTCGGCGGGATGCATTGCGACGCGAAATCACGCTTTTTGCCCGGCCGGTTCGCGCTGCGAACCCGACGACCCCTCGGCTCATCCGGTCACAGGGTGTCTCTCTCGTTGTGGCGACGGCACCGCGCAATTGGGAGAAATGTGCGATGACGGAAACACGCTCGATGGCGACGGCTGCTCGCGTGTTTGCCTCTTTGAATCGCCCGTCCGACTTATGGGCGAAGTCAACCGCATGGACCCGGCCGTTTCCATCAGCGATGCAGAGATGTCGGTCCTCGCGACGCGCTACGATTTTCTCGCCGGTCTGGACGGCCACGGGTATCAACTCCCCGGGGCCATTTCGCGGCTTCGGGAGCTCAACGCCACCCTGCCCGTGTTGTGTTTCGCCGATACGATGGACATTCTCCCCAACACCGGGGACGACCGCGCGGTCATGGACCTGGAGGAAGACGCTTTCTTCCACAGTGCCGATCCAGCTTCTTTGCGGGTCATCCTGGGAAGCGGCAGGGCGGTGTTGTGGTTTAAGCAGGATGCCCGGGCGCGCTACGTTCATAACTATTACACGCCTCCGGGTGTGGACTATTACGTGGTGGAGTCCTCCGGCTCCGCGCAGGGACCGTGGTCATCGCTGGGGCAACCCATCCATGAAGACGGCATCGGCGATCTGCGCGAAGAGGCGGGCATGGCGATCTACACGTTTACGGATACCGCGCCGTCGGCGACCAAATGGTACCGCGTGAGATCCAAAATTGCGGGCCGCGTCACGCCGGTGGCATTCTCCTGGCCCGCGCAGGCGGAACAGGCCACCGAAGCACTGCCCATCGTGGTGCTGGCGCCCGACGGCTACTTCGCCGTGATCTACGTCGGTCCCCATACGCCGCGTTCCGAGGACGTAATTCTGGCGAGGGATTTGAATCGAAACCGAGTGCTGGGCGAAGATCATGAACTGGATGCCGCCGAGTCGCGGATCATCGAGTCGGATTACAAGCTATATTACGGGGAGGTGAACAAGCCTTCTTGGAGAACCGCCTATCGGGCGTACCTAAGGCAAGCGCCTTCCGTATCCGTCCCGCTGATCGGCGACAGCTTCACCGCGCAGAACAGCTACAACAACCGGCTGCAAAACAAGTATGGCGCCCATTTGCTCAAGCCCGATCATGGACTCTGGAAAGACTTGATGCAGGCCAGGCTGGAACGCTGCCTTGACAGCGGGTTTAACGGAATCCGCCTCGATTTCACGCACGATACGCTGCGGCCGCCGTGGATCGCCAATGCCCCGGTTTCAATTCGCGAGCAGGAAACGCATGCGCGCCTACCGGAACTGGTCAGCGATTTTCTTTCGTCCCTCGGCGAATCCGCCCCGGAGGCCGCGATTCTCTTCAACGGCTACTTCGTGACCCAGGACAAGAACAACTACGTAGAGTACCTGACGCATACCCATGCGGCCGACATCGAGTACTTTGCCTTTGATTCACCGGATTCTCAGACCGTCCTTTCCAATGTTTTTGACGCCTTTGAGGGCATCGTCCAGGCACGTTTCCTTGGTAACGCCGCCATTGCCACGGTGTCCACGGACAGAGAGAACACGGTCTCGAGAATGATGTCGCTCGCGTTGTACCTATTGATCGCCGATGAGTTGACGTTCTTGTGGAACGCAGGGGACGGGTCCTTTCAGGATATTCCGTATTTTCCGGAATGGGACGTTCCGCTAGGGCGGGCGCTGGTTGCTCCGGTTCAAGAGCTCAGCGACATCTTGGATCCGAGAGGCGTGCTACGGCGCGATTTTGAGAATGGGGTGGTGTTTGTCAATCCCGAGGAGTCGGTGGTGACGCTGAACTTGCCGGAGCTGCTTTTCCTACTTTCTGTTTCCGGCGGATACGATCCTGTTTTGGGAGGAGACGGAGCGGCGACGTACACCGAGGTGACCCAGATCGAACTGGCGGGCGAGAAGGAAGCCATCTTGGTTCGACGAAGGCCGTAGGCGTTGGATTTCGTTCCCCCGAATTACGTCGAGGGAAATGGTGAACCAATTTCTACGGTTCCCCGTCTTTCCCGGTCTACCCTCCCAACAGCGTGAGCACGTTTTGCGATTGGGCGTTGGCGATGGCCAGGATGCTGTTGCCGGCCTGAACCAGAATTTGCGAACGGGTCAGTTCGGATGTTTCCGCGGCGAATTCCGTGTCGCGAATCACCGATTCGGAAGACGAAAGATTTTCCGCGGTGATCTGAAGCTGGCTGATATTCGTCTGAAGCGTATTACGCTCAAAGGCCCCCAACCGGCCGCGAAGAACCGCCACCTGGGTAATCACTTCGGTGACGATGTCCGACGCTTCCTTGAACTTCCTGGACGTAAGTGACCGGGGCTGGCCGCTCTTGAGTTCCGAGAGGTAGCCGACGAGCGAATTGCCGAGCTTGTTGGCCTGCATGCTCGTGACACCCAGGTTTTCCTGAAGATTGGTGTTGACTTGCGGCCCAAGCTGGAAGAGGGCTCCGCCGCTGGTGATGGCGAACGTGCTGCTGCCCAGGGCGATGGTACCCCCGCCGAACGCAGTCGAGAGCGTAATTTCGGTTTTGAGCGTGTCGTTGCTGATCGAAAGCTCGAGACCCTTGGCCGTGGATTGAACCCCGTTGATCGTCGCGTTGGCATCGCGTCCGGTCGTCCGTGGGACCGTGACCCCGGCGCGATTCCGAACGGTAAAGGTCTGGCCGGTTTGCGGGCGGACGCTGACGAAAGCGTCGCTGCCGTACTTCTTGCTGAAAATGCGCATCCCGGACACGCCGCCGGCACCGCTGGCGACGGCCACAACACCCGTGGCATCGATGTTGGCATTGATCGCGCTGACCATGCTTACGGTGGTGGCGCTGGCGGGGAACGTGAGGGTAATGATTCCGTCGGGACCGGCGATGTCCACCGTGACCGGCTGATTGCCAAGCCCCGGGCCGGAAAACGCGAGCTGCGCCTGCTGCGCGGACTGGGTGACCTTTACGTTGACGCCCACAAAGGGATTGGTTCCGAACTCGGCGCCGTTGACGCGGACGTCGGCGAGTTGTGTCGAGTCGATTCCGCTGGTCACGTAGTCGAGTTCGCCGTTGAGCAATTTGCGGCCGGCGAAGGTGGTGGTGTTGGCGATTCGGGTGATGGAATCGATCGTCGAGTCAATCTGGAGCTGGTTGGCGGCGATCTCCTCTTCGGAAAAGGCTCCGGTGTTGGCTGCTTCGACCAGCAGGGATTGAATGTCGATGAGCAACGCGGCCACCTCGTTGAGGGCGCCTTCGGTCGTGGCGATGACGTTGATGGCCCGCTCGGAGTTGTTGATCGCCTGGTGAACGGTGGCCACTTCGGCGCGGAGCCGTTCGGAGACGATGAGTCCGGCGGGATCGTCGGCCCCGCGGTTGATTCTCAATCCGCTGGCCAGCCGTTCGAGCGACATTTGCAGCGCCCGCTGGGACACCGATAGGTGCCGTTGCGATACAATGGACGCTACGTTGCTGTTGATCCGCGACATGAGGAATCCTCCCTGAACCGTTGCGGTGCCCTACGCTGGCACCGATGCGAAAATCCGTTTCATCCGATCCTATCGGCCCTACCCGTAACCCATTGCCCATCCACCTTCGTGGATTCCCGCGCGGGCCGGCGCGCCTACCCAAGTTTCGCCAAGCGCTACGCAGGCTTGGGCTTCTCCCCCGGGCTTTCGTTCACCGCCCCGGCGACGTCGCCGGGGGTTAATTGAGCAGCCTGCTGATTCTCGCGTTTGATGGCTTCGTACACTTCCTTGCGATGAACCTGAATGTGGCGCGGGGCGGTGATCCCCAGCCGCACCTTGTCGCCGCGAATGTCGACAACGGTGATCTCCACCTCGTCGCCGATCATAATGGTCTCATCGCGTTGTCTGGACAGCACCAACATACCCGGCTCCTTCCATGCCTAGCCGAATCGTTCGCCGTGGGGCCCCAAGGCAGGATCGGTTCGGGGGCGATTGCGGTCCTGTGAAAAGTGCAGAAGCGGCCCGTATTCGCCCTTGCACGTCCAGAACCCGGGTCAATCCCTGACCATTCTAATCTTTCACCGAACCTTATACCAGTCTTGATCTTACGCGATTTTTCCCACGGCCGTACGACGCGGAATGCGCATCAGCGGGTGCCGGGTCGAGTACCGCCGGTCGCTCAGGACCCATTGCCGTCCGTGCCGATTCTTGACATTGATAACCAGGGGTCCCTGAAAATTTCCGGTCAAAAAGTCGCCGACTTTGTTCACCACGACAAAAACCTGGGCGCTGTCCGGATCGGTCAGACCCAGAATCGATAGTTCGTCCATCCGCACGGGAACCTGGTAATCGGCCACAAAAAGTCGCGGATCGCATACCACAAAGGCCAGATCGGCAGCATCTACCGACTGGAGCCAGTAAAATCCCGACCCTTCGCCGGTCTGAACCAGAGCGAATCGCGGAAAACGGGGGAATCCGAGAATTCCCTCCGGAAACGTAATCAGCCGGTCCGGGTCGACTTCCAGGTGCCCGAAGCGCGACGTTTGAATAATCATTGCCCAACTCCTATGGCCTGTTCTTTCATCGGTTGTTGGATGCCTCCGACGCGATCGACCTTCGATCGACAGAACTCTTCGTGGGCCAATCCAACGCCCGATTCTCCAAAACGCCTGCCAAATCTCGGCAGGGACAATCTCTCGGCAGGCGGCCCCAAGCTGAATAGGGCCGTCAAACCGTTTTGTTTTTCCTTCAAGTCGCTGTCGTGCGCTGCCACGATCCCAACAGCTTGCCATCGCACCGGCGCGACCCATCGCCGAGTCTTTTCGCGGTTACCTTAGGAAATCCAGCAAGGACAGATTCAACAGGGTCGAGCTCACTTGCAGGTTTGCCTGCAACGTCGATTGAAGCGTTTGCAAGTCCGTGGCCGCCTCGGCAAAGTCCAAATCACGCACTTCAGACAAATAAACGTCGGACGCTCGCGAGGCGTCCTCGGTCTGGTCTCTACGTGAGCGCATCGCCTGGGACCGTGCACCGACCACCCCGTGCACCCGGGTGGTTTCCTCCTGAAACCGCACGAGCCTTTCGGAGGCGGCGGATATTCCCTTCGTATCATCCTGTCGCAACGCGGACTCCAGATCGACCAGCGCGCCGAGAACGCTTTCCGCGCGGATACCGGAAACGTCGCGGCCTACGAGATCCGTCGCCGCTCCGGTCGCGGTCCCGGTGAAACCCAGATCCACGGCGGCCGTGGATTGGTTCAGGGAAACGACCGTCAGCGCCCCGGTTCCGCCGGTGCTGTCGTGAACTCGAATACCGTTGGAGGCCGGATCGAGCGACGCGGCGACGGCTACGTTCGCGGTCGTGGCGGCCGCGTTGATCGCGTCAAGAACCGCCGCGACGGTCAAGGCCCCATCGAGATTCACGTCCACGGTCATTCCGTTCTTGGCGTGAATGCGAAGATCGTCGGCCGCGGGATCGATCCCCGCCCCTCGTCCAAAGTTCAGCGACGAAAGCAGCGTGGCGTCGTGGAGCGTGGCGATGCCCAGGGACGCGGCGGCCACACCCGTGTTCTCGGCAATGGACAGGGCCGTTCCGGAAATTTCGTTGTACACATCGATTCCGGTTCCAGCGGCGTTGAGAGTCGCCCGCACCCTGGTTCCGCTGTTGTTCACGGCGTTTAGAACATCCTGAACGGTTTCGGCGGCGGTGAAGTCCACCAAGGCCGACCGGGCGCCGTTGGTGATTCGCAATCCCCCGGAAAGATCGACTCCGGCTCCCGCGTTGAGCGAAGAGAGCGGTGTCAACATGGTGACACGCGGGGCCAGGTCGGCGCCCCCGATGGGGGCCGAGGTAGGGGTTCGCGTGAGCAGGCCCAGATCGGCGGCGATCGTCCCCGTGCCGGCGTCGGTGAGTGTGATCGATTCTCCGCCGGGACGAATATCGATTCCGGTGCCTGTGACGGACGCAGTCACGCGGGAACCGGCCGCCGCCGACGCGGCGTTGATCCGGTCCGCCACGTCGCCGATCGTGTCGGCGCCGGAAAGATCGACGGTGAAGATTCCCGCAGCGCCACGATTGAACACGAGCGAACCCGGGTGAATGCCGCGCAGCGTGGCCCCGCGAAGGTCCTCGATCCTCGTGTCGGCGGTCAGTTCGGGCGTGAGATCGACGAAGCCGCTGGCCCGTCCCGAAAGCGATCCAAACAACACGTTTCCGGGAACATTGATGGGATCGGACGAACCCTCCTGAACGCGAGTGACGAGATCGCCCGTGTCACCGATATAGGCGACGCCGCCGAAGGCATCGACGAAAGGCGGGGAGAGCGTGGCCCGACCGGCGAAAAGATAGCGCCCGTCGAATACCCGATTGCCCACGGATTGAAGTTGTCGGCGGATGCCGGCCACCAGTTCCGCGTCGGCCAGGCGCTCGTCGGCGCTGGTGAGATTGCTGACGTCCTGGCTGGCGAGGGTCTGTGCCTCGCGGATGAGGGCGCCGACTTCGGAAAGGGCGACGTCGGCGGCGGCGAGGGTGTTGTCGCCGTGGCGCAGGTTGGCCGAGAACTGTTGAGAACGGGCCTGGGCGTCGAGAAGCTCGGTGGTTCGGGCGGCGGCGATGGGGTCGTCGCTGCCGCTGACGAAGGTGCGGCCGGTGGCGATTCGCGACTGCGTCGCCAACAGTTCCCGCTGCGATCGGCGGACCGATTCGACCAGCAGATCGGCCCGCAGGTTGTGCGTCACACGGGCGAGGTTGATGGGGTTTATGGGCATATTGTGCCTAGCGAACCAACGTCACCAGTTCGCGAATCAGATTGTCCACGACGGTCACGAACCGCGAGACGCCTTGAAACGCCCTTTCGTACTTCACCAGCGAAATGGCCTCTTCGTCGAGGCTGACTCCGCTGATCGATTCCCGCTGGGCCTGCAACGAGGAGAGAATGACTTCCGCGGACGTGGAGTCGTCGTTGGCCTCCGAGGCGGCGACAGCGATGCCGCTGACGATCCCATTGTAAAAACCGGAAAGGGAAAGACCGTTGAGAAGGTCGCTCTCCTTGGAATCCAGAGCGGCGATCCGGCCGGCGATGATGCCGTCGCCGGGAAGCGCGGTGGCGGCGGCGGCGACGCGGCGGGGATCGTCGACCAGGACTTCGTTGACGGCGATGTCTGTGGCATCGTGTCCGGAGAAAAACGTGTTGACCCCCAGAGCGGCGAGCAATCCCGACGAATCCGCCCGGGCGACGGCTCCATCGTGCCCGAGGGTGAAGGACGAACCCGTGTCCGCAACCAGGGAGAGTCTTCGATCGGACGTGATCGATGCGGTCACTCCGTCGACGGAGTTGTTGATGGCATCGACCAGATTCTCGAGCGTGGTCCCTGTCGATGTGCCACCCGATGTCACTTCGATGCGGCGTGCCACGGGCGTTTGGGAGGCGTTGTCCGTGACCACCAGGTAAAAGCTTCCGCTTTGCAAGGGTTGGTCGAGACCTGCTCCAGGCTGGTCGAGCGGCACGTTCGTCGCAAAAACTTCCGCCGATCCGATTACGGCGGTCAGACCGACAAGCCCCTGTCCGTCGGCGTGAATGCGATTGACGTCGGCGACGAGGGCGGAGGCGAATTGGTCCAGCTCGGCCACGCGAGCGTAGGCCTCCTGGTCGCGGCTGCGAATGAGTCCCTCGATCCGACCGCCCACGAGGGGCAGTTCGCCCCGCGTATCGAGGAACCGCAATGAGGTTCGCCGGAATTCGCCGTCTACGGTTTGTTCGGACGTCAGTCTCCGGAACACGCTCCCCTGTACGAGCGCTTCGCTTCCGACGTACACGTTCAGGGCACCGTTGGGCTGTTCGTGGGTGGTCACGTCGAAGAGTTCGGCCAAATCCCGGAGGACGCCGTCTCTCTGATCGCGAAGTCCGGTGGCCTGGGCGGGGCCGCCCGCCTCCGCCCGGGTGATCCGCTCGTTGAGATCGGCCAAGACCGCGATCCGTTCGTTGGCGCGTTCGACGAGTCCGCCGATTTGCGAGTCGAGGGAGCCTCCCAAATCCACCAGCCGCGCCCGCTGGGCCTGAATCTCTCCGGCCAGCGACGCCCCGCCGGCGAGAACCAGGTCACGAACCGCAAGGTCCTCCGGTGAATTCTGAAGCTCGTCGAAACTGTTGAAGAACGAACGCAACCGCGAGGCGAGTCCGGTTCCGTTGACGTCGTCATACTGGGACTCAAGCTGGGACAGCGTTGTTTGTCGCGCCGCCGCGGCCTGGTGATCGCTGACGGCCAAACGAAGACGCGATTCCAGGGCTTCGTCGATGTTCCTTTGAATCTCGGTCAGTTCGACGCCGGCTCCCGATTGCAAACCTCGTGAGAGAGCCAATCCCGATAACGGATCAAGCTGCGGGGTCAGACGCGTGTAGTCCGGGCTGCCGGCACTGGCGATGTTGTTGCCGACGACTTGCAGCGCGCCCTGGTAGCTTAGCAGCGCGGTTCGCCCGATGTGCAAAGATGAATTCAGCAATCCCATGTCTGGTTATCCCACGGTTTCGAGGATTCCCGCTTCGGAGCGCATCGCGGCCGCGCGGCCGTCATCCGTGTAGGCGTGTGGTTGCCTTGAAACGGGGCGCATGGCTTGCAGAACGAAATTTGTGTGGGCAAGCATTCGCCGCGCCGTGTGGCCATGAACCCGGTTCCATCGAGTGATACGTTCGGTTGCCCGGGTCAGACGCGCTGCAAGCTCTGCGAGCTTTTCCGCCTCGATACCGTCCAGCCGAGCGGCGATCTGCGACACGGTCATTTTTCTGGCCGCGGCCACAGGCATTCCCCACTGCTTTCCGAGTTGGTCCATCAACTGCCGGCGCAGGCCTTCGCGCCCGCGAATCCGTTGAACGAGTTCCTCTTCCGCGGCAAGACCCGTAGTCAGCGCCGAGGGGTCGTCGGTTTTCATGGCTTTTAGTCTTTGAGTGAGACGGTCGGCAAGGTCCTCGTGCAACCCGGCAAGCTCGTCGAGGAGCGAGAGCAAATCCCGGATTCGTGCTTCGACCGGCGGCGGCAGTGTCATGGTTTGACCTCCAGTTGTTTTGCTCTTTCCACAAGTTGTTGTTGCCGCTCCATGCGGCGCACCATGGCGTCCGCCAGGCCGTCGCGCTGTGCGGTTCCCATTCGTTCCGCGAGGATGTTGTGCAGTTGAGCGGCGAAGACTTCTTCGCCCCGACCGCCGTGGCCGTAACGGCCCACGAGCGTAGAGGAGCGCATTTTTTGCAACAGAGTTCCGAAGAACACAGAACCCACCGTCTTTCCCGCGACATCGCGAAGGCGATCGAGCGACGAATCGACGGCGGGCGCGGCGAAGCCGGGGCCGCTTCGACTGAGATGGGTCCATGGATTTGCCAAGATTCCCGCCTGCATCGTCATCCCTCGTAAATGATCCGGGCATGCAATTTGCCGGCGCGATGAATCTGTTCGAGGATCGAAACCCGGTCCTTGAAAGGGACTTTGAGCCGGTTCAGGGCCTCCAGAAGATCGCGGACGTTGGGTTGACGATCGCGCTCGACGTCGACAGGCACGAAATCCCGTTGCTCGGGCGTCCCCCGGCGACCGGACGCCTCTTGGGCGGCCGCGACGGTCACGGTCATTCCTTGCTGGGAGACGATCACGGGTGACATCAGCGTGTCCCCTGTGACCACAATCGTGCCGAGAAGGCGGTTGATGGTAACACGGGCCTCGTTGGATTCCACCAGGATCGGGGTGCGTTCCACGTCGCGAATCCACGAAGCCGGATCACCGCGCTGATGCTCGGGCAGCAGGACGACGATGTTGCGCAGGTCCATGGCCAGGGCCACGCGGTCCACCTCGGCGGAGATGGCCAGTTCCTTGTCGAGGGCTTGGGCGATCGCCGCGGCCATGGACCAACCGGCGTGGGATTCGTCGAGAACCAGCGTGAGGTATGAGGCGTCCTCCCGGATCCAGGGACTTGGAAATCCGGCGGCGCGGAGTTCGGCCCCATCGGCGATGACATTGATGAACACGTCGCGTTCCAGTCTGGCCCCGTTCTTGATTCGCCCGGCGGTTTTCGTCATTCCCTCCAGGACCACGCGCCCCTGTGCGAAGCCGAAAAGCCCGTCCACCGTCCGGTCGTGATAGACGAGCGGGGTGGAGAGAAGGCGGCCCCCATCGAGACTCTTTGCGGACAGCGCCGTCACGTTGACGTCGAGTTGATCGCCTTCTCGCGATCCGTGTTCGGGAATGACCGTCTCGACGAGGACGATGGCGGCGTTGCGGGCGTCGGCTACTTCCTGCACCGAATCGACGCTGGTGCCAAAACGTTGGAGTGTTGCGGTCAGCGCCCGGATCGTGGGCATGAATTTGGCGCCGTCGCCTGTGCCGGGGAGTCCGGTGACGAGACCGTACCCCACGAGCACGTTGGTGCCCTGCCCCTGTAGGCGGGTGACATCTCCCACGCGGGCGATCGGGTTTTGGGCGCTGGCTCCGCCGGCCAGCATGAGTCCGAAGGCAGGCATCGCCCAAGCGTGCTTCTTGCGCGGCTTCAAGGGATTGCGGATTGCATCGGCCTGGGGATCGTCCATGAATGATTCCTTAGAACGGCTTCAGCCAATCGATCAGTTTGGGGACCCATCCCCGTTGGGACACGCTGCGCATGGCGCCTTCATTGTCGATAGCGATTTCCAGATCGGCGACTTGCGTGCTCAGGATGGTGTTGTCGGGGGTGACATCGTCCTTTCGGCAAGTCCCGGTAATGCTGATCGTGCTGACCTCCTCATCGTGCTTGATTCGGCCGCGGCCTTCGATCACCAGCAGGCCGTTGGGTTTGACATCCAGCACGCGGGCGGTGATGCGCGTGGTGAGTCGATCCTCGCGCGAGGTATCACCCTTTTTGTCGAGCTTGTTGTTCCAGGTGTAATCGACGTTGGGTTTTCCGCGACGAAAGGCGGCCGCCCCGACGCCGCCGTCGGTGAATTTGAGGAATTCCTCGAGTTCGCTGCGCAGGTCCCATTTTTGATTGCTCTTCAGATCGGCCTCGATTTGAAAGCTGCGCTGGTGGCGAACGATGATGGTAAGGAGGTCGTTGATCTTGTAGAGCCTGGGCGGCGGCGGGCCGAGTGCGATCCAGGCGTGGGATTCGTATACCGGGTTGATCCGCGCGGAGGGCGCCTCGCGCGTGCCTTTCTCCGGGGGGGGTGCCTGACTCGCGGCTTCCCGTGCTCGCGCACCGATCGAGGAAATCTGGGCATGGACCGAATTTCCGAGCAGTCCCCACAGCGGCATGACGACGAGGATCGATTTCATCGACGCTTGCCCCCTTCCGCGACACGCGGTCCCTCGATGCCCGAACCGGCCTGAACCTCGACCACGCCCGGCGCGATGACGACGGCGTCCAGTTCCACGTCGCGGGGTTCGGACGTTCGGACCTTGATCCCTTCGCCCAACATTCCGTTTTGCATGGCCTTCCCCGAAGCGGTCACCTTCACAGAGCCCACACCGGAAATCAGACGCACCAATTGACCGCGGAAAACCAACGGCGAAGTTTCGAGCATGTCCGCTTCGACGACCGTTCCCTCGGGGATGAGCCGCCGGGCGCGTTGACCGATCGCCTTGCCCGGGTCATCAAAGCCCGTGGATTCGAGCCGGTGAAAGGTCATGGGAATAACCTCGAGGTCGGCGGCGCGGATGGACGCGGACTGGTTGACCGCCCGCCGCGCCACCACCGTGGGCTTTACCATCGCGACGCGAGCCACCAGCGGTATTGTCTGCACCGGCTTTTCCCGGGCTGAAACCTCGATCTCGAGCGAAACGAGTCCGATCGGTTCGGGGCTGCGGCGATGCACGGTGAAGTCAAACGTCGGCGCGCTCAGGTTCAATACCTGTTCGGAAGTGCGGTCCCAAGTGACCTCGGCGTGTCCGCCAAAGCGTGCGAATTCGGCGTTCAACGAATCGAGGATGACTTCGCGGAGCGTGCGTTCGGCGGGCCCGGTGGATTCACCTGACCCGGATCGAGGTTCGAAACCTTTCGAACCGGCGGGCAGTGACGACCCACCGTGGGCTTGAGATTGCGACGGACGGGGGGCCTCCATGAAACCGGATCGGGACACCGCGCATTGAGTGAGTCCGTGCAGTGTGAATTCGGCGAAGTTGACGCTTGCCTGCTGAAGGGCTTCGCGGATTTGTTGAAGCACGATGATCCGCGAGCCGCCCGGCGCCGGCGACGGAGCGACGACCAGTTGAGCGAGCTTCCTTTCCGTAACCGCTTCGAAACCGCGAAGCTCGGCGACGTCCGCCAGGCGAATCGAATCCTCTACCACAACGGCGGTCGACCAGATGTGGATCGACCCCGCGCGGACGGGGCATTCCCACAGGGAAGCGCAAACCGCGACCGCACCGATCAGCACACACGGATACCCACTCGGACCGCGGTGCGGTTTCGTTGCGGCAGGTGAATGGAAACGATCGCAATCCTTGCGCTTCATGGTCGCATCCTGGACATTCCCGGCGGGCGATCCTGTTTTGCCTGCCGGGTCGGGCTTCGCGGACTCCTAGATTTCCCGCGAGGTCAGAGCGGGGCTACCATCGCCCGGGCTAGAACCTCCTCAACTCACCTACAATCTGCAACGATTCATCGGCACTCTGGATCGATTGACTGTTAAGCTCAAAGGCCCTCTGGGTCGTGATCAGATCGATCAACTCGCGCACCGGATCGACGTTGCTCAACTCCAGCGAATTCTGATTGATGGCCCCCAAGCCGTCGGTCTGGGGCTGTCCGGTCACGGCGGAACCCGACGCGTCGGTTTCAACGTAGAGATTGCCGCCGATCTGTTTGAGTCCTTCCGGATTCACGAACCGGGCGAGTTCGATCTGCCCAATGGTATTCAACGTATTGGACCCCTGCTGACGAACGCGCACCTCGCCATTGCGGCCGACGGAGATTTCAATCGTATCGTCGGGGAGCGTGATCGGCGGCTGAAGAAGCGGGCCGTCGCTGTTGGCCAGGACGATGTTGCCCTGGGCGTTGCGCGCGAAATTGCCCGCACGGGTGTAGGCGGTGATCTCGGCGCCGTCGTAGATCGTATCCACTTGAAAGAACCCCTCCCCGTCGATTTGCCAGTCCAGCGCGTTGTTGGTCGTGTCCACGGCGCCGGGAGTGAACTCGAGCTGCGTGCCGGAGACCTTTACGCCGGTGCCCACCAGGATTCCGTGCGGAACGGGCTCGTCGTTGGCGTTGCGAACACCCGGCTCGCGCTTGACCTGGTAGAGCAAGTCCTCGAAATTCACCCGCGACCGCTTGAAACCGTGGGTGTTGATGTTGGCGAGATTGTTGGCCACGACGTTGAGCTTCTCGTCGAGTGCCCGCATTCCCGATGCCGCCGCTTGCAATGCCGTGATCGCCATCTAGGAAATCTCCACGTCGAATCAGGCCACTCCGGCCACGCGGGCGATCAGTTGTCCGGAAGCCTCATCCTGCATTTGAATCAAACGCGCATTCATCTCGTAGGCCCGCGAGGCCTCGATCATCCCCGCGAGCCCGCCCATCACATCGAAGTTGGAGCGCTCGACCGCCTCGGGCACGACGTGGGCTGTACCCTGCGTCATGACCGCAGCGGCGGCGTCAAAGGTGTTTTCTCCGGCCTTACGCATTCGCTGGGCATTGTCGGCCACGGCGACGCCGAGAGTGGCGACCGTTGCGGAGCCCTGGCGGATCGTCCCATCGCTTGAGATCGTCAGGGGTCCGGCGGCTTCGTCGAGACGGATCGGCGACGCCTCGGAATCGAGCGTTTTCCATCGCCCGGCCCCTGAAGAAAGCACGAGGTCGCCCGCACGATTCAACGTCAACCGGCCATCGCGGGTGTATCGAGTGGATTGACCGTCGCTGACCGCGAAGAACCCCGGACCTTCGATCGCAACATCGAGCGGCCGGCCGGTGATCTCAATATCGCCGGAGGAAAAGTCTTTGTGGGGCGGGTGGACGTTGACGCCGCCAGGAAGCCGGTCAAGAACCGGGTGAGCGAACTGGAATTCCCCCGGCTGCTCGCGACTTTCGATGCGGCGCTGAGAGACGACCGCAAGATCCTGCTTGAATCCCGTGGTTTCGACGTTGGCCAGGTTGTTGGCCAGGAGCGTCTGGCGGTGATCCTGCACTTGCATTCCCGCGGCCGAAAGCCAAAGACCGTAACTGCTCATGGTTGATTCATCCGATGGCAGATTTCGTTGCCGTGGGCATACTCAACTTGAACATGGTCCCTTGGGGTCTGTTGCCGCCCCCGTTCGAGGAAATGGGCGGCGACCGCGTTAAGAGTCCGGACACGGATCCGTCGGCCAAGGGCTTCCAAGTCCAAGGCCATTAGAAAGTCGCTTTGTTTCGGTCCCGTTTCTTTCATTCCGATCATCCGGCCTATCTCGCCGCTCCTACTCCAGAGGGAGGGCGTGTTCGTGCGATCAGACCTGTCAACGGGTGTGCCAAACGATACGTTCTTTGCTCGAGGTTCGTCGTCGCTCCCGGCTCGCCAATTCATAACTCACTCAGTACCAATGACTTGCCGCATGGCGATTCTTTTGAGGAGTAAATCGCGGACAGGCTAGGCCATCGAAGGATCTCGCGCAGAACCCGCCGACTGAAACCACGCCCCCTGCAAAAACCGCGCAGTTACCGGCCTCTTTCGAAAGTGCGCACCTTCTCCCGGTCTGCGGACTTTTGAGGCCGCCGATCTGCCCGAGGTCGAAAGCGCACGCTCGCGGGTGTCGATAACAATGGACGAGGCGCTGGTACCGACGCGCCCTGAACCCGCGGGCGGCGGCCGATTGAAATTGGATGGGGCTTTTTCCCGCCAAGGAGGCCTGAGAATGGGTTTTTGGACAACCCTGCTGGAACGAATGATGGGCGTCCGCTTCGACGGCGGTCCGACGGCACCTTCCTCAAGGTCCGCCGAGTTTCCGGATGGAAGCGCGACGGCCGTGGCCACACTGGATCCACCTTCGGATCCGGCTGAAGATCGGTTCACTCCTGTCCCGCCGGAGATCGATGCATGGTGGATACCCTCGGAGGGAAGCCTCAAAGAATGTGTATCGCCCGAGCGGCCGGATTTGTCGCCCGAGGCCCGGGCGCTGGAAAACCTGCTGATCTCGCTGTTCGACGGCCATGATCTGAATCTGCCCCCGCTGCTCAACGTGGCGGAGCGGGTCTTGATTCGCCTGCGGGACTCCAAGTGCAGCCTACCCGACGTCGCGAGGGATTTGTCCAACGATCAGGTCATAGCTGCGGCGGTCCTGCGCATGGCAAATTCGCCGCTGTATCGGGGCCTGAACCGTATTACGTCGCTGCCCATCGCGGTCGGCCGCCTGGGTGTGCAGGCGCTTCGCACACTGATGATGCGCGAGTCGCTTCGCTCGGCCATGTTCAACCGCAAGCGCGACGAGACCGGATTCGCCAAGTCGATCTGGCGCCGGTCGCTGGCCTCCGCCGCGGTCATGCAGGCGTTGTCGCGATTCACTCGGATTCCGGGGGACGATGCGGCGCTGTACGGGCTGCTGCACGACATTGGAAACGTGATTGTGCTTCGCGTGGTCGTCGACCGGCGGGACAAGGCCGGATTGGAAATCGACGAGGAGGCATTCGATTTTCTATGCCATGAATGCCACCAGGAGTTCGGAGAACTGATCGCGAACTCGTGGAAGCTCCCCGCGGATATGGCCGGCCTGATTGCGGATCATCATTCCTATCCGGCCGAAGACGATCCCTTGAGAACGGAACGGCTGCAACTTCAGGTTAGCGACATGATCTGCTCGCTGTTGGGCTATGCCCCTTATGCCCCTTACGATCTGCTCAATTCCCGGGCGGCGCTCGACCTCATACTCCCGGGCGAACGGAACTTCACTTCGTTCCTTGCCGAACTCCCGGAGACGATCGAGGAAGCGATCGGGTCGTAGCGTGACTGGTCAGCAGCGCATCAAGTTTCGCGAAGGCTCACGGCAATAGGCTGCCGGGCGGCGCGGATGGCGGGAAAGAGGCCGCCGAGGAACCCGATGGTAACCGCCCAAATGACCGCCGTGGCCAAGAGTTTCGGCGTGACGGCGAAAGAGAACGCAACCTGGCTGAATGTCTGCCAGTTCATGGTAGCAGCCTGAAACCCGTCAAAGGCCGCGTACGCCGCAGCGGCACCCGCCGCACCTCCGACCAGCGCCAGCACCAGTGATTCCAACAGGACCGAGCCGATGACGGGCCCCGCTCCGAATCCCAGAGCGCGCAAGGTGGCTATTTCGCGAGTCCGGGCCGCCACGGCACTGTACATCGTGTTGAGGGCTCCAAACAGCGCCCCAAGGGCCATGAGCGAGGCGATGAAGATACCGAAGCCGCGGATAAACCCGGTCAGCATGGTGGATTGTTCGGCGAGGAATTCTCCGTGTCGGAAGGCCTTCACCTTAAGTTGCGGGTTGGTGGTCACGGCATCGCGGAACGCGTCGAAGGCGTCCGCGGAAGTCAGGCGGGCGAAGACGGATTGAAACGATTCGCCCCGGTGGTAGGCCGGCTGGAGCACGGCGGCGTCAGTCCAGATTTCGGATTCGGCCGCGCCCCCGCCGCCGGAAAAGATGCCCACCAGATCCCAATCGTTCTGGCCGACACGAAGCTTATGGCCCACATCGAGGCCGGCGAACGAGCGTGCCGCGCCGGCACCGGCCACGATTTCGTTGCGGCCCAGTTCGAACATTCGGCCCTCGATGACGCGGAGGTCGCCGCGGACTGCGGCCGCAGCCTTCTCGACGCCGCGGAGGGGGACGTTGGCATCCGTTCCGGTGGAGCGCTTGGGCAGATTGATCATGACGAAGGGCTCAGCGGAGGCCAGCGGTCCGTCGGGGGCGCGCGCAACTCCAGGGGCGGTGCCGATGAGCCGGACCTCTTCGCGAGAAAGCACACTGGTCATTTCTCCGTCGGCCCCATTCCGCAAAACAAGGGCAACGTCGTCGGGGCCTGAGATGGTCATGGCGGCGCGAAATCCCTCGGCGATCGAAAGAACGCCGACGAAGACGGCCACGACGCCGGAAATGCCCACGGCCGCGGCGAGGGCGGAGCCTTTTCGCTCGCCAACGGTCCGGAGATTGAAGAGGGTGATCGAGGCAAGCTGCGTCAACCAATTGGTCATGCGTGCCTCCTCAAGGCCACGGCGATTTGGAGGTGCATCGCCCGGAGGGCGGGCAGAATGCCGGTCAGTATGCCGAGGCCAAGAACCAGGACGACACCGATAACGATGTTCTGCGCCGGCAGGTAGAACACGGGGAGGACCGCGGGGATCGGGCTTCCTCCCAGGCTGATGAACCAGGCCAGGCCCAGGCCAGCGAACCCGCCAAGGGTGGCGATGATGCTGGATTCCGCCAGCACCAGGGCCAATACGAGGACATTCGAAAATCCGAGGGCCTTGAGCACGCCGATCTCTTCCGTGCGCTCGCGGACCGACTGAGCGATCGTGTTGCCCGTGACCAGAAGGATGGTGAAGAAGACGGCGCTCAGAATGGCGATGAGTATCGCGCCGATGTTGCCGACCTGTTGGACGAATCCCTGTGCAAATGCCCCCTCCGACTCCGTCTTGGTTTCATGCGGCGAGTTTGCGAATGCCGCATCGATGGCCTTGGCGACCTCGGTCACGCGGTCCGCGTCCGTCACCCGGACCATATACCAGCCGACGAGGCCTTCTCCGTAGGCTCGACCTTCGTCGAAATAGTCATACCGAAAGAAGAAGCCCGAGGTATCCGTGTTCCTTTGGGCGCCGTCGTAAACGCTGACAATGTCAAACTCCCATGCTCCGTCTCCCTTTCGGGGCCAGATCGGTGACGTAAGCGGGATGCGGTCGCCGATCTTCCACCCAAACCGGACTGCCAGAGTGCGGCCGACCGCGGCCCCGGTGCGCGTGCTGAGCCACGCCCGCTTTTGATCGTCGGGAATAACATACTCGGGGTGGATGCTGAAAAACCGCTCCGGATCCACGGAAAAACTTCCAAAGAAGTTCTTCGGTTCGTTTTGATAGATGCCGTTGAACCAGGTCCAGTGAACCGCCTGGGCCACGCCGGGAATCTGCTCGATGCGCGTACCGTAGGACACCGGCAGGTTCATGATCAGCGACACCTTGTGACGGACGACGAGGCGGTCCGCACCGGCCATGCTGACCCCCGCCGTGAACGCCTCCTTGATGGTGCACAACAGCCCGAACAAAAGGAAAGCCACGAAGACGGAGAGCAGCGTCAACGAGGTGCGCAGTTTCCTGCGCTTCATGTTGCTCCACACCAGGTAGAAGTACTTCATTCCGGTTTCTCCGAGGTTAGCCGGCCCTTGTTCAAATAGACCGTTCGGGTCGCGCGGGCGGACGCATGGGGATCGTGAGTGACCATGATGATGGTCTTGCCATGCTCGTGTTTGAGGGCCTGGAGCAACCCCAGGATCTCGTCGCCTGCCATGCGGTCCAGGTCTCCGGTCGGCTCGTCACAAAGCAGCAGTGTGGGATCGGTCACGATGGCTCGGGCAATGCCCACGCGCTGTTGCTCCCCGCCGGACAGCGTGCGCGGAGAATGGCGCTGGCGATGCGAGAGGCCGACGATTTTCAGCGCCGTTTCCACGTGAGCGCGGCGTTCGCTTTTGGAAAGAGGGGTCAACAGCAGAGGCAGCTCGACGTTGCGCTCTGCGGACAACACCGGGAGCAGGTTGTAGAACTGGAACACCAGCCCGACGTGCCGGGCCCGCCAGGCCGCTCGCTGGCGGTCGGACATCGTATCGATCCGCTCGTTGCCGACGTGAACGGCGCCTTGGGTGGCGCGGTCCAACCCGCCAATCAAATTCAGAAGTGTCGTCTTGCCCGAGCCGGAGGGGCCCATGAGGGCGAGGAATTCGCCTTGCGGCACTTCGAGACTCAATCCCGAGAGCACTCGAATCTCTTCCGATCCGCGCCGGAAAACCTTTTCGACATTTTCCACTCGAACGAGAACGCCGTTGCCACTGGTCATTGACCCGTCTCCCTGACCTCCGCGCCTTCAACCAAGTTTTCCGGTCCTTCCACCACCAGTCGTTCGCCATCCACTAGCCCGGCCACGATGGCTACCTCCTCGCGACCTCGTTCGCCGATGGTAACGATTCGTCGTTCCAGCCTGCCGCCCCGAACGATCCACACGAAGTCCCGCCCTTCGCGTTGACGAATCGCGGCACGAGGGATCGTCGGGCTGCTCGGCTCGCGATTCGCGTCCTCCGGGCTTTGAAACGCCGCTTTCACACTCATATCCGGAAGGATGCGTGGATCAGTCTCTTCGAACCCCACGCGGACCTTCACCGTGGCCTTCTGTCGATCGGCGGTGGGGATAATGGCGATCACTCTAGCGGGAATCCGCCATTGTGGATAGGCGTCCAGGACGGCTTCGACCGGTTGCCCTGACCCGACGCGGTTGATGTAACTTTCGCTGACGTCGACTTCGATCTCCAGCGAGTTCATATCCACAATGGTGCAGATGCCCGTTCGGGTGAAACCGCCGCCGGCGGAGACCGGAGATATCATCTCGCCGGGCTGCGCGTTCTTAGAGGTCACGATGCCGGGGAAAGGGGCGCGGATCACCGAATCCTCAAGCTGCTGATGCCAGAGGGCGACTTCACGTTCGCTGACGGCGATGTCGGCCATGTGCCGAGCGAGGCGGGCCTCGAGCACTCGGACATCGGTCGCGGCCCGGTCGAGCTCGACCTGACTAGCCGCGTGCTCCGTGGTGAGCCGTTCGATGCGGCGGAATTCCCGCTCCGCATGCTCGAGGTTTGCCCGCGTCTCGCCCAAAGCCTTGTGGGCGGATTCCAGTTGGGCCTTCGCAAGTTCGAGGTTCATCTCGATGTTCGAGGCATCGAGCCGCGCGAGCACCTGGCCATCCTCGACCTGCATTCCCTCCTCGACAAGCACGTCAATCACCTTGCCGGTGGCCTTGGAGGAGACCGTGGCCGCGCGGCGGGCCGTCACGTAACCGGAGGCGTTCAGAAGCGTCGAGCTTGCGTTGCTCTGCGGTGCGTGTACCCGAACCGTGCGCACGGCAAGCGGCCCGGGTCGACGCGTCTGGACGAGGACGGTGACGAACACAGTGATCAACGCCACGGCCACAGCGAGCAGGGCTAGCCAGGTGCCGGTGCGCGCGGGTTTCGTACGGTCGATGCGCAGAGCGTCCAAGGTCGCTTTGTCGGGGGTCGCCAACGCCATGTGCATGAGTCTAATCGTAACTTCCCGCATAGAATACGACGCAAACCCTTTGAAATAGGCGCCTTGTTCGCGGATTGGGGTTTCATGGTCGTGGCTACAGGGCGACTTCCAGCAGATCCAACAACCGTTTCTGTTGCTCGTCGGGGTGGCTGGTCAGGGTGACCGCAGTGCCGTGGATCCCCGGTGCGCCGGGACTTGACAGTTTTACCGTTTGGCGACGGACGCTCTTGAGCCGTTCGAGGACGCCAGCCCCGTCGCTCTCGAACAGGGGGGCCAGCTTCTGCTGCATGTGCCACTGAAGGTAATAGCCCATCATGCAGAGAAACACATGGGATTCGATCCGCGAATCCAGTTGGTGATAGGTGGGGCGAATCTCCAGGGCCACCGTCTTGAGTTGTCGAAAGCCGCGGTCGACGAGCGCCAACTGTCGGTAGGCGCTGACCGCCTGGGTCTTATCGAACACGGTCGTCGGCGCATCGGTGCGAACGATGTAACAGCCGTCCAGAGACTCTTCCTGTTGAACTCTGGATTCGTCGATGCTCCATTGGAGTTTTCCCTCGGACATGCGCCACGCAAAGAATTTCCCCACGTTCCACTTGGCCAAGGCCACGCCCACCGCGGCCCCCAATTGTTCGGGGGCTCGCTTTTTGCGGCTGCGGGCCAGGGTTTCTAAGGCTTTACGCGTCTTGGTGATCAAGGTCTGACGAGTTTTGAGCTCCGTCTCCGCGGTGAAGGGATTGCGAAGCGTGGACAGACTTTCTGCTTGCGGATCCTAGTGGATCACTCCAACAAAACTTGCGGGTCGAAAAGCCCGCAAACCGAACCGCAATCGTGAGAGAGTCGGGCATTCCAACCCGCAAAGACGCCCGGAATGGTCCACTAGAAATGTTCGGTTTCCACAAGGAAAGAGGTAATTCCCAAAGAAGAACGTACTGGGCGATACAGGACTTGAACCTGTGACCTCCTGCGTGTCGAGCAGGCGCTCTAGCCAACTGAGCTAATCGCCCCGAGGGGCCGACGGGGATTGAAGTCCAATCTGTCTCGGAAGTCAAACGCCCGCTGGGTCCATTGGACTGCCTGCCCTGGGATCAGGGCGGGGGCGTTTCTGGTCGAGCCTCCCAAAAGGTCATAGGCGGACAACCGTGCTTGCCGCACGGCCTGCCTTTGCATACCGTTCGGCCCTGTCGGCGGAAGATTGTGGAGAATCGCCGAAGGGATTGCACAAAGACTGATGGACCGGCCGTGATTGAGAAACCGCCGCGGAAGCCGCTGAGCTTGTCGGTTTTTTTCCCCTGCTACAACGAAGAGGCCAACGTGGAGCGGACCACGTTGGCCGCTCTGAAAACCTGCCCGCGCATCAGCAGGGATTTCGAGGTCATCATCGTCAACGACGGCAGCAAGGACCGCACCGGGGAAATCGCGGATCGTCTGGCCGCCGAACACGCCGGGAACGTTCGCGCCGTACACAACCACCCCAATCTCGGATACGGCGGGGCCCTTCAGCGCGGCTTTCGAGAGGCGAAAAAGGAATGGGTTTTTTACACCGATGGCGACGGGCAATTCGACTTTGAAGAAATCGATTCGCTTCTGCCCTTGCTCGATCACTTCGACATCGTCAGCGCGTACCGCATCGACCGAAAGGACTCCCCGGCTCGCAAGTTCAACGCCTATTGCTGGACCACACTGGTCAACACCGCGTTCTGGCTTTGGCTCAAGGATATCGACTGCGCGTTCAAGATGTACCCCCGGGTGCTCTTCGACCAGATTCCCATGAAGTCGATGGGAGCGTTGATCGACACGGAGATTCTCGCCCGGGCGAAGAAGCTCGGATACCGGATCGGCCAGTGCGGCGTCCATCATTACCCGCGCGTGGCCGGCCAACAAACCGGGGCGAACATCAAGGTCATCCTGCGTGCATTCAAAGAGCTTTTCTACCTCTGGCGCGACATCCGCCGGACGCCGCCAACGTAATCCGCGCCCGCAAAGAAGAAGTGGGCCGGAAATCGGGTGGCGCGGGTCACGGTTCGAGGAATCTTGCTCATTCGGGCCTTTCGCGACGAAACGATGATTTAGCCTGAAAACCTGATCGACACGCCGACGTGTTTCCGTCTGCAAGGCTGATCGCCGCACAGTATCGATCAGCCCATCGGGCTGCATGCATGGGTCGCAGGAACGACCGCGGTGCTCCGGAATCCTGATGAATCGGGACACTTGCCTCGCCGGCTTTGCCTCAACGGAGAAAAAGGAAGTGGGTCCCAGGACCACGAAAGTTGCAGGGTTTTCGCGGGCGAATCGCCGATCGAGAATATTCAGTTTCGGGTCAACCCATGAAAAATCAGCCCCGCCACTCCGCTGCCCAGCACCACGGGAACGACTCCGAACTTCGTGCCCACGAGCACCGCGAATGCCGATCCTCCGAGGACGACCGCAAACCAGTTTGCTTGTCCCGGTTGCGGAATGAGCACATGATATCCGAACCACACGGCCAGATTCAAAACCACGCCGACGACGGCCGCGGTGATCGCGGAAAGCGCCGCCGTCAGATTTTGCTTGCCGCGCAGCCGCTCGACGTAGGGCGCCCCCAGAAAAATCCACAGAAAGCACGGGACGAACGTCACCCAGGTGGTGAGCGCCGCGCCGAGCGTCGCCGCAAGCAGCGGAGAAAACGAGCCGGGCTGATGCCAGCCGCCGAGGAAACCAATGAACTGCAATACCATGATCAGAGGCCCGGGCGTGGTCTCGGCAAGGCCGAGGCCATCGAGCATCTGTGGCGCGCTCAGCCAATGAAACCGCTCGACGGCTTGCTGGGCAACGTATGGAAGAACGGCATAGGCCCCGCCGAACGTCACCACGGCTGCTTTGCTGAAAAAAAATCCTTCCCGCGAGAGCGTGTGGTCACGGCCGAGCCACGCGGCCGCGACGGCAACCGGAGCCCACCAAAGTATGAGGCCGATCATGGCGACGCGCAGCGCGCGCGTCCAGGAGGTTCTTGCGTGGTCCGGTGTAGTATCGTGGTCGTCGAGGATGGAGCCGGTTACGGGCCGGCTCGAATGCGGTTTCAGAACGCGGAACCACTCCGGACGAATTCGTTCGCCCAATAGTCCGGCGATACCGGCCGCGAGGATGATGATGGGAAACGGCACCTTTGCGAAATAAATCGCCGAGAATGCGGCAACGGCGACGATCCACATGGCCGGGTTTCGCAAGACGCGTTTTCCGATGCGAAAGACGGCGTGGACGACGATGGCGGCGACGGCCGGTTTGAGACCCTCGAAGACAGCGGCGATCCACGGTACGGCGCCGTATCGAACGTAGACGTAGCTCAACATCCAAAGCAGTATCGCCGAGGGGAGAACGAAGAGCGTTCCCGCGACCAATCCGCCAAGCGTGCGGTGAAGAAGCCAGCCGATATAGGTCGCGAGTTGTTGCGCTTCAGGGCCGGGCAGCAACATGCAGTAGTTCAAGGCGTGAAGGAAGCGAGTCTCGCTGATCCACCTGCGTCGATCGACCAGTTCAGCGTGCATGATGGCGATCTGGCCGGTCGGACCCCCAAAGCTGATGAAACCGAGTTTGAGCCAGAAACGCAAGGCCTCGCGAAACGTCGGAGGCCTGACGGGAGCCGACTCGTGATCCATGAAATCAGACCGTGGAGAACGAGCGAACGGTTCGGGAAAAACTTAACGTCCGATTCGATTTCGTTGATCGAAGAAAACCGCCGCGGGCGCCGGTAAAGCGATGCGCGCGGCGAAAGCCATCGCGGGCCGACGACCGCGGGGATCAAGCGAACCCGTCGGCGCTATTCGGCGGGTAGAATGGGTTCGGCCGCCGCAAGGAGTATCGACTCCACGATGGAGGATACGCCGGCGCTGATCCCATCGTTGAATCCCTCGCTCCAGCCGTCCACGCATCCGCCGGCCATGACCACCAGGCCGAGGAGCATTCCGATGGTCGTAAACTTCCGCTGTCTCATTCGTTGTTCTCCTTTTCCGAAGGACCAATGATACCGTTTTCCTCCGCTGACGCCACTCGAACCGATTCGGCGGCGTTCTCCAAGTTGGGCGGAGCCCAGGACGTACCCGAACCCGGACGAGAGCGCATCTCCTTCAACTCTCTCTCAAGCTGTTCGACTCGCTTTGCCAGGACGTCTTCCTTTTTCTTGGCCTTCCACAATGGGTACCCGACTTCGAAGAGAACCAGGTTGTCGTTGTCCCCGTTTCCGTCGTCCGAATCGCGGCGGCGGTAGGTCGCGCTGGTAGTGATCCCTTTGTCCCAGCGGAGCTCTAGTCCCTGAACGGCGTTGTAGCGGACTTCGTCCTCCCCGCGCGAGCCCGAGTGGCGATACTCCGGTCCGAACGCCGACTTTCCGCGGAGCTCCTGCAAAGCGCAACCGGCCGCCGATACCAGCCCCACGAACGACGTCGTGAGCGCCATGCACATCCACTTCGGCGCTTCGATGCGGGGTCCGCGCTTCGCCGAGGAATCCGCCCATATGCCGTCTCTACGATAGGGAATACAAACCTTCATCGCCGCGCCTGACGACGGACGAGGAGGCGTGACCTCCCCGCCTGAAACTTCCTGCATGTGGGTCTCCTTTTCTAAGCACAGAAAAACCGCCGGTTCGCCCGGCGGCAAACACTCATGAGGCAAGCTCACCAGGAGGCTGACCCCATGGTCGAAGATTCTACGGCCGCGCTCAACCATGCCAATTCAAAAAACGGCGCCCATACATCCGAATCTTCGCGCCCTGTGATTTTTTAGGGGCCCTCCGGTGTCGGTCGATTGTTCTCGGCGCGAGCCGGCTCGCTGAATATCCGGATGTGCCGCGAGGTGAATAGCCCTAACTTCCTGCCTCGTCATGTCATCGAACAGATCACGGTCACGAAACGCTGAGGACCTACGCCTTCAATCCGCATCACACGCTTGGCAAACCGAAAAGCGGAGTGGCGGGTTCGTTGCCCACCACTCCGCCCACTGCGGATGCGCATCGCTAGCCTGCACCCACTCACGAAGGCACCCACGGCTGCGAAAGGTCTCGGCAGCTGCTAAGCGCCGTCGCGGCGGCCCTAAACTAGCGTTGGACGGCTCGAAAAACCACTCGCACCTCCCCGTCGTTCTCGGCTAACGCGCCGCCCGGGAGATCGACGTAGAGGTATTCGAACACAGGTGGGTCGCCACACTTGAGCGTCATCGTTTTGTTCTTGCTCCCGCGGTCGTCGGCACCGGTGAGCCCGCTGTCGTGCGATACAACACTGGCGGTCAGGGCGACCGAACGGGTTGCTCCCACGTCAACCTCAAACGTTTGGATATACTGATTGATCAAGGTATATGAGCCACTCTCGGCCAGCTTGAAGGATCCGCCCGTGCTCGGCCAAACGATCATGTCGGTGTCGGCGATACCCGTGATGTTCAGCTCGAGCTTGCCCTCGGTCGCACCCTGCCCGTCAGACACCCGTACCTGATACATCGAGACTTCGAAATTGCAGCTCGCCGTCGCCGTCACCGGCTTGAGGTCGGAATCGTCCGTCCCGACGTCTATCACGACGGTGCAGGCGTCACCCGTCTCGGCGAAGATCTTTATGTCCGCCGTGAACTGAAATCCAGCAATGAGATTGTCCGCCAACACTGCGGCCTGGAGCTGAAACTCCGAGTGGGGATCGACAAAGCCGCCCGTCTTCATCTGGATCAAGGACGAACTCGAGACCGCATCCCAGCGCACCAACTCGCCTGTGTTGTTGACGATCGCGGCAATTGGACGCTCTTCGCTCCGGTTTCCGGCCGGCACTGACCAGGTGAGAGGGCCGTATGCGATCAGGGTTACATCGCAGGCGTCCCCTGCCCCATCGCCATCCTGGTCAAATTGCTCCTGGTCATAAACCCCCGGGCAGTTGTCCTGCCGGTTGGGGATTCCGTCTCCGTCGATATCGAAAGACGACGGACGCCAGTGCGGTGGCCGCTTCTGAGCGAGTGCTGCGGCGGGACTGATGCAAACGCCAGCCGCAACGACCATGAGACCAATTTCGCGCAGTAATTGATTAGCGGGTCCGGCCTCCGCAGCCGGTCCTGCCGGGCAAATCGATGGCATTTTGCCCCCCCGCGGGATTGCAAGAGCCTGCGCGGGGTTTTTCTCACGAGGAACCCGATCCGGAG